>Ga0247833_1008773_pt1 | contig 10115 bp, 5 predicted proteins | sample LaCruzMarch2015__7_FD_187117 | JGI IMG/M metagenome (GOLD analysis project Ga0247833, IMG submission 187117) | Freshwater microbial communities from meromictic Lake La Cruz, Castile-La Mancha, Spain - LaCruzMarch2015_8m | ecosystem: Environmental > Aquatic > Freshwater > Lake | place: Spain...
ATTTATGCTCGAATTCAAGGTTTCATAAGTACCTGTCGTAAGCATCAACTCAATGTTTTCAATGAACTTCGTGCTGCTTGCAGCACCGAAATATATGTCGCGCCCTTCGGGCGCTAAATAGTTACAATCAAAAAACCAATTGGTTGTATTGGTTATTTTCTATTTTAATATTAGTGGGTTATATTTTAGATTTTGTTTTTCCCCATCCTCTGATCGTAATTGCAAGCGTCCATGTTTTCCCCAACCTGGTGAATCTCGAAATAGTCAGGATTACCCTAAAATCTATTCAGCTTAAAAAGAAGGGAGCGTGGATTATTGCATTCGGTGGAATTGTTTTTTTGATTTTCGTGGTTTTTTTTGTACTATCAGTATTTGCGAACTTTATTGATATGCCACTTTTAGGAGGCCCACAAACAATAGGCGATCTGGTTTATAATTTATCCTGGCTGAGTATTCCTATTGCTGTAGCCATCTATTCAGGATTAGACATAGCCCTTACCAACCGTTCACTTCAAGAAAAGCTTACCGAAGTCGAACAGCTATCTTTAGAAAAACAACAAATTTTAAAGGATCAAAATGAAACCCTCGAACGCGAGGTAGCTGAACGCACCGCTGAACTTAAAGCTTCCCAAGCCCAACTCATCCAATCCGAAAAACTTGCCTCCCTGGGTGAACTCACCGCAGGCATCGCCCACGAAATCCAAAACCCCTTAAACTTCGTCAACAACTTCGCTGAAGTGAGCGCCGAAATGCTGGATGACATGAAGGCTGATTTGCAAGCCGGAAAAACCGCCGAAGCAGCTGAAATTGCGGATGATCTACAGGTGAATCTGCAAAAAATCAACCACCACGGCCAACGCGCCTCCGCCATTGTCAAAGGCATGCTTGAACATTCGCGGGCGAGTACGGGAGTAAAAGCACCCACCGACCTCAATGCCCTGGCTGATGAATACCTGCGCTTGGCTTACCACGGTCTGCGCGCAAAAGACAGTACTTTCAATGCCACGATGGAAACGCATTTTGATCCAGATTTGCCCCGTGTAGAGGTCATCCCTCAAGACATTGGCCGGGTTTTGCTCAATTTGATCAATAATGCGTTTTATGCAGTAAACGAGAAGGCGAAGCAAGGGATTGAGGGATATCAACCTATGGTAATTGTAAGCACGAGGCTTCGGCTTACTTCGGCAGAGCTCAGTAACCGACGCTCAGCCACCGAGAGCGCCATCGAAATCAGCATCCAAGACAATGGCAACGGCATCCCCGACGCCATCAAAGACAAAATCTTCCAGCCGTTTTTTACCACCAAACCGACCGGGCAAGGCACGGGATTGGGGCTGAGCTTAGCGTATGATATTGTGACTAAGGGGCATGGGGGAAGTATAGAAGTAAACAGCGTACCAAATGAAGGGACTGAATTTGTCATTCGTTTAGTATAGACTTGTATACAGTGCCAACATTTTGTACTTTTACGTTCAAATAACTGGATGATGATCAAGATTCCATACGGTGAAAGCGACTTTAAAAAGTTGATGCTGGAGAACTATTTCTACCAGGATCGTACCCATTTCATTGAGCAGCTCGAAAAATGGAACTCCAATTATCCTGTTTTTTTGCGGCCACGGCGTTTTGGAAAAAGCCTGTTTATTAGCACTCTGCACCATTATTATGGATTAGAATACAAAGATGAATTTCAAGCCCTTTTTGGCCATTTGTACATTGGGCAGCACCCTACCGAAAATGCCAACAAGTACCTGGTCTTACGTTTTGAATTCAGTCGAATTGACACCGCAACCCATGAAAGTACCTACCACGGCTTTTTAACCAATGTCATTTCTGGAGCACGCACTTTTTTAGGCGCTTATGGCAAATTTTTCACTTTAGAGCAACAAGCCATTATTGAAAATGGGACAAACCCGGAAACGGTTGTTAAGGCTATTTTTGATTTTACAAAAAAGAATAAAGTACCTCATAAAATCTATCTCCTCATTGACGAATACGACCACTTTGCCAATGAATTGTTGTCCTTTGATATGGATCGGTTCAGATCCAACGTGAGTACCAATGGTTTTGTGCGCAAATTTTACGAAAGCTTCAAAACCGCCACTGGCGAAGGGATCGTCGATCGGATTTTCATCACAGGTGTTTCACCCATCACCTTAGATTCTTTGACCAGTGGGTTTAACATCAGTGACAACATCAGTTTAAACCCAATTTTCCACGACATGATGGGCTTTACCCACTTAGAGGTGGAAGCTATTTTACATAAATCGGCTATCCCAATCGAGAAAATACCCGCAATGATGATTGATTTGGAAGCTTGGTATGACGGCTATCGCTTTACCACCAGGGTCAATAATCAGCTATTTAATCCCGATATGGTACTCTATTTCTTGAAAGAGTACAGCATAATGGCACAATATCCCGAAGTCATGCTGGATACCAACGTGATTTCAGATTATCGGAAAATTAAAAACATCTTTAAAATTGGCGGCGAAGAGGATGCCAAATATGAGTTATTGGAGACTTTAGTGGAAAAGGGATACATTGATTTTCCACTAACCCATCTTTATAATTTGGAGTTGGATTTTACCCAGGATGATTTTTTGAGTTTACTTTTTTATATGGGTATGTTGAGTTTTAGAGCCAATGCGGATATTGGCTGGCGCTTCGAGGTACCGAACTATGTCATTAAAAAGCTTTACTTTGAATATTTCACGGCCATTTATCTAGCCAAAACACGCTTTGCCAAAACCAAAAGGCCCATCGTTCAAAGCATTTCTGCCTTGATTAGCGAAGCCAATCCCGAGCCTTTTTTCAAGCTTGTGGAATATGTGCTGGCTGAAAACCATTCCAACCGCGATGAATTATCTTACGGTGAAAAGCACTTACAAACCTTGATGATCGGCTTATTGTTTCCCTACGAATCTTATTACATCCACAGTGAATATGAAACCAAAAGGGGTTACCCAGATATTTTCCTGGAAAGAATGCCCAACAAACCCCTCAAATTTGACATCGTTTTGGAATTGAAATACGTCAAAAAATCGGCTGAAAAAACGGTAGAAAAAGTCATCCAGCAAGCCGAGATCCAATTGAATGAATACATGACCAGTGAACGTTTTTCCCGTCCGGATGTACGTGGATTTTATGCCGTCTTTCTAGGGGGTGATGTGTACCAATGGAAAGAATGGGGAAAATAGCGCGCGTATGCGTAGAGGTAACCCTTGCGGTTTCCCAATTGGTTGGATCAATAATTGACGATTGTCCCATTTCATTCGGAGACCATTTCCCGCCATTCGGAAACAGATTCCTACCATTCGGAAGACCTTCCTTGTCTCCCTGCATCCTGTGGGGCATCTTTGTATGGTCAGTTGAAAACAAGACTTACAATAATAGCTCGAATAGCATTCTTGCTGTTCATAAAGGCTAATACTAAACCCCGTTTATTTTTTTGAATCAGAACACCTAAAACTAGCAGTATTTGAGCCTGTCCTGTTTTTTTGCTGATGAAAATGGGGCAGGTCTTTTTTTGCGTCATATCCAAAGCATTATTTGTGTATTTTGCAAAAGGCATTCACTCCGATAATGCGCACCCTAAAACCCTTTGCCATGAGGAATCTAACCTTATGTTTGATCTTGTTGCCTTTGCTTGTCCTTGCACAAAAAAGGGAAGTTTTTCGCATTGATAGCCTACCCAAAGAAGGCGTTTTGCTGAACCAGGGCTGGAAATGGCATGCGGGGGATGATCCGGAATGGAGGAAAGTTGATTTTGATGATGCATCGTGGCCATCAATCAATCCCGCTTTAGAGATTCAGAATGCTTTAAACCAGATACCCCGATCAGGAATATGCTGGATGCGACTTCACTTCTCTGTAAACAGCAATTTACAAAAAACCATACTTGCATTATTGGTTAAACAATCTGGCGCAGCTGAAATTTATCTAAACGAGGTAAAGATTCAAGCATTTGGCATTTTAGATGCTGATCCACAAAAAGTAAAAGCATTTGATCCCAATTTAAAACCTATGTTGTTCCCTATCAATAAGAATGAACATCAAGTCTTGGCGATTAGGTTTGCGCTTCAACCTGGTATAAAATATACTTCCATTTTCAATACTAAAAGCCCAGGCTTTTCAGCAAGCATCAAAAAGTTCAATCTAGCTTTTGAAGACTATACACAAGACACCATCAACACTGCCAGGTTCTTTGGGCTATCGTTTGGTGTATTTTCACTGTTGTTCATGATTTATTTTGTCATATTTTGCTTTTATAAGGATCAAAAAGCTAGTCTACATTTTAGTCTGTTTTTTTTGTTTCAATTGTGCTATATTATTGCTGAAGTCAGTATTGATCAAAAACAATTAAGTCTACGATTTTATTCGATCAATTTAGCCTTTATCGCAGGAATGGCTTCCAATCTTTGCTTGCTCAGTGCCATCTATGAATTGTTCAACAGCAAAAAAGACTGGATTTTTTGGTTTCTATTTTTTTTAGTCCTTCCAGCAGAATTGCTCAACTTAGGGTATTACAATTGGGGGTGGCATTTTGGAACGGCTTTATTCGGCATATTCATTAAAATCAAGATTATACATATTACTTTTCAAGCTGTACACGACAAAAAAAAGGGGGCTTGGCTAATGTCAATAGCCAGTTTGGTTCATTTAAGCGCCTATATTCTATTTGTATGGACAGCAAATTTCTTACCAAATTTTCCCGCCGTTTCCACCACATTATTTGTTCTATATTACGCCAGTCTTCCTCTCGCTACTGCCCTTTTTCTGGGATTTGATTTTGCTTATACCAATCAGGTGCTCAAACTGAAATTAAAAGAAGTATACGAACTTTCAAAAAAGAACTTAGAACAAGAACAGGAAAAAAAAGAGCTATTAATCACCCAAAACGAAACCCTCGAACGCCAAGTTACCACACGCACTGCCGAATTATCCTCCAAAAACACTGAATTGGAACTCGAAGCCTCTCTGGAGCGGGTGCGTTCCAAGGCATTAGCCATGCAACAAAGTAAGGAAGTGCTAGATGTGGCGGCAGTGCTTTACGATGAATTACAAAAACTGGATTTCACCTTTGGAACCATTGGGATAAATCTTATTGAAGATAAAACAAACGAGATGGAAAGCTGGGTAGCTGGTTTTGGTCATGAAAACTACCCACAAAGTTACAGAATCCCATATTTTGACCACCCCCTGCAAAAAAGCATGATAGAAGCCTGGCGAAATGGTGCATCTTATTTGGTTTATCAGTTGCAGGGAGAGGAGAAAAGGGATTATGATGATTTTATGTTTACACAGTCCGACTATAAGGTTATCCCAGAAGAAGTTAAACAGCGAATGATAACCACCGAATCGGCCACATTCTCTTTGGCATATATGAAGCATGGGGCTTTGCTTTGGGCACCTACTCCACTTTCGGAAAAAAAAGCCTTGATTTTACAGCGTTTTGCAAGCGTTTTTGAGCAAGTCTACACCCGCTTCCTCGATCTGCAAAAAGCAGAGGCGCAAGCAAGGGAGGCGCAGATTGAAGTAGGTTTAGAGAGGGTACGAAGCAGAATTTCGGCAATGCAGAAAAGTAGTGACCTTGCCGATTGTACTCAATTATTGTTCCAGCGAATACAAGATTTGAAACTCCCCCTTTTTACTTGTGGTTTCTGTTTTATTGAAGAAAGTTTAGGAATACAAAGGGGGGGGACAGTTTCGCCTGATGGTACACTCATTCCTGATCTCATAGATTTTCCACTGACAGGAGATGAAGTTTTGGATCAACGCTATGAGAGTTGGAAGCAAAAAAAACCGCTTCACATCGCTGTCTTAGAAGGCGAAGCCAACAAAGAACATCATCGGTTTTTAGCCTCAAAAGTCCCTACTGTTTTTTCTGATGAAATAATTAAACATATTCCCGACAAAATTATTTTTTATTCAGCTAACTTTTTACAAGGTTATATTATAATTTTAACAACAGTCTACTTAAAGAAAGAAGAAGAACAAATACTCCAACGTTTTGCAACTGTTTTTGAACAAACCTATACTCGCTTCCTCGACCTCCAAAAAGCCGAAGCGCAAGCCGAACAGGCCAGACTCAATTTGATTCAAATTCAAACCGAAAAAAAGCGAGCAGAAGAGGCTTTGATTGCCTTGAAACAAACCCAAGCCCAACTCATCCAATCCGAGAAGCTGGCCTCCCTCGGTGAACTCACCGCAGGCATTGCCCACGAAATCCAGAACCCGCTGAACTTTGTGAACAACTTCGCGGAAATCAGCGTGGATTTGGCCGAAGAGTTGAAAGAAGAAATCAATAAACCGGAATTGGATAAAGGCTTAATCGAAGAATTGGCTACTGATCTGGCCTTAAACCAGGAAAAAATCAACCACCACGGCCAACGCGCCTCTTCCATCGTCAAAGGCATGCTGGAACATTCCCGGGTGGCAACGAGTAGAGACGCGATTAATCGCGTCTCTACGGATATCAACGCCCTGGCCGATGAATACCTGCGGCTGGCTTATCATGGTCTGCGTGCTAAGGACAGTAGTTTTAATGCAACGATGGAAACCCATTTTGATCCCGACTTGCCACTGGTTTCGGTCATTCCACAAGACATTGGCCGGGTGATTTTGAATTTGATCAACAATGCATTTTACGCGGTTGCAGAGAAGGCGAAGCAAGGGATTGAGGGGTTTCAGCCAACGGTGACGGTCAGCACTCAGCTTCGGCTTACTTCGGCAGAGCTCAGTAACCGACGCTCAGCCACCGAGAGCGCCATAGAAATCAGCGTCAAGGACAACGGCAATGGCATCCCCGAAACCATCAAGGACAAAATCTTCCAGCCCTTCTTCACGACCAAGCCTACCGGGCAAGGCACGGGTTTGGGGCTGAGTTTGGCGTACGACATTGTTACCAAGGGGCATGGGGGGAGTTTGGAAGTGGAAAGTACTGAGGGTTACGGCTCGGAGTTCAGAATTATTTTACCTATTAAATCCCACATATAATGAAACGATTAACCCTTATCTTTTTACTGCTAAGTTCTTATACTTTTGCTCAAAAAAGCGAAATCTTGCGTATGGACAGCCTCCCTGCTGAGGGTGTGCTTCTAAACAAAGGTTGGAAATTCTATGCAGGTGATGATCCCGATTTTGCGAAAGCAGATTTTGATGATCGTAAATGGCAGTCAATTACCCTTTCTGATTTCAACACTTACATACCACAATTAAAAAATAAGAATATTGGCTGGTTTCGGGCAAATTTTTCAATGGATTCTACACTTTTAAAAAATCAATTGGCTATTCAGTTCTCTCAATTAGGTGCTTCTGAAATTTATTTGAATGGAAAGCTTTTTCAACAATTCGGCTATATCAAGTCATCGTCAAACGTTGAAAGTTTCAATCCTGGAAATAAACCGTTTCTTTTACCAGCCAATTCAGGCACCAAAATCCATATCGCGATAAGATTTGCCAGCCATATTCCATCCAGAACATGGCTATTTACAAGTGCTACCACTAAAAAATTACCTTTATCGATCACCATTAACACATGGAATAATGCTTTAACCCATTACAAAATTATTTTAGAAGGTTCGGGGTTGCAACCAGTCTCTTATATGTTTTCGGTGCTTTCTTTTTTGTTTCTATTGTTATTTTCTTTTTATCCAAAAGAAAAAGTTAATCTTTTTTTTGGTCTATTTTGTTTCTTTCTTGTAATCAATGCAATCCTGTCCGTTCAGCTTTCTGAGGGCAGTTTGGACATCAGCAAATTTGGGCTGCTGTCATTTTATTCAGATTTTACAGGTGTAGTGTTGGGAACATTAATGCTTTCAACCATCTCCCAGATTGTTTTGAACAGAATAACACCTTATCTTTTAATTCTATTCTTCGGATTGTGGATTGATTATCCGGCATTCTACTTTTTTGGCCCAGTTTACCCCGTTTTCGCATTAGACTTAATATTGCGTATTGTTATCACTTTTTCATTTTTTTACTTTAGCAGGTAAGCGTTCCGACAAAGGAATTACACTATTGGAATCGTTGCTTTAAATTCGGGCATAATTAACATAATTGCAATTCTAATCTTATATGGAAGCCTTAATTTAAATGCTTATTATCTTCTTTCTGTTTTTATTATGAATTTCATACTTATTACTTTCTATGTATCTACGAACTTTGCCCGTAAGAGTAAACACTTAGAAGTGCAACTTGGGGAAATAAAAAACCTCTCTGAAGATAACTTAAAAAAGGAATTAGAGAAACAACAGATTCTGGCAGCCCAAAACGAAACCCTTGAGCAGCAAGTCACCGAGCGCACTGCCGAATTATCCACCAAAAACCGGGAACTGGAAATTGAGTCAGCGTTGGAAAGGGTAAGGAGTAGATCCATGGCAATGCAGAAAAGTGAGGAACTTAAAGAAGTTGTTCTAACTGTATTCAATCAATTGAAAGAACTAGGTTTTGTATTAGATGCTGGCGCAGCAACCATTTTAATATTTTCAAATGATTCAAAAAAACATTTTCAACAGTGGATAGCAGACCGTTGGCAATCCTATGCACATCCATATAAAGTAGATTATACCGAACATTCCTTATCTTCTGATATTTTTAAAGCAAAAGAAAGTGGTATAGATTTTTTTTCTAAACTTTACCCAAAGGATGAAAAGAATGCTTACTTCAAGTATTTGTTTGAGGAGAGTGAATATTTCAAACAAGTACCTGAAGAAGTAAAGAATATGATTTTTGAAAGTGAGCATTATGGGTTTTCAATTGCTTATGGGAAACAATACACTGCAATGCTTATTCCCACAAATACAGGAAAATTATTAACAAAAGATCAACAAGAAATCTTAAAACGTTTTGCTGCTGTCTTTGAACAGGCTTATACACGTTTTCTTGATTTGCAAAAAGCGGAAGAGCAGGCACGGGAAGCAAAAATAGAAGTAGCTTTGGAACGAGTACGCAGCCGTACTATGGCGATGCAAAAAAGTGAACATCTTGTCGATGTCATCAATGTGGTGGCAGAACAATTATTGCAATTGAATTTTCAATTGAATACGGCTTCTTTTTTCTTAAATAATGAATCCGAAGATTTTACTTTTTGGCTTGCAGCTATCGGCGAATCAAATCCTGAGAAGATTGTGATACCCAAATTATCGCATCCTGCATTAAATAACATCAAAGAAGCACAGAAAAACGGCGTGGACTTTTGGGCGGACGATTTAAGTTTTGAAGAAAAAAATACTTGGTTTCTGCACGTTTTTGCTCATTCACCTGGTAGAGTGCCGGAACATAGGCAAAAATTCATCTTAAATACTAAGGGTTATGCAAGGTCTGTCGTTTTGATGAAACAAATCGGTTTGTTCATTGTCAATTATGTGCCACAAGCTTATACTGATGCAGAAAATGCTATTTTCAAACGCTTCGCTGCCGTTTTTGAGCAAGCTTATACCCGTTTCCTTGACCTTCAAAAAGCAGAAGCACAAGCAGAACAAGCCAGACTCAATTTAATTCAAATTCAAACTGAAAAAAAGAGAGCTGAAGATGCACTTACTATTTTGAAAGCTACACAAAACCAATTGATCCAATCCGAAAAACTTGCCTCCCTCGGCGAACTCACCGCTGGCATCGCCCACGAGATTCAGAACCCACTGAACTTTGTCAATAACTTCGCCGAAGTGAGCGCTGAAATGCTAGATGATATGGAAGAGGAGCTAGACAAAGGCGATACTTCAGAAGCCAAAGCCCTCGCCGCCGACCTCAAAAACAATTTGAAAAAAATCAACCACCATGGCCAACGCGCTTCCTCCATCGTCAAAGGTATGCTCGAACATTCGCGAGCGAGCACAGGTGTGAAGGAGCTCACCGATATCAACGCCCTGGCCGATGAATTCCTGCGCCTGGCCTACCATGGTCTGCGCGCCAAAGACAACAGTTTCAATGCGACAATGGAAACGCATTTTGATCCAGATTTGCCCCGTGTAGAGGTCATCCCTCAAGACATTGGAAGGGTTTTGCTCAATTTGATCAACAACGCCTTTTATGCTGTCAATGAAAAGGCGAAACAAGGAATTGATGGTTACTCCCCTGTTGTGACTTTAAGCACCAGGCTTCGGCTTACTTCG
>Ga0247833_1008778_pt1 | contig 10101 bp, 7 predicted proteins | sample LaCruzMarch2015__7_FD_187117 | JGI IMG/M metagenome (GOLD analysis project Ga0247833, IMG submission 187117) | Freshwater microbial communities from meromictic Lake La Cruz, Castile-La Mancha, Spain - LaCruzMarch2015_8m | ecosystem: Environmental > Aquatic > Freshwater > Lake | place: Spain...
CACGCCGCCCACGAAATACCCGCAAGACTTACGCGTCCAAAAGTGACCTTCTCTGTGACCATGCCCGAAACCATGCCCCCACCCTGCCCTACCAACCTGAGAGTTTCCTGATCGTCACGTGAGTGCCACCAGTTAATCGACCCAAGCCCGTAGACTGCTCATATGCGCGTATTTATCACCGGTGGTGCAGGTTTTATCGGCTCCCACCTAGCAGATGCCCTGATCGCCCGTGGCGACCACGTCACCATCTTGGATAACCTCTCAACCGGATCTGCCGCCAATATCTCCCACATCAAAGATCAGCTAGAGATCCACCAAGGCGATATCCGCGACCAAGCACTCGTTGAATCCCTTGTCGAAAAATCAGACCTCGTCCTTCACATGGCCGCAGCTCTTGGCGTTAACACCATCCTTGAAAAAACAATCGAATCAGTATCGGTCAACTTCACCGGATCAGAAGTCGTCCTTCACGCTGCAACCAAATATAAAAAGCGCATCATCATCGCAAGTACATCTGAGATCTACGGCAAGAATCCAGAACAACCTTTGCATGAAGAATCAGATCGCGTCGTCGGTGCCCCACAGAAAATTCGCTGGACTTACTCTGATGCCAAAGCACTCGAAGAAGCCGTCGCACATTCACTACACACCACCCAAGGACTTAAAGTCACCACAGTGCGCCTCTTCAACACCGTCGGCCCACGCCAAACAGGTCGCTACGGAATGGTCCTCCCACGCTTTGTCCAATCAGCCCTAGCCAATGAACCCATCACCATCTACGGCGATGGATCCCAATCACGCGTCTTCTGCCACGTGCAAGATGCCATCAAAGCCATCCTCACCCTCGCCGCCACCGATTCAACAATCGGCGATGTCTTCAACGTCGGTGGAGTCGGTGAAACCACCATGAAGCAATTAGCTGAACAAATTATTAAACAAACTAACTCATCATCGAACATCACCTATACCAAATACGAAGACGCCTACCCAACAGGCTATGAAGATATGCCTCGCCGCGTCCCCGATATAACTAAGATCAAAAAGACCATCAACTGGGCTCCTGCAAACACACTTGCATCCATCATCGATGACGTTGCCCAATCTATGCGAGGTTAATCATGGCTAAGTACAAGAACACAAAGCAGATTGCAAAGTCAGCCAAGAAAGAGATCTCTGATTCAAAGCTCCACAAATACCTCATCGCCATCCCACTCATAGCCCTTGCAATCAAATTCATCACTATGGGCAATATCCAAGCCGGAATTTGGCTTGGTGCCGATGGCGAGAATTATCTAGCCGGCTTAGATGGGCTTGTTAACGATGGGTTCTACTCTGAGGAAGGAAAACTCTCCTACTGGCCGGCTGGCTATCCACTCTTAATGTGGCCAATCTCAGTAATCGCCAAGCCAATATTTTTCTATTTGATCAGCATCGTTCAATCAGTTTTCTTTGCATATGCTACCCATTTCTTTACAACCAAAATGGCAAAGTCCTCACTTAAAAACTTTGCATTCTGGACTTCAGTCATTATTTCCTTTAACCCAACGCTGTCGCTTTCCTCTCTAGCGGTTGGATATGAAGCCCCGATTGCTGCATGTTTCATGATGATTGCAGGAATCATCTGGGCGAATACCAACCCAACTTTTGATAGAAAGTTTTGGCTGAACGTTGCATACGTCGGCTTTTGGTTCTCCCTCGCAACGTTTATGCAGCCACGTTTCTTACTTATTGCCATCATCATCGCCATTATGTGGGCTCTTAAAGCCGTTGGTACAAAAAACCGTATTGGTATCGCAGCTCTTGTCATTTCAATTATGATGGTGGCCCCTGCGATCATGATCTTCAGAAATGTAGAAGTTATAAACAAAGCCACAATCTCAACAAACCTTGGCGTTACTATGCGCATTGGGGCAGGTCCCGAAACTTCGGGCGCTTATGATCGCAGTGGTCCAGAAGTTCCATGCGAACCAACGGCACCCGCTACTGCGGTTTCAGATAATGATCTAGTTGTATGTGTGCTTAAGTGGTACTTAACAAATCCACTAGATACCGCCCGTCTTTCATTTAATAAGGCAATTTTCTTCTGGTCACCTTGGTCGGGTCCTGAAGGAACGGGCACAATGGCACGAAACCCGTGGCTTAAGATTTCTCCTGTCCAACAGATTGGAAAATCGAATCAAGAGGGACAAGGACTTGTCTTTGGCCCCTTCGGAGTTGCGATTTCTTATCTCTGGATAATTGGCCAGATTTTCTTCTTATTCTTCGGTTATCGCTCACTCCGCAAACTCGGTTCTAACGAGAAGTTCTTCGCGCAAGTTCTGATCACGCCAGTTCTCGTCTCTTGGCTTTTGGCTCTGGGGACTATCGGAGACCATAGATTCCGTGTGCCAACGATGAGTATGAGCTTGACATTGCAGGTCATCGCAATTTTGGCTCTCCGAAAGAAACTCAACGACCGCGTCGGCTAGTTTTAGAGCGAGTGCGCGCCTACAACTTTCCCTGTTGTATCAAAGACATACGGCGCAGATTTAAGCACCGCGGCAGCATCTGTGACCGAATGTAAAGTCACAACAACGGCAATATCTGAACCACCCAACGGTGTCGAAGTTTCACCCATCCAGGTTGAGACTAAATCATCACTCCATGTAACTTTAGCGCCAGATTTCTTTAACTCTTCGATCACTGGCTCCGCCGGAGTTTCACGCACATCGGCAACATTTGGTTTGTAGGCAACACCAACTACCTGAACAGCCTTACCTGCCAAAGATCCTCCGTTATCAGCTTTCACACGATCAACAACATACTTGGCCATTTCAAGGTTCACTTCATTAGCCCGCTCAATAAATGTGGCTGGGACCCCTAGTCCTGCGGCAGTGTGTGCCAAATATGATGGGTCAACGGGGATGCAATGTCCGCCAACACCAGCACTTGGCAAAAATTTCATAAACCCATATGGCTTGGTTGCAGCAGCATCTAAAGTCTCATAGACAGAAATGCCCAAAGCATGGGCAATCTGTGCAAACTCATTCACCAGTGCGATATTTACTTGCCTGAAGGTGTTCTCAAATAACTTAGCTGACTCCGCCACCTCTGGGGATGAAACCTCTACTAAGTTGTCACAAAATGTTGAATAGAATTCTCGCACAGCTTTTGAGGCTTCTGGCGTTAGCCCTGCATAAAGTCGCGGTGTGTTCTTCTGATCCCAATCGGTTCGCCCCGGATCTACACGCTCTGGAGAAACTGCATACATGTGAGCCATAGAAGAATCGCTTGAATACTTTTCTATCTCAGGTTTAATTAAATTGCGCACAGTTCCAGGAAAAGATGTTGACTCATTAATGATGAGTGCTGGCGACTTTAGGTTCTCGCCAATTGTCTTACACGCCGCCACAACAAATCCTAAATCTGGTTTTCTATCTTTTGTCAGAGGGGTTGGAACTGCAATGACAACGACATCTGAACCGGCAATTTCACTGGCATTGGTAGTCGCTTTGTAATTTCCGCTCGCAATATGCCTTACAAGGTCTGCCGACGCCACACCTTCGATATGTGACTTTCCTGAATTGAGCGCATCCACTACTCCCTGGTTCTTATCGAAGCCCACAACTGTGTGATGATCTGCGGCAAAGACTGAGATGGTCAAACCAACATATCCTTGCCCAATAATTGAGACCTTCATAAGTTACTGAAGTACATTCGGATTATTTGGATCAAGTCTCTTCATATTCTCAAGGGCTAGGTCTTTATCCTCTGGGGTGCTTTTTGTGATGAGGTAGAGAACTTTCCACGAGTCGAAATTATCGGAGTTGAATTCCACGCCAATTTGAGCGTACTTGTAAGCCAAGTCGTAGAGCTTGCTACTTTCAAGGAGCTGAACTGCGCTTGCGTACTTATACGAGTTCTGAGGGTTTAGATAGCCAGGCACTAACGCTTCTTCAACTTTTTGGGCATTCTGCGAAGCTAAGGCGCTACGCCACTTTGCGTCAGCGCTATATGGTGGCGCCGCAATCAAGAGACCGACAACCGCGCCAATTCCTGCCAACAAGGTAGAACTAAAGATTGTCTCGCTTTGCTTTCCTTTAGCGCCGCGGCTAGGAACAGATTTGCCCTTAACTGTTTCTGCGCTGTCAAAATCCTTCTTCGGCCTGGTTGCAACCTCATATGCGATCAGTGCGCCACCAAATAGCCAACCCCAGATTGCTAAACCAATTTGGTTAATTGAGATGATTGATTGCAGTTGATAACAAACCCAAGCCGTGGTGAGAGTTACGAAGATCGCATCATACTTTTTCACACGCAAAGTCACTTTAACAATGGCGATTACGCTTAAGGAAAGAATTGCTAGGTAAACAACAAAGAGTGGCCATCCACCAAAAGCAAGTACATCAAAGGGCACATTATGTGCCGCATTAGTTGTTGTATTCGGTCCGGGCAAGACAAGAGCTTGTGTATCGCGCGCTCTGCGGTACCAATCTCCATAGGTATCAAAACCAACACCTGTTAATGGGTGAGCAGAGCCCATATTCCAACCTGCCTGCCAATACTCACCGCGCAGTGAAACGGACGTCTTATAGATAAACTTAGTCAGCGGACCTATTTGTAGCGCACCCAGTAGCGCAAAAACGCCTGCAATTGCGATAACCACTACATACGTCGCTTGAGCAATTAAGGTCTCAAATTTTGAACGAACGAGATAAAAACCAACAATACCTAGTCCTGCAGCTACGACAACTCGACCTTGAATCGCATTTGAGTTGATAATCTCGTAAACGGTAATTACAGATACAATTAGAACGCCAATTCGAATAGCTAGGGAAGTTCCTTGCTTAAAACTATAGGCCACAAGGCTCGCTGCAAAGAGACCAAGGAAAGCGCCAATAAAGTTAGGGTTACCGAAGGTTCCCAAAATGTTTCCGTATGGATTATTCCAAGGGATAAAGTCGCCAAAGGCAATAGTCCATCCACAATAAAACACATTCACAAATCCGGCACTGAATAGACCCCAGATTAAATACTCAAAACTTTTCTCTCGACGAAGGATGGCTGCTGCTAAAATTACAAAGATCAACAAAATGTATGTAACAAATGCGGTATTTCGGCCATAAACGCCGTAAATGTTCTGCGTAAATGGGCCCTCACTATTCACAACCGCATTGATGCCTGTGATCAACAGTAAGCCGGATGAAACAACCAAAGTTTTCGACGTGGCCCACAGTTGCCCAAGGCCAAAGGCGAGGAGAACCGCAAAAGAGCCCGCAGCCACACCGCCTAACGCAAAGAGTTTTGTCACGTTCACGGGGTCAGTTACTGTCCCGGTAATTACGATTATCGCCACAAAGGCTGACCCAATACCCAGAACCCGTGCGATTGTTCTTTCGGCAACTTGATTAATCATGGACAAATCTTAACCCGTAGAAAGCCGAAACCCGGCTCCTCGTGAGAGGAACCGGGTTTCGGTTACTAATAAAGGGAGCTTATTAAGCCTTTACCTTCTTAGCAATCTTTGCAACTACTGCTGCAAGTGACTTGATCTGAGCCTGTAGGCCTGCGATCAACTTGGTTACAGACTCTGAAAGCGCTGCAACTGCATCAGATGCTTCCTGAGCTGCTGTTGTAGCAGCATCTGCTGCTTCAGCTGCAGCTAGCGCTGCATCTGTTGCTGCATTCGCTGCATCTGTTGCCTCGTTAGCAGCATCTGTTGCTGCATCGACGCCAGGGTTAGCGATATCTGTTGAAACAGAGATCTTTGTCTTGCCGATGGTCTTGTCAATTGCATTAGCTGCAAGTGTCTGAAGTCCATCGCCAACAAGTGTCAGTGACACAGAAGCTGTTCCAGCGATTGGAAGTAGTGCCTTTGAAGTGAGTACACCTGATACTGATGTGTATGAGTCACTTGCTGTGAATGGAGCTGTTGTCCAGCCTGAAGAGACTGTGTCAGCAGCTGTTGCAGAGAAGAGAACTCCACCTGCACTGTTTACACCGTAGGTCTGATCAGCTACTGGGTAGCCGTTCTTATCTGTGAGTGTAAGTGTGTATTCAACTGTTGCACCTGGTGTACCAGTAGCTGGTCCTGCAAGGACAGCCTTTGTAGCTACATTGTCTGAGAATGTAACTGTTGCTGATGTCTTTACAACTGTTGCAGCTGCATCAGCACCTGTTGCTGAGATTGTGTAAGCAACTGGGCCGAACTTAGTTGCACTAAGACCTGCTACTTCACAGTAGTAGACCTTGTCTTTTACATCGTATGTAATTGAACAAACTGCAGCTCCACCGACTGTTGTCGCTGTATCTGTTGGTACTGCTGTCAACTTAGTGATGTTTGTGACGGCATTGCCTGCAGAATCTTTAACTTCTACTGCAAATACCTTGGCAACTGAAGCAGTTCCAGCCTTGATGAAGGCCTTCTTGACTGTTGCTGTAGCAGTTGCTGCCTTGTTATCAAAGAAAGTAACAGTCTTCACGAATGAAGCACCTGCAGCTGTTGTGATTGTGATTGTTCCTACTCCTGAAGCACCATCAGCAATAACGTTTGCTGTGAGTGATTCGAGGTTAGCAACAACGAAGCTACGTCCTGTGATGTTTGTAGCTAGACCTGTTGTTGTCAAAGATCCAACACCTGTCATTACAACAGTCATCGTGTCCTTAGCCGCAACATCAGTAGTGCTGAAGTTGGATACTCGAAGAGTTCCGATGTGTGTTCCGGCAGCAAGTGACCCTGAAGTCGCTGAGTCTGCAAGAACTGTTCCTGTTGGATATGAAGTCATAGCTTGGATGAACGCCTTAGCGCTTCCAGCTGCTGGGACTGCTGCTGCAACAACTGCTGCTGCTGCAACTGTAATTGTTGCAGGGTAGGTTGTTGTTACTGGAGTTGCGATACCAGCACTGTACTGCTTCACAATAATTGTGAAGTTATATGCACCAGCTGGACGCACTGTTGAAGTAACAGACTCAAGGAAGATTCCAAACTTCGCTCCAGCATAACCTGCACCACCAGCAACTGTGCGTGAAATGCTGTAAATGCCAGAAGTTGTCTGTGATTCGGTTGCACTGAATGTGTTTGTGAACCCTGTAAGGCTCTGCTTAAACTCATTATCAACCTGAGTTGCAGATGCAGTAGTGGTCTCTAGTAACTGTAGACGAGGCTCCACAACAGCAGTCGCTGGGAAGTCTCCATTCTGTACGAATGAAACAGTTACTGTGTCACTCAAACTAGCATCAAAAAGTGCTGATACTGAGAATGTGGTGCCAGTTGTTGAATCTGAACGTGCGCCAACAGCGCCTGCAGTACCCGCTGTTGGGGTGCTCACAGTCAGTGATGACACTGTCGCCTGTGATGGAACAACAGAGAGAACTCCGAAGCCCAACGCAGCAACAGCAACAAGCGCGATGCGCTTGAATGTTGTCTTTGTAGACATTTGTTTCCTTTCGATAGTCGATCCACGGACTATCCGTAGATCGGCTTGAGCAATAAATGCCCTCTCATAAGTCATGAGAGAACCTTTCTCGCTCACTCGATTCATCGCACGTGCTGATGAATCAAATTCTCCGCCGTGTATCCGGACGCGGCGAAGAAAACTAGGCGGATGAAATGTCACGTGCTTCATCCTTATGCTTTTCCTGCATTCGACTCGTCAACATAAATTGACTGAGCCAAAATCTGTGTCTTACCTGCATTAAGCAGCAGCCGAGTTGTGATCGACTTAGGTGTTCCTGCGAGGTCATAGCCGCGGTTGCCCACGGGAGCGACGTACCCTAAAGGTAGGGTTGAGAGTACGGAAATTCTAACGGTCACAAGGTACTGGCCGTTGGACATACGCTCAAAATCGGCGCTCGTGGCGCCGGTTTCTAGGCTGGCCCAATAGCCATCCTTGCCGTAAGAGGCGCCCTCTAGCTTGTAGCTAGTGCCATTTCCATCGACTGTAATGGTCTGCAAGATCATCACATTCGGGCCACCCATAGCGGTAATCGCCTGGGTGCTCAAGACAGTTCCGGCTTCGGTAGCCACTGGCACATTCTTATTAAGGCGGATCTTGCCGATCTCGCCATTCTTGCCAGTTACGCTCAAAGAAGTTGGAAGGCCTTCAGCATCAAGGCCAGGCCAGGCAAGCTTGGCACCCTTGATTGAAAGGCCAGAGACCATTTCACTCGCCTTCTTGGCAGGGAATGAAATAGAAGGTGAAGGGGTAGCAGATGTTGCTGCTTGAGTTGGATCAACAGCAACCTCAGCTGGCGCATCTTGACCAGCAACTGGCCCTGAAAGAACTGAAGTTGTTGGAGCAACTACGCCCTCATTGCCGGTCATTGAGTTAAACCCTAGGAATGCTGCAAAGACCAAGACCAATGAGAGGGCAGCCTTTGAAGACTTCTGAGCAAGCTCTGCTGCCTTCTTATAAGTAGTAGACAACATATCGAGTGCTGTAAGGCCACGCTCTTCATCAATAACAAGTTCAGACAAGACACGACGAAGTGATGTGCGAGCGCGAGAAACAGTGTGGCGTACGGCAGATTCCTTGATACCAAGCTCTGCTGCGATCTCTGATGTTGAGCGGCCTTCCATCTCCCACATAACAAGCGCTGCACGCTCTGCAGGTGAAAGCAAGGCAAGTGCCTGACGAATAATTGCTGCATCTTCTGCAGCTGAAATAGCTTCTGAGTGATCACCTGAAACCTGCCATGCAGCCTCGACCTCAGCCTGGGCGTCATCGATCACAACAAGGTTGGGACGACGTCCTTCAAGGCGGAATAGATCGATGCAGAGGTTTTCGATGGTGCGGTGTAGATAAGAGAGTGCATGATCTTGCGATTCAAGCTCTGGGGCTGCGAGCATGAACTTAATGAGTGCATCCTGGGTAATTTCTTCTGCCTTAGCGGAATCCTTTAATACGCGATTAGCGTGGGCAAGAAGCTCTGAGCGGTGCTCTGTGTAGAAAGCACCGAGCTCTGCAACGGTCCACACGCGAGGACCTGCAGAGGCTGCAGACTTCTTAAATGCCACTTTGGGACTTCCTTCTTAACCGGTTTGGTACTTCAGCGACACCCGTCGGTGCCTCTACTACCTACTACGCAACCCATCGTACTTTGTCGCGGGGATAGGACAAAACGGACATTTCATACCTTCCCTTACTTGTTCCAGTTTTTGACGAGCCGAGGGGATGTGTCTGAATCGCTGAGCCCACCGACATCTATAGGCTGGAAGGATGTTCAAACTTGGAAATCTTCCCAAAGCGTTGATTCATTCAGTACTTATCCGAATCCCACAGAGGGTGCTTGCGAAAATCGAAGCGAAGGCTCAGTTTTTCCAAGGAAAGGGATGGGGAGCGGCTACGACTGATGCAGAAGTTTCAGCAATCCGAGACTTACTCGGCAAAAAAGATGCACCTAGTCTTATTGCTTTAGATGTTGGCGCAAACATTGGAAACTGGTCCCAATCTTTTGCTGAAGCATTTCCAAAAAGTCAGATTGTCGCATTTGAGCCTGGTGCTTCAGCATTCAAAGTTCTAGAGTCAAGATTCCAAAGTAAATCCAACATTCTCTGTGTGAATCTAGGGCTGAGCGACCATGATGCCGAGGTCACACTGTTCTCTGATTCCGAAGCCAGTGGGCTAAGCAGTGTAAATCAGCGACGACTTGAGCATTTTTCGATCAAATTTGATAAAGAGGAGACAATTAGAGTTACCAAGCTCGACTCATGGATTTCATCTCATTCCGAATATTCAACTCCAACAATTTTGAAATTAGATGTTGAAGGTCATGAACTATCTGTCTTAGCCGGAGCGAAAGAGACCATCAAGAATATCCAATTGGTGCAATTTGAATTTGGCGGCGGCAATATTGATTCTAAAACCTATTTCCAAGATTTTTGGTACCTCTTTGCCGACCTCGACTTTGATCTCTACCGACTAACACCACGGGGTCCCGTGATGGTTAATGAATATTCGGAAATGCTGGAGGTGTTTCGGCCTACAAATTACTTTGCAGTGCGTAGATAGCCAGTTTGGCAATCATCTTTTTAGAAGGTATCCTTAATTCATCGACGCACCCCGCATCGATGCACTTCCCCCCAAAGTGAGCCTCAACGGCCACTTACTTGCGAGTCTTATC
>Ga0247833_1008781_pt1 | contig 10098 bp, 11 predicted proteins | sample LaCruzMarch2015__7_FD_187117 | JGI IMG/M metagenome (GOLD analysis project Ga0247833, IMG submission 187117) | Freshwater microbial communities from meromictic Lake La Cruz, Castile-La Mancha, Spain - LaCruzMarch2015_8m | ecosystem: Environmental > Aquatic > Freshwater > Lake | place: Spain...
GCCCTGGCCGCCAAGGCCAGCGCCTCCATTGAGCAGGGTCAGTGCATTGGAAGCCGCGGAAAAGCCCGACGAACCCTCCGAAATAGACCGGACCGAATGGTACGTGCCAATCACCTTCTCAACCTGGTCTGTGAGGTTGCGATAGCGCCCGGCGGCTGAACCGGACCGGCCACCATGCGCGTCGACACGCCTTTAATATAGGCTTGCCATGTTGATGGGTGAGGATGACAGCGGACCAGAAAGGACTGCCGCTGGCCGTAAACGCCTGCTCGGCCGGCCCGCAGCAAATCCTTTCACTTTCCTAAGCCGGCCGCGTATCCGCGTCCAGGAAGGCTGGCGCGCCGCGCCTGGCCGCAACATGCACATCGGCGCAAACGAACCCACCGGCCCCGCCCGGCCTGGCCCTTTTGGACCCTGACCGCCGCGGGCCCGGCCTTATTGACGGAACAGGGCGAGGAGCGACTGGCTGCCCTGGTTGGCGATGGAGAGGGCCTGGGTACCAAGCTGCTGCTGGACCTGCAGGGCCTGGAGCATTGCCGAGGCAGCCTCCATGTCTGCGTCTGTCAGCGCCCCGACCCCGGCCGTAATCGAATCGACGAGCGTGATCATGAAATCACCCTGGTTCTCGATCCGTTTCTGGGACGAGCCCAGCGCAGCCGCCGCGTTGATTGCGACCGTCAGGAGGCCTTCGATATCATCCAGGGCCCCGGCCGCGTCTGTCTCGACGTTGATGCCGTCAAGGCCAGCAAGGCCGCCGCCCGGCGTGCCACCGGTTAAAGAACTGGAGGCGAGAGATAAGGTCGCCCCGCTGTTATTGGTTATGTTCAGAACGCTGTTGGTCGCGGTGGGATCAGCAACCGCGGTTGTGGTGACCGAAACGCCCGTGATGCCCCTGGCTTCAACAAGCGACTTCAGGTTACGCGAAACGTCATTCAGCGTGTCGTTTGCGCGCGAGATATACTCAACCCTGTTGCCGACACCGCCGATGTCAATCCTGAAGGTGGTACCGATTGTGATAGCGCCGGCTGTCAGGGTTACGGTCGAGCTATTGCCAGTCGTAATCTGGGTGGCGCCTGCCGTTGCGAGGCCCGCGCCGGCTGTGACGGCCACGGTGCCAGCCACACCGACGGTCCCCTGAAGGTCCTGCCGGTTGATGTCAATCGATGCGGCGGACACGGTCTGGTTGCTGCCACGGTCAAGCGACGCGAGCACGGAAATCGCGCCGCCGTCCTTCAGGAGGTTCTGGCCGTTGAACTGGGCCGCATTGACGATGCCGCTGATCTGCGCGCGCAGTTCGGTGATATCTGCCTGGATCTTGGGGCGGCCGCTTTCTTCCTGCGCGGCAATGATCAGCGACTTCATGTCCTGCAGGAGGCCGGTGACCTGCTCGGCAGCAGCCCGGGCGACGCCGACGGTCGAGGACGCCAGGTCGAGCGAGTTTCTGATCGTCTTGAAGCTCTCGACATCCGTCGTCATGACGGTCGAGATGGCCCAGATCGAGGCGTTGTCCTTTGCAGAGGCGATTTTCTTGCCCGTCGAGATCTCGGCCTGAACGTTTTCGAGATTACGGTTGATGTTACGCAGCGATTCAAGGGCGACCATCGCGCTGTTATTAGTCAGGATACTGGACATATTCGTCTCTCTTGTGCGTGTCAGTCGCCGCAAAGGTCCGGCGGGTTGAGCGTTCTGTTACACGGTGAGAATGGGGGCCTTCGTTGAACAATAGGTTAACGGCCACCGGGTTTTCGTTTACCGTAAAATTCCGGGGGCAGTTCACCTGCACCGCCGGGTTTCCGGGGCGGGTGAACTGGCCTTTCTAATTGCATGTCCGGCATCTCTGACATCACCAGATCGGCGAACGCGGGCCTGGACATGCGGATCCGGAACCCCGGTCAGACCATCCATGCGCCAGCGAATCGCCTGGGTCGCTAAGAAGCGGGCGGCGAACTGCGCGATTGCGACCGCGGAGCATTTCCGCGACCAGGGCCACAATGTCCTGTTCCTGTTTGATTCGATCACCCGCCTGGCCGAGGCGCACCGCGAAACGGCGCTGCTTGCCGGCGAAGTGCCGGCCCTGAACGCCTTCCCGCCTTCGACGGTGCGGGTGATTGCCGAACTGGCGGAACGTGCAGGGCCGGGCACAGACGGCAGGGGCGACATTACCGCCGTCTTCTCGGTGCTCGTTGCAGGGTCTGATCTGGAAGAACCCGTCGCAGACATGATCCGCGGAATGCTGGACGGCCATATCATCCTTGCACGGCCGATTGCCGAACGCGGACGCTTCCCCGCTATTGACGTTCTTCGCAGCGTATCGCGGTGCCTGCCTCAGGCCGCGACGCCGGAGGAAAATGAACTGCTCCGCGAGTATCGCCGCATGATCGCGCTGTACGAGGAGGTCTCGCCCATGCTGCGCGCAAACCTCTATGAGTTTGGCAGGGACACCGACTGCGACCGCGCCATCGCGCTGTATCCGGCCCTCGACAATTTTGTCGCGGCACGAAAGCCCGAAGGCATAAATGCCTCTTTCGATGAACTGCGCCGGATACTCACCGAAAACGCCCCACAGACAGAGCCAGCCACAGCCCCGGGCAGGCCCTGATCAAAGACCGCTGAGAAGCAGGTTGATACCGCCCTGGCCGCCAAGGCCAGCGCCTCCATTGAGCAGGGTCAGTGCATTGGAAGCCGCGGAAAAGCCCGACGAACCCTCCGAAATAGACCGGACCGAATGGTACGTGCCAATCACCTTCTCAACCTGGCCGCTCGAGGCGAGCGCCTGGAGATCACTGATCCCGAAGCGCTTCTGCAGGGCCTCTTTGAGCATCCCGGCCTGCGTCTCGATGGGTAGCTTTCGAATGGAAGTTGGCAAACCGGTTGCCGTTTCAAGGACTGTCCGGACAGGGACGCTGCCCAGAAGGCGGTAGAGGATGGCCTTATCGCTCGAGCCGCTTCCGATCAAACCTTGGATATCGGACTGGTAGTTGAGGGCCAGACGCATGGAATCGTCCACCTGCCCAACTGCCGACTCGAAGGAGGAGCTGTCGAAGTCATCGGCAATCTTCTGAAGCGCCTCAGGAGATATCGTTATCACGTCGTTCACGGGCGTAAAGGCGGCCGCAAAAGCTGAGTATTTGGGATTATTCAGGCGTGCGAGGAAGGTACTTTCAGGATCGGCGGCCTCTTTGAGCACCTTGTCGATGAAGCCGCGTTTCCATTCTTCGCCGCCGAGATCGAATGCCGTCAGCGCGACGCGCATCAGGCGCTTGTCGTCAAGGAATGCCTCTTTCGTAATCGGCTCGGCAAGCTTTTCCTTCAGGTAGGCCCGGTCCGCCTTGACCTGGCCGGACTCGGAGTGGATCTGTAACTGCCGGTCATATGTCGCCTGAAGGAGTTTCCAGCCACCGTATCCGGACAAAGGGATAACCGGTCGGAACATCACTCATGCAACCTTGTCTTTTGGCACCGCGGAAGCCGGGGGCGCATACCGCGCCAGCAACTGCGCTTCGATGGCGATGATCTGGCGCAGGTGGCAAAGCGCGGAATAGTAATTCCCGCGGCTGAGCATAGAGCGCAGGGTCGGGATCAGATCGTAATCAATCGAACGGAACACATCGAGAAGCGCGCAGCACTCCGCATCAATGGCCGGCATGACCTCGACCGGATCAAGATCGCCTGTGATAAGCAGCTGGATTGCAAAGTAGACGCGCTTTACAGGCGTATTGACCTCATCCGGATGCAGGGCGTCCTGGCAGCGCAGGATCCGGACATTTCCGTCGGAAATGCGAATTCTGGCCGGTTTGTCCCCGTTCTCCAGCAAAGCGCCGTTGACTATGAACCGCTCACCGGGAGCAATCTTGAGTACAAGTCCTGACATTAATTCACGCCCTCATCTTGGCCATCCAGCAGGCCGGGCCCCAGCCCGGCCATCACGGCCTTGTTAACTTCGATCAGACCGGACATGTCCTCTTCGCCGGCAAGAACCTTCAAGCTCGTTCTGCGAACGAATTCTGAAAGCAGGAGCAGGCGGCGTTTGAGATCGTCAGGCAGTGCGTTTGAAGGAAGCATCAGATCGCCCGCCAGGATCGTCCAGAGCTGCTGGTTACGATTTATGGCATCGGCCCAGTCGGAAAGACTTACCCGGCCGGAATCCACCAGATTTTCAAGCGCCGTCGTGATCTGCATGAAAAGCGCGAACTCGAGCTGACGATCGCTCGCCGTTCGCTTGGCCACTTCGCCATACGCTTTCATAGCCAGAACCTGCAATTCAACCTCCAGAATTTATCAGTATTACCCCGGGGGCTGGATGCCCCCGGGATGGATGTCATTAACGGAACAGGGCGAGGAGCGACTGGCTGCCCTGGTTGGCGATGGAGAGGGCCTGGGTACCAAGCTGCTGCTGGACCTGCAGGGCCTGGAGCTTTGCCGAGGCGGCCTCCATGTCCGCGTCGGTGAGCGAGCCGACCCCGGACGTAATCGAATCGACGAGCGTGATCATGAAATCACCCTGGTTCTCGATCCGCTTCTGGGACGAGCCCAGCGCAGCCGCTGCGTTGACCGCAACCGTCAGAAGGCCTTCGATGGCCGTAAGGGCGCTTGAAGCAGACGCATCACTTGTCTCGACGTTGATGCCGGCAAGGGCAGCAAGGCCGCCGCCTGCCGTGCCACCGGTTAAAGAACTGGAGGCGAGAGATAAGGTCGCCCCACTGGTATTGGTTATGGTCAGAACGTTGTTGGTCGCGGTGGGATCAGCAACCGGGGTTGTGGTGACCGAAACGCCCGTGATGCCCCTGGCTTCAATGAGCGACTTCAGGTTACGCGAAACGTCATTCAGCGAGTCGTTTGCGCGCGAGATATACTCAACCCTGTTGCCGACACCGCCGATGTCAACCCGGAAGGTGGTACCGGTTGTGATAGCGCCGGCTGTCAGGGTTACGGTCGAGCTATTGCCAGTCGTAATCTGGGTGGCGCCTGCCGTTGCGAGGCCCGCGCCGGCTGTGATGGCCACGGTGCCGGCCACACCGACGGTCGCCTGAAGGTCCTGCCGGTTGATGGCAATCGATGCAGCGGACACGGTCTGGTTGCTGCCACGGTCGAGCGAAGACAGCACGGAAATCGCGCCGCCGGTCTTCAGGAGGTTCTGGCCGTTGAACTGGGCCGCATTGACGATGCCGCTGATCTGCGCGCGCAGTTCGGTGATATCTGCCTGGATCTTGGGGCGGCCGCTTGCTTCCTGCGCGGCAATGATCAGCGACTTCATGTCCTGCAGAAGGCCAGTGACTTTTTCTGCCGCCGAACGGGCGACGCCGACGGTCGAGGACGCGAGGTCAAGCGAATCCCGGATCGTCTTGAAGCTCTCGACATCCGTCGTCATGACGGTCGAGATGGCCCAGATCGCGGCGTTGTCCTTTGCAGAGGCGATTTTCTTGCCGGTTGAGATCTCCGCCTGGACGCTGGCGAGATTACGGTTGATGTTACGCAGCGATTCAAGGGCGACCATCGCGCTGTTATTAGTCAGGATACTGGACATATTCGTCTCTCTTATTCGTGTCTGCCGTCACAAAGGTCCGGCGGGTTGAGCGTTCTGTGTCATCCTGACGATGGGAAATTTCCCGGTTCTTTTATGGTTACTTATCCACACAAAACTTCAATTAAATTCAAAGCCTGAATTCCCAGTTAATCCGGATCAGATTTTCCGGTTGTAAGCGCCGACCGCGTTGGAGAAAGAGAGCTGTGCGCCGCCGCGGCCATATGATCCCACCTGTGCACCCGTATTCAGGCTCTCGAGCCGGCTGATCGCGCGGCGGACCCCGTTGCGGATCGCATCCATATGAGCAGCATTTTCCTCCGCCATCTGAACAATCCTTTCAACAGCCCGCCGGGTCTCGGGCGATGCGCCTGCCAGTCCTTTCGATCCGATAAGCGTCTCGAAATCCTGCAGCGCCCTCATCTTTTCTTCAATCAAGCCCGCCGCCTCGGCTGCGCGACCTGTCTGAAGAAGCTCACGCTCCAGCTGCAAAACCCCGGTCAGGGCAGCGAATACCTTTTGATCCGTCATGACGGGGTTTCCCGGCCCTCAGCTTCGGGCTGGCTGGAAGGCAGGTTCACATGTTCGGCCAGGCCGAGCGGATGCGTCTCAGCCAGATCCTTTGCGATGGCTTCGACAAAATATCTCGAGAAGGAGGAGGCCGCTTCTCCCCCGCCCAGCGTCAGAGCCTTTTCGAGCCCGGCATGGCTCAGCATTTCTGACCAGAGCATCTGCTCGAAGCGCTGCTTTATGTTCTGTTCGGATTTTTCGGCCGCCGGCCGCTTCGCATCCACCGCCCCGGTCTTAATCCCGGACGGTTCCATACTGGACATAATCGAAAGTGACATCGCCGGTGGCTCCGAAGTAATCCGCCTAAGGAAGTTACTAAAACAGCATGTCCGGTTAACGCATATTTTACGGCGCGGGGTTTTAGTGAAATAAATAGTGAAAGATGGATCTCGAATGGCGCTCGTACTTGAATCCGTCTTCAGGCCCAAACAGGCCCATCTTCATGATCTTTCTCGCAGCGAGGGCGCCGATACCGGCAGCGGCGAAGCCTTTGCAGACGCGCTGTTGCGCGCGGGTAGTCCGGACACTGAAGGCAGCGATCCCGCCCAGGCACCCCAGATCGCAGCGCTCGCAGCGCCTCAGACCGCAGGCCCGCCGAACTATGATACCGCAGGCATCCCAGCCGGTACCGGCAGGGCCGGCGCAACCTCCCCTCTGGCCCCGCACGGCATGGACAATACAGCCCCGCGTGACACAGCCCTGCCCCTCACAGCCAGTGATCCCGCCCAGGCACCCCAGATCGCAGCGCTCGCAGCGCCTCAGACCGGCGCCGCCACAGGCTCCAGCACACTCTCCCCAGACGGCAAGGGCGATACAGGATTGGTCCGAAACGCTGCAAAGCCAGGTTCTGGAGCGGCGCCAGCACCCGCAGATACATCCAGGCTGAGTGATACGCCGAACGCAGACGCCGGCCTGATGTCTGCCGCGGGAGGGCCTGCGCCGCTGAGCGCAGCCGACACGTCCGCAGTCAGTGATCCATCCGCCCAGAGCAGCCTGAGCATCGCAGCGGCAACGTATACAGCGCCATCAGGTCCGGCGACCGCTGCACCCGTGCTGGCCCCGACCGGTCTTACACCGGCCCATGCAATGATCGTGGCTGCGCCTGCGCAGGTCGTCGACATTGTTTCAAGCGCGGCAGACGACGGACAATCCGACAGCATCATTGTGCAACTTGACCCGCCCGAACTCGGACGCGTTTCGATCGATTTCAAGTTTGACGCGAACGGCCTTCAGCATGTGACAATTACTGGCGAATCGCCTGAAGCGATGCGCCAGCTTCGCTTGATGCATTTCGAACTGATCCAGGCGCTCGAACGTCACGGTATCGGCAGCTCGAACATGACATTTCAGCAGCAACAGCAAAACACCCAGCAATCACCCTTGCCGAACCCGTTCGCAGGCGGGCCCGTGAAGGACCGGCCTGGCACCGCAGAGGCGAACGTTCCGATGGTTCCCCCCTATTCGCTGTCGTCTCCGCGTACCCTGCCCGGCGGCCGACTCGACATGAAACTCTAGGAGACCCCTCTATGACATCAGTTACGGGCGCTACCGCCTCCCCGCAGCCCCAGATCGCGGCCGCTGCCGCTAGCGAGCGGGCTATCGGCAAGGAGTTCAACAGCTTCATCAAGCTCCTCGTCGCACAGATGCGCAACCAGGATCCGCTGGCCCCGCTCGACTCGACCCAGTTCGTCCAGCAGCTCGCGACCTTTTCGTCCCTCGAGCAGCAGGTGAATTCAAATACCCAGCTTGGCTCGATTGCCTCGATGATGGGCAACCTCACGGGCATCATGGCCGGTCAGGTCCTGGGCCAGACAGTATCCCTCCAGTCGTCCTGGCTGCCTTATTCCGGGGAGCCGGTTCAGTTCAGCGGCGACCTACCAGAAGGCACAACCCGCAGCGTGCTGTCGATCAGGGACCAGGGCGGCCAGACCGTCTGGACCGAGACCCTGCCGCCTGGCACGCCGGTGCATTCATGGGACGGGCGATCGACGGCCGGCGGCCAGGCGCTGGCAGGCGAGCTCTACGAGTTCAGTATCGATACCTACAGCCTGGACGGCCAGTATACAGGCAGCATCGCGCCGCGCGTCACAGGCTGACAAAGCGGGCACGGCGGACGGCTCTTGCAGCCCTGACCGATATCCTGCGCAGCAAGGCCGGGCGTGAGCCGGTTTCAGGGCCTTGTCCTGCGGCAGAGTTGCGGTTGCCTGAACACCCTGCGGCAGGCCTGCCGCAATGCCTTCACGCACGTCATCGGCTGAAACACGGCCAGGTCATTACCGGGCGCCGTGAGCATGGGCGCGAGCCTGGCGCGGAGATTGAGGACCCGGACTGCGCAGAGCCTTTGCAGATGATCTGCAGGGTGAATGAGGACGCAAACGCCTGAGCAAAAAAAGCCGGGCCGGCAAATCGCCGGGCCCGACTTTCCCCGCAGGCCTTTTCAGAACGCCTGGAGTTATCCCGGGGGCTGGGCGCCCCCGGGATCGGCCGCATCAGCTGCGAAACAATGTCAGGAGCGTCTGTGCGCTCTGGTTGGCGATGGACAGGGCCTGGATGCCAAGCTGCTGCTGGACCTGCAGGGCCTGGAGCTTTGCCGAAGCCGCCTCCATGTCTGCGTCCGTGATTGTGCCCACCCCTGCGGTAATCGAATCGACGAGCGTGGACATGAATTCACCCTGGTTCTCGATCCGCTTCTGGGATGAGCCAAGCGCAGCGGCCGCGTTGATCGCGGTGTTGAGGAGGCCATCGATCGCCGTAAGGGCGCTGGCAGCCGTGGCATCACTTGTCTGCACGTCAATGGTGGCAAGGGCGCCGAGGCCGCCGCCTGCCGTACCCCCGGTGAAAGAACTGGCCGCCAGCGATACGGCGCTCGCATTGGCATTGCGGATGGTCAGAACGCTGTTGGTCGTGAGCGGATTGGCGACCTGCGTCATGTCGACCGTGATGCCTGTGATGTTTCTGGCATCAATGAGGGACTTCAGGTTGCGCGTCACATCGTTCATCGTGTCGTTTGTGCGTGCAATGTATTCAATGGTGTTCGCGCCGCCGATGACGATCCGGAAGCTGTTACCCGCTGCGACGGCGCCGGCTGTCAGGGTTACCGTCTGGTTACCGGCCGCCGCAATCGAGGTGCCGCTTGCCGTTGCCAGGCCAGCGCCGGCTGTGATCGCCGTTGTACCCATGGTACCACCGATCGCCTGAAGGTCGACGCGGTTTATACTGATAAATGCAGGGGTGACGGTCTGGTTGCTGGCGCGGTCGAGCGACGAGACCACGGAAATCGCGCCGCCGTTCTTCAGAAGGTTCTCACCGTTGAACTGGGCTCCGTTGACGATGCCGGCGATCTGCGCGCGCAGTTCGTTGACGTCGGCCTGGACCTTGCTCCGCCCGCTTGGTTCCTGCGCGGCGATGATCCGCGACTTCATGTCCTGCAGGAGGCCGGTGACCGTCTCAGCAGCCGACCGGGCGACGCCTACGGTCGAAGACGCCAGGTCGAGCGCGTTTCTGATCGTCTTGAAGCTCTCGGCATCGGTCGACATGACGGTCGAGATGGCCCAGATTGCAGAGTTGTCCTTCGCGCTCGAGATTCTTTTGCCGGTTGAGATTTCGGCCTGCACCTGGCTGAGGCTGAGGTTGGTTTTACGCAGCGACTCGAGGGCGACCATCGAGCTGTTATTGGTCAGGATACTTGACATGTTCGTCTCACTTGTTCGTGTCTGCCGTCACATCGGAGCGGCGGGTTGAGCGTTCTTTGTCATCCTGACATTGGGGAACTACCCCGATCCCTTTCCGGATACTGGAGAGCACATTACAACCTGAAACTGAGTTTGACGTTTGCTTGAGTTGTTGAATTCCACCGGGAACGGAAACCAGTTATTAACCACTATCTGATCCCCCTTCCCCCCGTCCGGGCCGGCAAATCGCCGGGCCCGACTTTCCCCGCAGGCCTTTTCAGAACGCCTGGAGTTATCCCGGGGGCTGGGCGCCCCCGGGATCGGCCGCATCAGCTG
>Ga0247833_1008790_pt1 | contig 10088 bp, 9 predicted proteins | sample LaCruzMarch2015__7_FD_187117 | JGI IMG/M metagenome (GOLD analysis project Ga0247833, IMG submission 187117) | Freshwater microbial communities from meromictic Lake La Cruz, Castile-La Mancha, Spain - LaCruzMarch2015_8m | ecosystem: Environmental > Aquatic > Freshwater > Lake | place: Spain...
GAAGCGGTGGCAGGCGAGACTGTTGTCGTAGCCAAGGCCGGAAAGCCGATGGTCCAACTGGTGCCGGTGGCCGCGGCGGGCGCGGGACGTCCGCTGGGGTTGCTGGCCGGCCAAGGCAAGGAACTTCCCGGTTGCTGGGATCCTGACCCGGAGTTGGAGGAGTCCTTTTACGGGACATCCGAGCCGGCGCGTGCTCCAAAGGTCGCCGAATAAGCTGTGAAGCTCCTGCTCGACTCGCACGTTATTCTTTGGTCGCTTCTTGAGCCGGCAAAAATTGCGGGGAGAGTTGCCGCGGAGATCATGTCCCCGGCCAACCTGGTGTTTGCCAGCGCGGCGTCGGTCTGGGAGCTGGAGATCAAGCGGGCCTGCGGGAAGCTGGATCTGCCTGACGACTGGGTGGGCGCGCTTGATGCGGCCGGGTTCGTGGAGCTGCCGGTCATTCGCAGGCATGCCGTGACCGCCGCACGGCTGCCTTGGCACCACAGGGATCCTTTTGACCGCATCCTGATCGCTCAGGCTCTGGACGAGGGTTTGCGCTTCGTGACGACAGACCGCATGGCCGCAACCTACGGTGTTTCGATGCTTGAGGCCTGACGCCGAGGATCAGTCCCGGAAGTTGGTATACTCCAGAGCGACGCCGAAATCTTTGGTGCGGAGCGCGGCGATGGCGTCTTGGAGGTCATCGCGCTTTTTTCCGGTCACGCGGATTTGCCGGTCTTGCAGCGCGGACTGTATCTTCAACCCGGAGGCTTTGAGAAACTTGGAAATCTCCTTGGCCTTGTCCCCTTCCAGCCCTTGTTTGAAGACGAACAGCTGCCGCGCGTGGCCGAGGGGGGAGATGTCGGGTTCCTTCTGCTCGACGTTGCGCAGGTCGATATTTCGCTTGGCCAGTTTGTTCACCGCGATTTCGCGGAGACCCTTGAGGCGGGAAGCGTCCTCAGCGGTGAGGCGCAGATTGCCGTCCTTCTCGATTTCGAGTTTGGCTTCCGAGCCCTTGAAGTCGAACCGGCTGGCCAGCTCGCGGCGGGCTTGGTCGATGGCGTTGAGAATTTCCTGACGGTCAACTTCGGAGACAATGTCGAATGTGGGCATAAGCGTGGTGTGTCGTTTGGGGGCGGCAGGACTCGAACCTGCAACCAAGCGATTATGAGCCGCCTGCTCTGACCGTTGAGCTACACCCCCGAATGGTGGCCAAGCATGAAGGGAGGGCAGTAAAACTTGAAGGAAAATGCGTGCGGAAGCGGTCAGGAATCCGAGGCCAGAGCCTCCGCCCCGTGCAGGGCGTGGCGTGCCGCGCCGAGGAGGGCGGCGCGTTCGTTGAGGATGACGCGCAGGGGAATCTTCCGCATAAAATCGCTGAACCGCCCTTTGGCGAAAAGGGCCTGGAGCAAAGGAGGGCGTTGGAGAAGGGGGAGAATTTTCGTTGCGATGCCCCCACCGATGAAAATGCCCCCGGTCGCCATGGTTTTGAGGGCGAGGTTGCCGGCTTCGGCGCCGAGGATGGAGGAGAAGAGGTCCATGGTCTGAACGCAGAGCGGGCAGGAGTCCTCGAGGGCGGCGGCCGAGATGATCGAGCCGGCATCGCCGGTTTTCAGTGCTTCGGTGATGGCGGGTGTGGCCGGCCCGCGGCCGGTATCACGCAGGAATCCGTAGATGTTGGGAATGCCCATGCTGCCGCTCAGGACACGTTCGCAGCTGACGTGACCGTAGGGTGCGAAAAGGTGCTTGAGCAGTTCGACTTCGAGTTCCGTGCGCGGGGCGAAGTCGGCGTGGCCGCCCTCGCAGGCAAAGGGAATGTGTTTGCGTCCGTCCCAAAAAATACCCGCTTCGCCCAGACCGGTGCCCGGCGAGATGACGGCCATATTGCCTGCGGCGGAAGGGTCGCCCGCGTGAAGAATGGCGAAGTCGGCTGGGTCCAGCTCACCGATGCCGTAAGCATTGGCAACGAGGTCGTTGATGAGGAAAGTTCCGCGGAAGCCGAAGCGGGCGCACTGGGCATCGGCATCAATCTCCCAAGGCAGATTGACCAGTTTGGCGCGATTGCCGCCGACCGGCCCGGGCAAGCCAAAGCACGCATAGTCCACGGACTCCCGTTCGTCGGCCAGAAACTCGGCCACAAGTTGCTCGAGGCTGGCTGCGGACCTGCTGGAAAATTTGGCTGCCCGCTGCAGCAAGAGCGGCGCGGCGGCATCACTTCCGCCGGCGCGGAAGATACCCAGCCATGTTTTTGTCCCCCCGACATCTCCGCCCAAAATGACCGGCCCTGCCCCCGCGGGGAGCGGCCGCATGGGGTGCGGTTCGTCGGACTTGGGGTGGGCTGGTCTGCGCAGAGCGGCCACGGGTCGGGAAGTTCAGGCAGGATTTTCCCAATGGCGCCCGTCGCGCTGGAGAAGTTTGTCGGCCGCAGCAGGGCCCCAAGTGCCGGCTTCGTAGTCGGGGAAATCGCGCGGAGGCAAAGCACCCCAGACGTCGAGGATGGGATTCACGATGCGCCATGATGCGTCGACGCTGTCCTCCCGGTGGAAGAGTGTCATGTCGCCGATCATGCAATCGTGCAGGAGTGTCTCGTATCCGGTGGCAGGCGACTGCTGGCCGAACTCGTTGTAGTTGAAGTCGAGCGGGATGGTGTCGACGACCACGGCGGGACCGGGTCTTTTCGCCCGGATCATGATGGTGATGCTCTCCTCGGGTTGGATATTGAGGATGAGAGCGTTGGGGCCGGCCTCGCTGTGGACTTTTTCGCCAAAGAGCATCAAAGGGGTGCGCTTGAAGCGGATGACGACTTGAGTGAGGTGCTTGGCCAGCCGCTTGCCGGTCCGGAGGTAAAAGGGGACATCGGCCCAGCGCCAGTTCTCCACCAGAAGGCGCATTGCCGCATAAGTTTCGGTGTTGGAGCGCGGGTTGACGCTGGGCTCGTCGCGGTAGGCCGGCACCTGTTGTCCGTCGACCACCCCCGCACCGTATTGTCCGCGCACGCAGTTCTCGATGACCTCCTCGGGCTCCATCGGTCGGATTGCGTCGAGAACTTTCACTTTCTCGTTGCGCACGGCGTCGCCGCTGATGCTGCTAGGCGGTTCCATGGCGATGAGGGAGAGGACGCTGAGCATATGGTTTTGCACCATGTCGCGCAGTACGCCGTAGTGATCGAGGTAGCCGCCGCGGTTCTCCACCCCGAGCGACTCGGCGACGGTAATCTGCACGCTGTCCACGTAGCGGCGATTCCAGTTCGGCTCGAAGATCATGTTGGCGAAACGAAAAACCATGATGTTCTGCACGGTCTCCTTCCCGAGGTAATGATCGATGCGGTAGACCTGCGATTCTTGCAGGCACTCGTGCAGTTTGTTGTTGAGTTCGCGGGCCGTATCCAGGTCGCGTCCGAAGGGTTTTTCGATGATAACGCGGCGGTAGCCCTCGGGAGTTTCGTGCAGGAGGCCGGCGGCGCCAAGTTGCGCGGCCACCGTGCCGAAGAGAGTCGGCGTCACGGCAAGATTGAAGACCACGTTTTGCCCCGGGATTTTCCGCTCCTCCTGCACGGCGGCGATTTTTTCCTTCAAAGCGGTGAAGACGGAGGGGTCGTTGAAATCGCCGGCGATGTAGTAGCAGGCGGATAGAAAAGGATCCCATTCGGCCGGATCGACCGGGTGGGTGGCGAACTGCTTGATATCGGTGGTCAGTTGGGCGCGAAAAGAGTCGTCGTCGCCCGGAGTGATGGCGACGCCGATGATGGCGAAGCGCTCGGGCAGCAGACCGAGACACCGCAGATTGAAGAGCGAGGGGATGAGCTTCCGCTTGGTCAGGTCGCCGGATGCTCCGAAGATGACAAAGGTGCAGGGCGGGCCCGGACGACGGTGATCGGGCAGAATTGAGCGGGTTTCGGGCATGGTTAGGCGAGAGTCTGCCGTTCCCGGAACGCTTGCTCAATGCGAAAAGGCACGGCCCTTGCTTGGCAGGGACCGCACACGGAGCTAGGGTTTCGGCACCGTCTGGTATGGCGGTTTTTGTTTCCAGCGGATGAAGCTAATCGACCGTTACGTAGGACGTGGCGTGGTGATCACCACGATCTACGGCCTTTTCGTGCTCAGCCTGGTCCTTGTTCTCGGCAACATTTTCAAGGAATTGCTCGACCTGATGATCAACCGGGATGTTCCGGTGAAATATCTCTTCATGTTCATGCTCTATGTGCTGCCGTTTTCTTTCACCTTCACGGTGCCTTGGGCTTTCCTTACCGCGGTCCTGCTCGTCTTCGGGCGGATGTCGGCGGACAACGAAACGGTGGCTTTGCGGGCCTGCGGAACGAGTCTGTTGCGTGTCTGTCTGCCGGTTTTGGGCGTAGCCGTATTGCTCAGTGCATTCACCTTCTGGATCAATACCACGGTCGCCCCGCAGGCGCTTGACGCGATGCGCAATTCGATCGCGACGATTGCCCGGAGCAATCCACAATCCCTGTTTGTGGCCGATGAGGTGATCGATGAATTTGCCGGACGCAAAATTTTTGTCGGTGACAAAGACGGCAACCGTCTCTCCAACGTCACCTTGATCGAAGAGGCGGCGGGAGCCCAACCCGAGCGGATTATTCTGGCCCAGGAAGGTGAGATCGACGTCGATGACGAGGGGGGCGAGTTGCTGCTGACTTTGCGCAATGCGAGGTTTGAGCAGCGCGATAGCAAGACACCGGACGATCTTTCCAAAATCCGGCACGGCATTTCGGTCGGCGAGGCCACGGTCTCGATCCGGTTGCTCGACCTGGTCAACAACTACTGGCTCTCCAAGCCGTTGCGCGCTTACACCCTGCGTGAATTGTGGGAATATTTGCCCGAGGCCAAGACGCAAAACGACCCGGGACTGGTCAGCAGGATCAAAGTGGAAATGAGCAAGCGTCTGTCCCTTTCGCTGGCCTGCATTGCCTTCGCCATCGTGGCCATGCCGCTGGGTGTGACCGCGCAGCGCAAGGAAACTTCCATCGGTTTCGCCATCAGTCTCGCCTTGGCCTTCGGCTATTTCTTCTTTGTCGTGCTGGCCGAAATGCTCCGCGATGATGTTGCCCTGCACCCCTACCTTTTACTTTGGGTGCCGAACGTCCTTTTCATCGGCATCGGGGCATGGTTGCTGCTGCGTTTGGATCATCGTTAACCGCGGACGGTTCGATAGTGCATGGGGAGCGCTCCGCGCCCTTGGTATCTCAAAGGCCACGGCCGGCGGCTTGGACGAAGGGGCGCAATTCGCCCACCAGCGTGGCAAACGCCTCGGGGTCGAGTTGCTGCTGCCCGTCGCTGAGCGCTTCCGCGGGGTTGGGGTGAACCTCGATGATGAGGCCGTCCGCCCCGACGGCCGCCGCTCCCCGGCAGAGGACCTTGACCAGATCGGCGCGTCCGCAGCCCTGGCTGGGGTCGACGATGACCGGCAGGTGTGTTTCCTGTTTGGCGATGGCCACGGCCGCCAAGTCGAGGGTGTTGCGCGTGTAATCCTCGAACGTGCGGATGCCGCGCTCGCAGAGAATGACATTCGGGTTGCCGTGGGCGAGGAGATACTCGGCCGCGAGGAGCCATTCCTCGATGCGCATGCTCATGCCGCGTTTGAGGAGCACGGGCTTGCCGCTGCGGGCGCAAGCCACGAGCAGCCGGAAATTCTGCGCATTGCGGGCCCCGATTTGCAGGATGTCGGCGGTGCCGGCAACGAGGTCGACATCGTGTTCGCCGAGGACCTCGGTGATGATACGGAGGCCGGTTTCGGCCCGGGCGGCGGCCAGCATGCGCAGTCCTTCGGGCCCGAGGCCCTGGAACTCGTAGGGGGAGGTGCGCGGTTTGTAGGCCCCGCCGCGCAGGACGGTTGCCCCCGCCGCTTTGACCGCGCGGGCGGAGACCATGAGCTGTTCTTCGCTTTCGACCGAGCAGGGGCCGGCCATGAGAACAAAGTCAGCGCCGCCGATCTTCACGCCGCCCGCATCGACCACGGTGGTCTCGGGGTGGGATTGGCGGCTGGCCAGTTTGTAGCGTTTCTGCACCCGGATCACGCGCTCCACTTGTGCCAAGGCATTGAGCGATTCAAGGCTGGCGTGGGTTGTTTCGTCCCCGATCGCCGCCACCACCGTCTGGCACTCCCCGCGGATCGGATTGGGCGTATAGCCGAGGAGGGAAATTTCGCGGATCACTTCCTCGACCAAATCGGGCGGGGTGTGCGGACGGATAACAACAATCATGAGAAGAGTAAAAGCTATCAGGGTGACCCGGAAGGGGCAACCGGGCAGCACCGAAATTGCGTGCTTTTCCAATGAAGAACGCCATAGTGGAGGGTTCCTATGAAAGAAAAAGAAGAGGCTGCGATCAAATCGCTCGTAGCCGAAAGTGGGTGCGCCCATTCCCCGGAATTACTTGAGGAATTGATCGAGACAGCGCTTTTGCTCGGTCGGGACAAAGCCCCGGTGGCCGATATCAAGCTCATCGTCAGGGCGCTGAAAGAGTTGCGTTACGCCTCCAAAGTTTTCCAACCCTACTCCGACCGTCGCAAAGTCGCGGTCTTCGGCTCCGCCCGGCTCGCGCCGGAAACCGCCGAATTCAAGATGGCCGAGGAGATGGGCCGCCAGGCCGTCGAGCACGGTTTTATGGTCATCACGGGCGGCGGCGACGGCATCATGGGTGCCGCGCAAAAAGGCGCCGGTCGGGACAACAGCTTCGGTCTGAACATCCGCCTCCCGTTCGAACAGCGCGCCAATGAGACGATTCACGGCGACAAAAAGCTGATCAACTTCAACTATTTCTTCACCCGCAAGGTCAACTTCGTCAAAGAAACGGATGCCTTCGTCCTTTTCCCCGGCGGCTTCGGCACGCAAGACGAGGGATTCGAGTGCCTCACGCTCATGCAGACGGGCAAGGCGAAGATCACGCCGCTCATCCTGCTCGACACGCCGGATGGACGCTATTGGGAAACGTGGGAATTCTTCATCAAGAACGACCTCCTGCGCATGAAGCTTATTTCACCGAGCGACTTCCATCTCTTCAAAATTTCGCATTCCTGCGAGGAAACCATCGCGCACATTCAGCAGTTTTACCGCGTCTTTGAATCCTACCGTTGGTTGCGCGAAAAGATGGTGATCCGCATCAAGCGTCCCTTGACCGCCGGGAGTCTCCGCGAACTGAACGAAAAGTTCGGCCGTATTCTGGTCAGTGGTTCCATCGAGCAGACCGGTCTTCTTCCCGGAGAAGATGGCGACCGCGCTTGGAAGGTGGGATCTATCTTCCGTGGCGGCCAGGAAGATGAAATGCCACGGCTTGTTTTGACGCCTGAGAAGACGGACTTCGGAACGCTGCGCCTTTTCATTGACGCGATCAACGAGTCCGAGACAGTGGATTAACCAACACCGAGGCCCGCTTGAAGCCCAGCGCCACAGTCACGGTTTATGACACCACCCTGCGGGATGGCACGCAGGGAACGGGGATTTCTTTCAGCGTGCAGGACAAATTGCGGGTGGCCGAGCGTCTGGACGAGTTCGGGGTGGATTACATCGAGGGCGGGTGGCCGGGCTCGAATCCCAAGGACATCGAATTCTTCGCTGAAGCGGCCAAGCGCTCGTGGAAACACGCCAAGATCACGGCCTTCGGCATGACCCGCCGCGGCGGGGTGAAAGTGGAGGATGACGCGCAGGTACGGCAACTTCTCGAGGCCGGCACGGGGGTCATCACGGTGGTCGGCAAAACCTGGCCGCTCCATGTCACGGAGGTCTTCGGCGTGACCCTCGAGGAAAACCTGGCCATGATTCGCGACACCGTGGCTTTCCTTAAGCGCGAGGGGCGCGAGGTGTTTTACGATGCGGAGCATTTCTTCGACAGTTACCGGGAGGATCCGGAGTATTCTCTGGCCACCTTAGAAGCGGCGTCGGAAGCGGGTGCGGATTTGCTTGTGCTTTGCGACACCAATGGCGGGAGCCTTCCGGCCTTCGTGGCCGAGGCGACCAAGGCGGCGTCGGCCGGGGCCGGTTGCCAGGTCGGCACGCACACGCACAATGATTGCGGACTCGGGGTGGCCAACGCGCTGGCCGCGGTGGGCGCGGGCGCCATCCAGGTCCAAGGCACGATGAACGGCTACGGGGAACGGGTGGGCAACTGCAACCTGACCACGCTCATCCCTTTGCTCCAACTCAAGTGCGGGGAACCGTTGGTCCGGGGGTTGGAGCGACTGACCGAACTGTCGCGCTTCATCGACGAAGTGGCCAATGTCCCCCACGATATCCGGGCGCCTTTCGTCGGTGCGGCGGCCTTCACCCACAAGGGGGGCCTGCATGTCCACGCGGTGCAGAAATTGGCCCGCTCTTACGAGCACATCGACCCCGCGCTGGTCGGCAACGAACGGGTGGTGACCATCTCGGATCTCTCTGGCCAGACCAATGTCCTGGTCAAAGCCGAGTCGATGGGGTTCAAATTCGCCAAGGGCTCCCCTGAGGTGGCCAAGGTGCTGCAGGAGGTCAAGCGCCTCGAGCATGAGGGCTACGAATTCGAGGCGGCGGAGGCGTCCTTCGAACTGCTCATCCGTCGCACGCTCGGACAGCATCGCCCGCTTTTCGAACTCGACGAATACAAGTGCGACTTTCTGCGCAGCGGCAACCCCTCGGGCGACTGGAACAAATGCACTGCCATGGTGCAGATCCGGGTCAACGGCCAACAGGTCCACAAGCAAGGGCAGGGTGACGGTCCGGTCAATGCACTCGATGCCGCCCTGCGTCTCGCCTTGGTTCCCTTCCACCCGGTGATCGGCGGCGTGCGTCTCGACGATTACAAGGTACGCATCATCAACGGCCGGCGCGGCACAGCCGCCCGCACCCGTGTTTTTATTTTGTCCACCGACGGCAAAGCGGAATGGGGGACGGTCGGGGTCTCCGACAACATCATCGAAGCGAGTTGGCAGGCCCTGGTCGACAGTTTCGACTACGCCGTCCTTCGGGCGGGGCGCGGGGGTTGAGGCTCCGGGGTCAGCGCAGCGGGTCCGAGTAACGGTTGACCCGGAAATCGCTGCTGCGTTGCAAGGACGATGGTCGTTCGGGCCGGGTGGGGGAGCCCCCGCCAATGGTGTCGACCACGCGGGCCTGCAAGCGGAAGGTGTTGACCGGGACGCGCACGCGGCGGTTGCCGCCCGACAGTTTACGGCGGCCGAGGATGAAGTCGTAGGGTTTGTAATAGTTGCTCAGGTCGCGACGGTAAGAGCCTTGGTTGATGCCGATGCGGAGGTTTTTGCGGATCTCGAAGTGAAGGTGCGCGACATACATGCCGCGGTTGGTCCCGATACTGCCGACCAACTGGCCGCGTCGCGCCTGCTGTCCCTCGCGGACAAAGATCTGGTGCAAGTGGGTGTAGAACGAGTCGACGTAGTTCCAGCGCCCGCTGCTCCAGTAGGCATGCCGGATAATCACCGTCTTGCCCCATCCCATGCGCGCATCGCGGGCATAGACCACGAGGCCGTGCGCCGTGGAGTAGACCGGGGCGCCGAGGTCGGTATTGCCGCCGCCGCCGCCATTCCAGTCATCACCCATGTGACGTCCCACAATGAGTCCGCGGGAGCGGTAATAGCCGACGGCGTCCGGTTTTCCCACCGGCATATCGAATCCGTCGGCACTGCGGGTGGCTGAATATTTGAACCCTTCGGGCAGGCCTTCGCCGTCCTGCGCGTGGAGCCAGGCAATGGCGAGCAGGAGCGCGAGAAGGGGCGTGAGGGCGCGACGCATTGCCCTTCAAGCTTAAAGATCCGGTCTGTGCCGGGCAAGCGCGGTCGGTTTTGCTCAGCGGACCTTGCCACAACCGTGGAGCAGAGGATCTTTATCTCACTCCGGGGTGTGGCGATCGTTGTCCCGGTCAATCGGTGGCCGGCGATTGGAAGGGAGGAGGGGGAGAACCGGGTGGCGCCTGGTTGATCCGCACCACAGGAACCGGGAAGCGCATGCGCATGTCGCCGTCGAGACGGATTTCAACGTGGTGTACGCCGAATTTCTTGACTTGCACGCCACCGAAGAAGTGGACGTTGGTTGCACTGCCTTCGATTTCCCGCAAGTCGAAATCGATGGCAGCCTCGGCGACGACTTCGTCGTCGGGATCGAGAAAGCGGGA
>Ga0247833_1008799_pt1 | contig 10078 bp, 9 predicted proteins | sample LaCruzMarch2015__7_FD_187117 | JGI IMG/M metagenome (GOLD analysis project Ga0247833, IMG submission 187117) | Freshwater microbial communities from meromictic Lake La Cruz, Castile-La Mancha, Spain - LaCruzMarch2015_8m | ecosystem: Environmental > Aquatic > Freshwater > Lake | place: Spain...
CATCGCAGATTCCGAGGCTGATCAGGTCTACCATTACTGGCGCGACGCGAGCGTCGTACTGGTTGTCAGGGTGGAGCATGACGATGACATCCGCATCCGTCTTAAGGGCGGCGGCGTAGCAGGTCTTCTGATTTCCGCCATAGCCGCGGTTGACGGGATGCTCGATCACCGTGAGCCCGAGTTCCCGGGCTAGCTTTACTGTTCCGTCGGACGAGCCGTCGTCAACTAGGATTAGGTGGCCGCCGAAACCCTCCGGGATCTCCGCCAGAGTGGCTCGCAAGGTCTGCTCGGCGTTGTAGGCGGGCATGACGATAGCCACGCGTGGCTTCCCGGCACCCATCACTAACGTTCCCCTCGATCTACTGCGGCTGACACAGCCTATTGAGCCCGTACTCGATTTCGCAGACGCCCGACCAGAGCCACAGCTGTAGGCACCACGACCGCCAGTGCAACGGGCACGATGGGTTGAAGGTGCCGGGTTTCCGTTGCGAAGGGGATATGAACCAAGGCGAAAAGGAGCACGAAGATGGCAATCAGGCCCACGGGAGGTATTGCGGGCGGACCGACCCATAGGCGACCGAATGCGTACGCTGCAAAAAGCAGCACCCCGACGATGGCGATGGCGATTAAGAGGAAGTGCAGGGCGATGTTCGCGCCCTTGATCCCCCCGAAATCCGGGTAGAGATAGGCCGGCTCAAGGAGCCTGGCCATCCGGAAGAGCAGGAGTTCGAATGCCCGCTCAGGCTGGCTCACGATGAAGTTTGCGCTCGCCTCGTAGTAGCTCGAGAAACCAGCAGGTAGCGGAGGCGGCTTCTGGACGTATTCTCCCGTCTTCGTCGTCCAATTGTTGCCCATCCAAATAACGACCTCGGATGAGGAGTTGAACGGGTTCCAACGACCCAGCACGAAGTGGTTACGGATGCCCCAAAGAGCAGGCGGGATCGCGGCAACGACGAGGAAGACGAGTGTCTGCACACGGCCTCGGCGCCACGCCAGATAGATGAGCACCGGCATGACAATGATGATTTTGCCCTGGCACAGCATGCCGAGGCCCATAGCCAATCCGGCAAGGCCAGGTGCTGCGCGGGTCCACCATGACCGGTTGGCAGGCGGGTAACCGCCGAAACCCCAGAGGAGGGTCAAGGCCAACATCATGGAGAAGGAGATCAGGATCTCGTATCCGTTATTCATCGACAGCCAGAACACAGCCGGGCTCAGCGCAATAGCCACGAATGTCGCCACCCGTGCGACCCGGGAGATGTGGCGCGTCAGGAACCAGCCCATGAACGCCATGGATATGCCCATGGCGATCTGGATCAACTGAACAGGCAGGAAGCTGCCGCCGCTGAACCGAGTGACCAGCGCGAGGAACGAGCCGTACCCCATCGGGAACAGGTACTGCAAGAAGGCCTGGGGATCGAGCCAGTACGCCCAGTCCTGGCCCGAGGTAGCGAAAATGAAATTGCTGGTCGCATCCGGCCCGTTGAAAAGGGGGTCTAGAAGCAGCAGGTGGATCACCAGAGCCACCACGAGGGCCGATCCCAAAAGGGTCGCCTCCCCCCGGGTCACCGGATCACGGTTGCTGATCATGCTTTTTTCGCCTCCGCGAGTTGCAATTGATTAATTGCCTAATGGTCCAAAGGATAATGGGCAGGAGTCCATGCCATATCCTCGCGACATGGCCGATGGGGATTCCCGACTCTCGGCCACGGCGACCCTCGCTTACCTTCGTGGCAGCGCCGCTCCCTACCTGAGCCTTCTTTTCCTCTCCACCGTGATCTCGGTGTTCGTCCACTACCTCGTTCCGCTCACGCCCACGATCAAGGGGCAGGCGCTCGGGGTGGTTAGCCATTTCATTCTGTTCGTGATCGCCTTCGTTCTATGGCTCGTCTATCAACCCAAGTCTCGCGGCGGGCGACCTCTCGGGATATTCCTGGGGCTAGCAGCCCTGCAATGGGTGACGATAATGACCTTGGGGCGAATCGACCAGGCTCTGTTCAACTACACGGCGCTGCTCTACCTGCCAGCGCTGGGAATGATCTGGTGGAAGCCCCCTCGATTCCCCGACGCACGATTCGCGATCGACGCCGTGGCTTGGGCCCTAATCACCATGTCGATCGCTAGCCAGATCCTCGACGTCGCCGGCCTCAAGGCTATGAACCACGAGTTCGTCCTGCGTTGGCCCATCATGACCGACCTATTTGGAGTCATCACTCGGTGGGAGGGGCCCTTCGGGAACGTGAACTACGCCGGCCCGATCGGAGCCTTTCTCCTCGTCTACGGGCTCTGCCGTACCTCGTGGAATCGCCTCGCCTTCGTCGCGGCCGGGGTGGTAATTCTCATCGCCAGCGAGGCCCGCACATCGTTCGTGGCCACCGCGGTCGGGGTGGGCGTCATCTTCGTCTTCAGCCCGCGCATCGGCCGGATCAGCGTCCCAGCGTGGCTGCGCATCGGATCCGTCGGACTCGCTCTGCTGGCGCTGGTGATCGTGCTGGTAGGCCCCGACTCGGATCTGAACTCGCGGACTCCGCTCTGGAGCACCTACTTCGCGCTCTGGCAGACGTCGCCGCTGGACGGGGTCGGTGAATCAGGAATCGCCCAAGACATCAACATCGGCCTGATCCCCGGCTGGGCATCCCACGCTCACAGCGTCTACCTCGACTCACTCGTTCGCTACGGGGTCATTGGGTTGCTCACCGTGCTTCTGACCCTCACGGCCGGCATGTGGATCTGTGTGAAAGCCGCTCGGGCGGGCGCGCCCGTCGGCGCGGCCATGCTCGCCACCTTCATCGTCGGCGGCCTTACCGAGACGATCATCGACTGGCGCTACCTGTCGATCCAGGGGATATCGATGGTGGCTGCTGTCGTTCTTGCGGCTTCGAAGTTGCGCGAGCGAGCGCCCGTAGGCGAAACCGCAGCCTAGATATGCCGCGCGTCTCCGTGGTGCTGCCGGTATTCAACGGTGCCGAATACCTGCAGCAGGCGATCGACTCAATTCTGAGCCAGTCATTCCAGGACTTGGAGTTGATAGCCGTCGACGACGCATCCACTGACGCAAGCCTGGAGATCCTTTCCCAGATAGATGACTCCCGACTTCTCCTCCACTCCAACCCAATGAACCTCGGGCTGCCTGGCACGCTCAACGTCGGCATCCAGTTGGCCAGCGGCGAGTACTTGGCTCGTCAGGACCAGGATGACTACTCAGCTCTTGATCGCATCAAGAAGCAGGTGGCATTCCTTGATGGCCTCCCGAACGTCGGGATGGTGGGCACGTGGGCAACCATCCTCAGGATGGGGGATGACGGGGCATGGATCCCTTCCGGCACCCATCGGCACCCGGGTAGCGACCCGCTCCTTCGCTTCCGAATGCTCTGGAATAGCCCGTTCGTCCACAGTTCGATGATGATGCGGAGATCGGTGCTTGATGCCGCAGGCGGCTACGCGCAGGCTGCCGAACGTCAGTGCCCTGAGGACTACGAACTCTGGTCGCGCATGGCCCGGCACGCGGACGTAGCAAACTTGCCCGAAGTCCTCCAGTTCTACCGGCAGTCGCCCGGGGGCATGTCCCAGACCCAGCGTGACCGCATCCTCCAAGGCGTCATCGCCATCGGGTCGGAGAATCTTGGAGCCGCGTTGGGCCTAGGGGTAACAGATCCAGACGTCGTCGCCATCGTCTCAATTCTTAATGGCGTCCGCGGCCTACATGGGTCGCCCCGAACACTGCTGCGGCAGTTGAATCTGCTCAGTGCCGCGGCGCGATCAATAGACAGGTTTCCACTCTCGGCGCATCCACAGGAAATCTGGCTCCCGAAGCTACGCCTGATCGCCCACTCCGCCTTCTAACCTTTAAGTTCTGCGGTGCGAACCCGCCCCAACACACCCCATGATTTGATTCCTCGGGAATTTCTAGAGGCCACCCACAAGGTGCCCGACGTCTATCGATTGCACCGAAGCCACGCCGGTTCTGAACTCGGACAACTTGGAGACCACCTTCAGGTATTCATCGCTCCGGTATCTAACCCCTCGAGAGCCGCATTGCGCATTGCATCCTGAGTCGTCCTGTTCCGCTCCGGATGTTCTTGCAGGTACGTCAAGACCTCGTCCAGATCAAAGTTCGGGTTCAATGGATAGATCTCCTCATAAACACCGGTGACGAACACGAAGTCATCGGGTGTGTCGACTGTCCAGCGCAGGTGCGAAAAGTCTTCATCACCGGAGACATTCAGTATGCGGTACTTCTCTGGTTGCCGATAGACACCGAGAGTTACATGCTCGCGTTCATTAGGGTCAGCGGAAGTCTCTGCGACCTCTCGCAGCACGCTGGCTCTAACCACCTCAACATCTAGGCCATCGGGGTACGTAGGTGTCATGGTGTTCGACACGTAGTCACAGTTACCTTGCTCGAAGCGCGTGACAACTTGGTCGATCACTTTGGGTGAAATCAACGGGCAGTCGGCGGTTAGCCGCACCACGGTTTCTGGTTGGTACTGGTCAATCACTTTTATGAATCTCGCCAGCACATCGTTGAGGTCGCCACGCACCACTTTGAATTCACGCAGTTCAAGTAATTGCGCAAGTTCATCATCGGTCGAGTCAGTCGAAGTTGCAATCACGATGCCATCGATGGTTTCGGCGCGCTGGATGCGCTCAAGTTGACGCAGGATCATCGGCTGGCCGGCCAGCGGGGCGAGAACTTTGCCGGGATAACGCGTTGAACTAGTCCTCGCTTGAACAATCGCCAACGTTTTCATGGGCCAAGCCTCCTCAACACCGGTGATCAGGTCCATTGGCGGGGGTCCAATAGCTTCATGTCACCTGACCCCAACCCATCGAGGCCGACTGTTTCGATGTTCGAATTCCAGGAAGCCGATATTTCAGCAAACTCAGCGGCGCTAGTAACCCCCGCCACAACGCTTGAAACCCAAGGAAGTTTCTTAATGAAACTAAGCGACACGTCAATCGGGCTCGCGGCCCTCGCGTCACACCAATCGTGAAACTTGATTACGTCAGGGTGCTGACCCAGTTTCGTATCGCTGCGTGCGGCGAGCAGCCCTTGCAAAAACACACTGCGCGCCTGAATTTTCGTGCCATGCGAGGCCAGGGTTTGCAGGATGTTGGCGTTGGTCAGCCGTCCGTCAAGCACGTTGATGGGCACTTGAGCAATTTCAAGGTGACCGAAAATACTGACAGCCCGATTCAGGTCGGTTTCGTCATATGCCGAGACCCCGATTTGCTGAACCAACCCTTGTCGTTGCATGTCTTCGAGTTGTTCTGCCGAAGCCTTGGCCTGGGCATCGGTCAACAGGGCCCAATCATGAATCAGGCAAGCATCGATACTGCCTTGGCCAAGGGCCGCGAGGCTGGCTTGTAGTTGGGCTGGGATTGTGTTTGGGTCCGCCCCACGCACCTTGGTGGTAATGGTGAAACCAGCGGCCCACGGGGCCAATCTGCTCTCGGCATCACCGTAGATACCGGCGGTATCGATAGCCCGAATACCGCTTTGTTTGGCTACCGCGATGATCTCGGCAAGGGTTTCATCGGTCAATCGGCCTTGGGTATTGGTCACCCCATAGGGGTTACCCCATTGGGCGGTGCCGAGCACGAGGGATTGCACCGGGCCATGATCTCACTTTTCGGCGGCTAGACTGCCGGGCGTGGACATTCTCGAGGGTTCATCCATCCTCATCACCGGGGGCACCGGCTCATTTGGCAAGGCATTCCTCCAGCAAGTATTGGAGACCCGAAACCCAGAGCGCGTAGTTATCTTCTCCCGAGATGAGCTCAAGCAGTACGACATGCGGCAGATCTGGGGAGATGACCCTCGGGTCAGGTTCTTTATCGGCGATATTCGCGACCGCGACCGGCTACGGATGGCAATGCATGGGGTTGAGTATGTGGTGCACGCGGCGGCCCTAAAGCAGGTCGATACCGCCGAATACAACCCGATGGAATACGTCAAGACCAATATCTTGGGCTCGGAGAACGTGATCCAGGCCTCGCTCGAAGCCGGGGTGAAAAAGGTCGTGGCCCTCTCGACCGACAAAGCCTCCTCGCCGGTAAACCTTTACGGGGCCACCAAGTTAACCGCCGACAAACTCTTCATCTCCAGTAATCACTATGCAATGGCGGGCGGCACCAGGTTCTCAGTGGTGCGGTACGGAAATGTCATGGGCAGCCGTGGCTCGGTGATCCCGTTCTTTCGCTCAATCGCAGCCGAAGGTAAACCCCTGCCCGTCACCGATCTTCGAATGACCCGCTTTTGGATAACACTGCCGCAGGCTGTGGAGTTCGTGATGAGTTCGTTCAATGACATGAATGGCGGTGAGCTATATGTGCCGCGCATCCCGAGCATGAAGGTCACCGATCTGGCTGAGGCAGTTGCTCCAGGTAACGAACTAGTTGAGATCGGCATTCGACCCGGTGAGAAATTGCACGAGGAGATGATCTCGTCGGAGGATTCTCGGCGCACCCTGCGCCGGCCTGACCGCTACATCGTGCTGCCAACATTTGCGATCTGGGGCGGGTTCACCGAACCATCCGGCGAGCAAGTCGAAGACGGCTTCTCTTACACCTCAGACAACAATGATTTGTGGCTAGACGTTGACCAGTTGAGATCAATGCTCAACGACCTAAACCTGTGATTGGTTCCCGTGACAAAGTGGTTAGTAACCGGTGCCGGTGGATTCTTCGGAACCAACGCAGGGGTATTTCTTAACGGACGAGTTGAATCGGTAGGGACCTTTAGAAGTCTCGCAACTGGCTCACAATTTGGTACTAATGTGTCGCTTGATTTGCTATCTGGAACTTCAATAGATGAGGTAGTGGGCGCCGTGCGCCCCGACGTTGTCCTGCATGCGGCGGCGTTGGCAAGCCACGAGGGTTGCGAATCTGACCCAGCTCTAGCTCAGCTCGTCAATGTGGAATCGACATCGCATCTAGCCCGGGTGTGCGCCGATGTTGGTGCCAAGCTCGTGTATCTATCAACGGACGCGGTCTTCGATGGCAGTCGTGGAAATTACACCGAACAAGATGCAACAAATCCATTCTCTGTCTATGGCGAAACTAAGTTGCTCGGCGAACAGGCAGCACTTGCCATCCACGACGATGTGCTGATCACCCGAACCAACTTCTTCGGCTGGAGCCCGACCGGCACGCGGTCGATCTTGGAGTTCTTCGTAAATGCACTGCGCTCAGGTCAGCAGGTTTCGGGGTATACAGACTTTGTTGTCTCCTCAATCTATGTTCAGGATCTGCTTACCGCAATCTACGATCTGGTTGGTTCAGACCGGCGCGGCGTGGTTCATCTGGGTGCCTCAAATGCGGTTTCGAAGTATCACTTCGGGGTGCAGGTGGCCAGCCAGTTTGCCCTCGACGCCGAGCTGATCTCCCCCGTTACTGCCGATGCAGGTAGCCATGCCACGTCACGGGCACGCGATCTGTCACTTGACAATTCGCTCGTCGAGTCGTGGCTGGGCCGGTCGGTGCCAACACAGGAGTTTGGTGTTGCCAGCGCCTACGATGGTGAAAGTACCCTCGCACCACGAGTCACCGGATTTAGGGAGTAGGTACTTGACCGTATTCAAAATTGGCGACCGGCTTGTCGGCGCTGATCAACCGACCTACTTCATCGCGGACATCGCAGCGAACCACGATGGTGATCTGCCTCGCGCCCTGTCATTGATCAGGCTGGCTGCCGAGGCTGGCGCCGATGCGGCGAAATTCCAACATTTTAGGGCAGAGCACATTGTCAGCGATTATGGATTTCGTAATCTCGGTGAGCAACTCGATCATCAGGCTGCATGGAAGAAGTCGGTGTTCGAGGTTTATGAAGATGCCTCGCTACCCTGGGAGTGGACTGCGCAGCTAGCCTCACATTGCGCATCACTGGGGATCGAGTTCATGTCATCTCCGTATGACTTCGATGCGGTGCTGCACCTTGACCCATACGTCAACGCCTACAAGATCGGCTCGGGCGATATCAACTGGCTCGAGGAGTTGGAGTTCATCGCAGCGTTGGGCAAACCGGTGCTCATAGCGACCGGGGCATCAACTGCTGAAGATGTAGAGCGAGCGATAGCTGTGTTGTCTGCTGCCGGTGTGTCGATCGTGTTGATGCAATGCAACACGAACTACACCGGCTCGATCGATAATTTAGGGTTCATAAATTTGCGGGTGCTTGAGTCTTTTGCCACTTCCTATCCTGACGTCGTCCTGGGTTTGTCAGATCACACTCCCGGGCATGTCACGGCACTCGGGGCGGTGGCACTGGGGGCTCGGGTGATCGAGAAGCACTTCACCGATGACACTACCCGCGTTGGGCCAGACCACGGTTTCTCCCTCGACCCGGTCTCGTGGCGGGCAATGGTCGATGACACGCGCCGGCTCGAAGCCGCCTTGGGTTCGGGGGTCAAGGTGGTCGAGGCGAATGAGCAGAAGACTTTGATCGTGCAACGCCGGTGTGTGCGGGCAGCGCACGCCTTGCTCGCCGGCACGGTGCTGACGCGCGAAGATCTTGTGGTGCTGCGTCCGGCACCCTTGGATGCGGTGCCCGCCCAGTCGGTTGCCGAGTTGGTCGGACGCACTTTGTCACGTGACCTTGCAGCCGGGCAGCACTTCACTTGGTCAGATGTCACAAACTGAGAAGCGACCCGCGGTCATCTATGTGACTAACGGTTGGGGGGTCCACGACATCCGTTGGGCGGCCGCACTGGAAGCCTGCCGCTTTGCCGTTGTTGAGTGCCATGACCCAGATGAAGTGGCCGATGTGGTCATTGAACATCGCGCTGTTGCCGTGGTAGCGGGGCCGCTGTTCACGGTTACCCAGCAGATCGGTCGGCTGGCTGTTCCGCTCATCGGGTTGTCATGGGGCTTCGACCTGAATGAGGAACTCCCGAACCTGCCGGTGTCTTCAGACACCACTTGGATGCAAGAACTATCGGGACTCATCGTAGACAGTCAGGCTACTCGCGAGATCGCTCTGTCACTAGGAGTGGACCCAGCGCGCATTTGGGTTATCCCCTGGGGCGTCGACCTTGAATTGTTCACTCCCAATGGGCCAACGATCAGCGCTGTTGATCATGGATTCGATAACCGGTCTCGGGTGGTGCTGTCATTGCGCACTCACGACGACCTCTACCGAACAGCTGATGTCATCGAGGCTTTCGCGCTCGCTGCCGTGGCCGCCCCTGACCTTGCGCTCGTGATGGGGGGATCTGGCCCGCTGACTGCCGCACATGAGGCCCGTATCTCTGAGCTTGGGCTCTCTTCACGAGTCCGCATGATCGGTCAGATACCTGAAGCGGACCTACCTTCATACCTGCGCGGTTGTGATGCCTACCTGACCGCCTCGCAATCAGATGGCACCTCGGTGACCATGCTGCAAGCCATGGCCTGCGGTGCACCGATTATCGCTTCGGCAAATGCTGGAAACTCCCAGTGGATAACCGATGGGCTTACCGGCCAGACATTCCCCGTCGGGGATATCAACGCGCTTGCCGCGCTGCTGGTCATCTGCGGTCGTAATCCCAAAACCCAGTCGGAGGCCGAGAGCGCCCGCGAACTTGTCGCAAGGCAAGCCGATTGGATCCGAAACCGTGAGCAGTTGCTCACGATCATGATGCCAGCGGGATAGTCAATTGTGTCCGGCCAAGGGGGTGCACGATTCGCGAACTCGTCTTCACTTCGACCTATAACGAACAGGAGAACATCGAACCGTAGGCATTGCCCCCAAATAATTCAGGTCACTTGACAAACTCGGTGAAGAAATCGCTCCGGCAGGTAAATGCCTCGTACTCGAAATCCTGATAGCGAATAAATTTCATTGTTGGTACACAATTTTCCCTGGCCGCGAGTAGCGACTCATCCCCCCAGCCATCAGTTGGCTTGGTGTTTACAGCCACCTCGAGCTCCCCAGATGCGAGTTCGACCTCGGAGAGCGGGAAGCGGTTGTAGGTGTTGGTGATGAACCTCAGATCTCCACCTGACGCATACCCTATTGGGATGACGTCGTAGTAGGAACCGTAGAGATTCCTAACCCCTCCCGCCACCAAAGCATCAGCCAGACCGTTTTGAGTATGCA
>Ga0247833_1008801_pt1 | contig 10076 bp, 6 predicted proteins | sample LaCruzMarch2015__7_FD_187117 | JGI IMG/M metagenome (GOLD analysis project Ga0247833, IMG submission 187117) | Freshwater microbial communities from meromictic Lake La Cruz, Castile-La Mancha, Spain - LaCruzMarch2015_8m | ecosystem: Environmental > Aquatic > Freshwater > Lake | place: Spain...
GGATGTCGGCCGAATCCTGAAGGATGCGGTCTTTGCTGGGAATGCGGATGGAAGCCATTGGTGCAGGTCGCTTCAAAACGACCCGAAGAGCAACCGCTTCTGTGTGACAGCTTCGAACAAAAACTCCAGCACCTCGACCTGGCGGCGGGCATCGGCAATCGTGTCGCCCCAGGTGTAGAGCCCGTGCCCCGCCATGAGGAAGCCGTGGCGCAGCGGGTTTGTGGTGTCCGCCCTGCGTTGCTCGATGACCTTGGAGAGGCTGGTGATATCTTGCGTGTTGGGGAAAATTTCAATGCGAGCCTCGGTCTCGTGGGTGGTGATGCCGGACAGGCCCTTCAGCATTTCATAGCCCACGATGCGCAGCGCGCCCTCCTTGACAAAGCCTTCACTCAGGGCCGTAGCGGCGATGGAATGGGTGTGCAGGATGGCTCCGGCACCCTGCTTCGCTAAGGCCACGTGCAGCATGGCCTCGGCCGAGGGATTGGGCATGTCGGGGTCCATGCCCTGGCCATCCTCGCCCACCATCACAAACTGATTGGACTGTAGCTTGCCCTTGTCAAAGCCGCTGCCGGTCATGAGCAGGGTCAAAGGATTGCGCTCGATCACCACGCTGTAATTGCTGCTGGTGCCCAGCGACCAGCCCCGCTGATGGAAGTCGCGTCCGGTCTCGATGAGATCATGGAGAAGAATCTGAATGGGGGGGAGGCGTGGGACGGGCATCGCGCAAAGATGGAGCGAAAGGTTGAGCGTTGCAAAACTTGCGATGAAAAAGTGTGGTGACGGCGCTGTCACGGGTGGCTGCGTTTTCGGTCTGAATGAAGGCAGATTGCAAAGAGCGGCGTGTTTCTGACCGCCGCTTCTTGCTTGTCTCGCGCGAACTGAACGCATACTTGCACTCGCGCCAAATCTCCCGACTTTGCGCGCCCTAATTCGCCTCGACTCATGATCCCTAACGTCTATCGCACCCACCATTGCAACGCGCTCCGCGAGGAGCACATCGGCCAAGTTGTTACCCTGTCCGGGTGGGTGAATTCGGCCCGCGACCATGGCGGCGTGATCTTCATCGACCTCCGCGACCGCGAGGGCATGACGCAGGTCGTGTTCCGCCCCGAGGAAGACGCGAGCATTGCCGAGCAAAGCCATGAACTGCGCGATGAAGATGTGGTGCAGGTGATCGGCCGTATCGAGAAGCGTCTCGCAGGCACCGAAAACGACAAGCTCGGCACTGGCACCATCGAAGTGGTGGCGACCAAGCTGACCGTCATCAACAAGGCGGACGTGCTGCCCTTCCAGCTCGACCGCGAGCTGTCGAACGAGGACCTGCGCATGAAGTATCGCTACCTCGACCTGCGCCGCGAGCGGATGAACAAGAACATCCGCATGCGCCACGCGATCACCTTCGCCGCGCGCAACTACTTGGATGCGAACGGCTTCTGCGAGGTCGAGACTCCGATCCTTTCCAACCCGACGCCTGAAGGCGCGCGTGACTTCCTGGTGCCTGCGCGTCTGAGCCCGAGCAAGTTCTTCGCCCTGCCGCAGGCTCCACAGCAATACAAGCAACTGCTCATGGTCGCTGGTCTGGAGCGCTACTTCCAGATCGCCCGTTGCTTCCGCGATGAAGACCTTCGCGCGGATCGTCAGCCCGAGTTCACCCAGATCGACATCGAAGGCAGTTTCGTGAAGCAGGACGACATCGTCACGCTGGTCGAGGGATTGCTGGCTTCCATGTTCAAGGCCGGACGCGGCATTGATATCCCGTTGCCCTTCCCCCGCATGACGTATGCGGAGGCGATGGATCGCTACGGCTCGGACAAGCCGGACACGCGCTTCGGCAATGAGATCATCAAGCTGGATGACCTGTTCGCGAACACGGGCTTCAAGATCTTCAAGAACGTGCTCGATAGCGGTGGCACCGTGCGCGGCATCAACTGCAAAGGCTTCGCCACCGTCACCACCGGTCAGATGAACCGCCTCAACGAACTGGCCGTGCAGGCTGGTCTTCCTGTGAAGGCCATCGCCTTTATCAAGCTGGAGAACGGCGAGTATAAGTCGCCGCTGTGGAAGGTCTTCAGCGAGGAAGAGAAAGCCGCTGTCACTCAGCGCATGGGCTTGGCCGAGGGCGATGTCGTCTTCTTCGTCGCCGGTGCGGTCGATATGGTCAGCACCGTGCTTGGTCGCACGCGTCTGGAAGTCGCCAGCATGATGGACATCCTAAAGGACAGCACCGCGCTGAACTTCCTCTGGGTCGTCGATTTCCCGCTGCTCGCCTACAGCCCCGAGGAGCAGACCTGGGTCGCCGTTCATCATCCGTTCACCCGTCCGAACGCGGACGACATCGCCAAACTCGACGCGGGCGATTACGCCAACGTGCGCGCTGAGGCCTACGACGTGGTGCTCAACGGCTACGAACTCGGTGGCGGCTCGATCCGAATCCACGAGAGCGACTTGCAGGCGAAGATGTTCAGCGTGCTCGGCGTCAGCCCCGAGGAGCAGCAGATCAAGTTCCGCCACATCCTGGAAGCCTTCAAGTTCGGCGCGCCTCCGCACGGTGGCCTCGCCCTCGGCTTGGACCGCATTGCCATGCTGATCGCCGGTGAGGACAGCATCCGCGAAGTGATCGCTTTCCCGAAGAACAACAAGGCCTGTGACCTGATGACCGACAGCCCGACGAATGTGGATTTCAAGCAACTGCGCGAGATCTACATTCAGAGCACCTACAAGCCGAAGGCGAAGGACGAGTAAGATAGATAGTCTGACTGTCGGTCATCCATCAGGTGTCCTCCTGCCCGATGACGCACGGAGTGGCACGCATCTCGCCTTGTTGGCTTGGCGCAGGCGTGTCCTCCTTGGGGCTTGAGGAACGCATTCGTAACGGTTACTTTCCGCACATGACCGACCTCGAAATGATCGAACGCGATGCTGCTGACTGGGAGTTGTCGTGCCTCGTCTTCACTGAGGAAGAATACCTTGCGACTGAGCCGGACAGGTTGGAACGGCATGAGTATATCGATGGCCAAATTCGCTGCATGGCGGGGGCGAGCGACAGTCATGAGGGCGTGAGTCTGCTGCTTGCTGCGAAGCTTTTGCAACACCTCCGGGGCAAGCCCTGTCGTGTTTTCAAAGGCGACATGAAGCTGCGCGTGAAGCAGCGCCAGCAGGCGCAGAAGGTCGTTTTTTACTACCCAGACATCATGGTTGTGTGTGATCCAGCTGACGACAAGCAGGATTACAAGACTCGCCCAAAGCTCATTGTGGAGGTGCTCTCGAATGACAAGGGGCGCGATCTCATCGAGAAGCTAGCGGTGTATCGTGAGATCGATACGCTGGAGGAATACTTCGTGATCAGCCAACACGCACAGCGCCCCGAGGTTACGGCGTTCCGTCGCGCCAATGACTTCGAGCCCGAGATTTTTCAAGCGGACAACTTCATGATGGATTCTGTTGGCCTGCCTCTCACGGTGAAGGAACTTTACGAGTTCTGAAGCTGAATCCCCATCAGTGGCTTCCCTTCAGCGCTCCACGTCGAGGAAGTCGCCCTTGGCTTGCCAGTGGGTAAAGACGTCCTTGCCGTTGGCATCGGTTTGAAGGCCGACGTGGGTGCCTTGGGTTGCACTCAGGCGTTCAGGCATGTTGCTACCGTCGTTGCGGCCAACGATGATGTAACCACCACGCCACGCACGGCCATGAACCGGTTGGTTGGCGGCATCGCAATTCCAGACCGGGGGCCAAGTGTGGCCGTTGGGGTTCTCGAAGATCAGTGGCGCATTGCCATCCGAGTCGTCTCTCAGTCCCTTGGTCAGGGCCCAGTGGCATTCGCCTGCGGTCAAGGCGTCGGTATAGTCGGGTGCGGTGCCGATGTCGCCGTCAGGGATGAAGGGACTATTAGGACAACCAAAGCTAAAACCCTCCTCATCGCTTTCGTTTCCCTTTACGATTTCATCGCTGATCAAGCTGCGGCGAAACAGCACCCGATAAGCCTGATTGGCTGTTTGGGGTTTCGAGGCATCTTCGTCTGGATAGATGCCATCGTGATCACCAGCATAGGCTTTGGTCGCGATGCAGATGCAACGGACGTTGTTGCCTGCTCTCAGTAGATCCATTCTCTGTTTCACTTCCCGATATGCAGCCACCGCCATCACACAGGCTATCACCACCAACACACTCACCGTGATGATGGCCAGCTTGCTGCAACCGCGTTTGGGAGATTCGTTCATGGGACGACAGTGTTTGTTTTGTTGCTGGTGGGGGCTGGCAAGATGCCCAACGACCAGTGACGGGCTGAAAGCCCATCCTACCTTGTCTCCACATCCTGCGGGAAATTCCGAATCATGTCGTCGTCGGTGTAGGGCTGGCCGTCGGGGCCATTATGGATGAGTTGGAACAGGCAGTTGCTGGCACCGATAATGTGCAAGCGGATGCCCGGCTGGTCCTTCCCAGAGATGAAGCTGTCCTTGCCCAAGGCGGGATGGCCGACGGGCACGAGGTCGAGTTTTTCGTGGTTCTTGCCGGCGAGCTGTTCGCAGATCTCCGACCACTCACCGTGCGGCAGGGTGCGGGTGGTGGTCCAGTAATCGATGAGCATCTGGCCGATGATGCCGGTTTGTTCCTGCGGTGTGAGGTCTGGCTTGAGCAGGGCATTGGGCGGGCAGAGAGGGAAGATCACCTCCGGATCGGCGGTGGGCAGTCCGGCCTTCAAAGCAGGGTCGTTGGGGTCAAACTTAGCAGTGGCAGCGGTCGTGCTGGCTTTTCTACGAAACAGGTCGAGCCATTGCTCAGTGAGGCTGCGCTTGTCGCCGACGATGATGCCGACCAGCATGGCCAGAACAATCGCCAGCCCGATGATGCTAGGCTTGAGGTAGCGCTTCATGCTGAACCTTGACCAGCCTACGCTTTCATGAATCCGAGGTTCGCGTCGAAGTTGATGATCGTGGGCAGCACCTCGCGAATCTGGCTGTCGCTGAGGCCGAACCACTTGGCCATGGTGGCAGCGTATTGATCCACGCTGGTGGTGGGAATCCAGCGTCCGCGCCCGGTGTTGAGCGGGTTGCCGTCGACGGTGATGTCTGGGTCGGGGAAGCTGCCGTAGAGCTTCTGGCCATTGACCGCGCCACCCATAACCATGTGGTGGCCGCCCCAGCCGTGGTCGGTGCCCTGGCCGTTGGAGTCGAAGGTGCGGTTGAAGTCCGAGGCGGTAAAGGTGGTGACGTTGGAGCCCATGTTGATGCTGTCCAGGGCGTCCTGGAAGCCCTTCATGGCGCTGCTGACACCGCCGAGCAGGTTCGCGTGGCCAGCGAGCTGCGGGCCGTGTGTGTCGAAGCCGCCAGTGGCGCAGAAGAAGACCTGGCGTTTCATGCCGAGGGGGCCAGAGGCCTGCACGAGCTTCGCAATCGTGCGCAGCTGTTCTCCGAGACCAGTGGCAGGGATGGTGGGGAAATTACTGGTTCCCTGGATCGCGGCGTTGATCGTGTCGGCTTCAATGATGGACTGGCTGGAAAGGTCGGCGAAGGCATCCTCCATCAGGTTGGCATACTCCGCGTTCAAGATGCTGCGGAAGGCGGTGTAGCGGGAGACTTCCTTGGTCTGGGTGCCCTGGCCTAGCTTGAAGGTGGGCGTGCCGCCGGGGCCGGGCCGGAAGGGTAGCAGCGTGGTGCCGGTCTGGAAGAAGTTGGTGCCATTGAGCGAGACGAGCATGGAGATGCTGGTGCGTCCCTGTGCGGCGAGGATCGCCTCGGCCATGCGCGCGCCCCAGCCGGTGCGGCGATGCGCGGCATCCATGGTGTAGGCGGAGGTTTGCCAAGCCATCTGCTGATCTTCGTGGGAGAAGAGGTTGTCCGGGATGGCGGCGCTCCCTTGGCGGTAGTCGTTCATGGTGGCCGGGGCGACGAGGGTGCCCAAGTTGGTCACCAGTGCGAGCTTGCCTGCATCATAAAGTGCCTGACAGCCGGTCATGTTCGGGTGCAGGCCAATCTGCATGCCATTGTCGTTCAGCGAGTTCAGCGCCAGGATCTGGTTTTGCGGAATGCCGACGACAGTGCGGCTGGCCATGTATTTGGCATGGGCACTGGACTCGCGCGGCAGGGCCAGATTGTTGGAGTCATTCCCGCCATATAGGAAAAGGCAGACGATAGCGCGGTATTCATCGCCCGGCACATCCTGTGCATAGGCGTTGATCGTGCGCAGGGTGAGCAGCGTGTTCAACATCCCAGCGGTGGACATGGCCGAGCAGGCGCTGGCACCGAGGAAGTTTCGCCGCGTGAGGAGGGTGGGCATTTCAGGCGAGGACATGGCTTGAAAAAGATGGGGTTGTCAGGCTGGCGAAAATTAACGTTCCACGACGAATTCAGGCACTGAGCAGAGCGCGCCGAGGATGTTTTGCACCTGCTCGGTGGGGCTGCCTGTGTAGGCCGCGTGAATGCTTAGCAGGGAATTGCGCAGCGTGGCCGACATGGGCCGTGCGAGCAGCAGGGTTTCGATGCGGGCAAGCAGGGCATCCGGTGTGGCGGCGAGTGCAACGAGACCTGCGGAATCAATGCTGACACCGGGCGAGGCATCGGACGGGAAGCCGTAGCGCACGCCGTCGAAGAAGTAGTTCGACGTGTCGGTTGTGGACAGCGGCGTGTGGATTTCGATTTCCGGCGCGACCAGTCCGGCGTTTTGAATCGGACCTTGGGGCTGGAAGTTGACGTGGAAGAAGTTGAACACCGTGGGGCTCTGGAAAGGAGCCTGATTGAACTTGTCGCGCATGTTGTTGAGCAGGTAGCGGCCAAGCACAGGCGAGCTGTCCGACGGCGGTTTCGGGAAGGCGCGCAGCAGGCGGACGAGGCGCAGGATCGGCTCGCTGACCTTGCCGCCCGTGGCTTCGGGCAGCGGATTGCGGGCTTCGGGATCGCACAGGATGGCTTTCACCACCGCAGCCAGATCGCCGCGCACGCCAGCGCCGTTGTTGTCGAACTTGCCAGCCACACGGTAGATGTAAGCGGCGCTCGGATTGCTTGTGACCAGACGCTGAATCAAGCGACGGGCGATGAAGGGGCCGACGTTGGGGTGGTTGAAGATCACGTCCACACCGCGTTTCATGTCTTGATAAGCGGTCTGGCCAGCGGGGATAGTCGCGCCGCCAAGGATGACTTTCACGTCGCGATCATGCTGGTCCTCGAAGGCAATCATCGGGTTGATCTGATCCAGCACCGGTCCGCTTGATGTGAAGCTCGGTGAGCCCGCGAATGTCCAGCCCGTCAACGCGCGCGACAGCTCGACGATCTCGGTCTGCGTGTAGGTCGGGATGGCGTTGCCCGAGACGTCGCGCTTGAAGGTTCCGTCGCGGTTCAGGTGCTCCAGCCCTATGCTGAAGAGCTGCATGATCTCGCGGCCGTAGTTTTCATTGGGCTTGGTTTTGGAACTGCGCACGGAGGTGAGCCAGATACCCATCATCGGGTTCAGCGTCACTTCTTCCAAGATATCGCGGTAGTTGCCAAAGGCGCGGCGCACTAGGATGTCGTAGTAGCTCGCGACACCTCGTGGGTAATTTTGCAGCGTGGGATCAAGGTCAGAGACGACGAGGATTTCGCTGAGCGCGAAGGCTACGCGCTGGCGCAGCTGGTCGGGTGCCGTGGCAGCGCTGGTCCACCATGCATAGAGGCGGTCGTTGGTGCGTAAGGTGGAGCCGCTCATCGACATCATGCCGCCAGGCATCAGCGCGGCCATGTCGGCGGTGCGGGCGATTTGCAGCAGGTTGCTACGCGCGCCCTGGTAGCGGGCAATGCGGTCCATCTGCTCCAGGTGCAGCGTGGGTGGCAGGGCGAGCTGCTCATTGATCCAGCCCGCGATGCCGAGGGCTTTCACCTTGGCAATGGTTGCGTCGTCCGGGCCGAAGCTGGCTTGCTTGAGAAAGCGCGCGGCCTGAGTGTCGGTCAGCTTGGCGGGTGGTGTCCAGGCAACGGTGGAATGGGCACCGCTGGTGTCGGCTGGATGTGTGGGCTGCTCGCCAGGAGCGACGGCCACGGTCACACTGCGCGTGATGGTCTTGCTTTGATTGCCAGAGGCATCGGTGACGGTGTAGCGAATCTGGTAGGTGCCCGGCGTGTTCACATCCACCGTGCCTTCCGTGGTGACACGGCTGTTCAGGTCGCCATCAGTACCATCCGTCGCGGTGAAGCCTGGGTCCGTGTAGGTCTGGCCAACACCAATGGTGACACTGCTGCCGCCAGTCAGGGTGATGGTGGGGGAGAGGGCGTCATTGAGTTTCAGTGGTGCTAGGTAAGCGCCGTCGATGACTTCAAAGGTGCTGGTGCCAGGCCGCAGCCAGGCGAGAGAAAGGTGGTCGCGCCAGCCGGATTCCTTCATGCGGATCTCCAGGTAATAGGACTGGCCGGCGGTCAGGGTGATGGGGCGCGATAGCTGATAGTCCGGGTATTTGCGCCACTCATAATAATCCGTCGCAGCGGGCGTGAAGCACAGCAGGGCTTTGTTTTCCGGCGTGCGGTCGGTGCTCAGGTAAGCCTCACCCCATTCATCGGACGCGATGTTGAAGCGATACACACCCGTCGTTGGCGCATACACAAAGCCGCGCACCAGCACGCCATAGTTGTCGCCCTGGTTCGGAGTGATTTCGGCCTTGGTCAGCTGCGAGCGGCGGTCCGGGCTGTTCGGATACTTGGCGTTCCTGGTGAGGTCGGTAACCCAGGAGCCAGTGATGCCGCTGAAGACCTCGCAGAGGATGGAGCCAGTGCCTGCGGCAAGCTGAGGCTTCAAGGTGACGGTGAGCGTGTCGGAACTGCTGATCACGCCGTCTGTGGCTGTGAGCTGGATTTGATAAGTGCCCGCAGCGGGGAACTCAACGTCCGTGGTCAGCGCCGTGGGCGTGCTGAACACCACGGACGATGCGATGCGCCGGGCGGCTGCCGAGGTGCCGGAGACCACGGACCAACGGTAGGCTAGGGCTTGCGGGCCGGGCGTGTAATCCATGGCGATGCCCTTCAGACTGTATCGCGCTTTCGGCCATACGCTTTCGATGCCCTCGCCTGCATCGACTGCAATCTGCCCTTCCAAATACCGGGTGCTGGCACCTGCTGGTGGGGTCAGCATCACGCCAGGGATCACCATCGCTGCCTTGTTGGGCTGGTCGGCGCGACGATAGGCCACGGCCAAGTAGTCATCGCCGCCGCCTTCTTTTTGCAGTGCTTTGACGTAATATTTCTTGCCCGGCACGAGGCGAAAGGCCGCCGAAATTTGCGAGGCATTGCCGTAGCTGTAGCGACCGGAGGCCCAAGGCACATTGGCGATTTTGACCGCGCCTTCAGGAGCTTCGCCCGTGGCGTTGAACCAGAGTTCGCTCTGATCATCGCTGGAAATCAGAAAGACGTAATCGCCCTCGGTTGCGACCGAGAGGCAGCCGGTCAAACGTTGGCCGTAGTTGTCGCCGATGTTCACTGGCGTTTCGAAGTTGCTCACCACATCGGTGAAGGTCGCTGGCTTGGCGTAGGCGGCGGAGTTGGTCAGGTCGGTCAGGTAGTAACCAGGGACGTTGGTCCAGACCTCGCGCAGGATGCCGCCGGACCCGGCATTCAACGGATTGCGCACCGTGATCAGCAGGGTGTCGCTGCTCGTGTTCACGCCGTCGGAAACCGTCATTTTGACTTCATAAGTGCCAGGACCAGTGAACTTCAGGCCGCTGACCGGGCCGGTGGGCGCATCAAAGCTGACCGCTGCCGAGGAACTGGACCAGCGGTAGGTCAGAGCCTGCGGACCTTGCTTCAAATCATAAACCATCGCCGCCAGCGTGACGCCTGGTGTGGGCCACAGAAGAGTGCGGTCAATGCCCAGTGCCACGGTGATTTCAGGATTGAAAACCGGAGCGTTGCGCGTGTGAGAAAGGAAGCCCCGGGAGAGCAGCTCGCGGCCATTGGTGGCCGGGCCATCCAGCGCGACGGACAGGTGCTCCGTCCAGTCCTGTTCCTTGTGCGTGATCTCGATCGGGTAGGCGACTCCCGCCGCCAGAGGAAGCGCCGTGGTCTTTTGATACGTGTGAGCATCGAAATTGCGGAAGCCCTCCGCGTGCTCCAGGTAGGCTAGGCGCA
>Ga0247833_1008803_pt1 | contig 10074 bp, 9 predicted proteins | sample LaCruzMarch2015__7_FD_187117 | JGI IMG/M metagenome (GOLD analysis project Ga0247833, IMG submission 187117) | Freshwater microbial communities from meromictic Lake La Cruz, Castile-La Mancha, Spain - LaCruzMarch2015_8m | ecosystem: Environmental > Aquatic > Freshwater > Lake | place: Spain...
TAGTTCCTGCATTTTAGACTGTAATCGCGAGTCAAGCTCTGATTCAACGTGGGTTCCATCTAGTCTGTTGACCATCTCCAATACCACTTCCTTTATCTCTGCGGCTGAATTCTCCACCAATCTAAATCCTGACGAGTGTATTTCAGAGCTGCTCCTCAAGTCTCCGATACCGGTGTGGAGAATTTCCGAGAAACTAGCAAGCTTCCCTGAGTTTTCATGTCGGTAAAGCTTTGGGATAGCAAGGTCCCTAGGGCCCCAGATTTTCAAGGCTCCCAATGGAGCCACATTTACCGCCGCAACAGGAATTCCATGACTCACTGCCATCGCAAGCGCACCCGATGAGTTGCCAATGAAGAATCGGCTAGCGCGGCACAACAGCAACTCGTCCTCACCCTGGGTGGGTACCGATGAGTTTAACTCCAGATAGTTTACGGTCCCACTAGGTACTACTCTATTTACTTGATTTTGCCCTACCCGAACAGCAAACCCACCCTTAGAGGTGATCTCGCCTATAGCCAGGGCGAGATTCTCAGGAGATGAGTTTCGGTACGCCTGGGTCAGCTCATCATCGAATTGGCCAGGCTCTCGCACGTGCAAGGTACAGATCCAAGTGTCAAGAGGAATCCCTAGACGAATTCGAACTTTTCTTTCCCGCTCTGCCTCTTCGGGAATTTTTAGAAATTCAAAATTAGGCGTGACTAGATTGGTGTACTTAAATATTTCTGCGGCTACTCCGATAGCCCCGATCCCTTGGGTGGGTGATGGGTATGAGCGAGAAAAGGCTAGATGTGAAAGCAGATTTAGAAGCGCGCGTATCTGTGCGTTTTTGACTCGAACAAATGATTCAGGTAAGGCATCAAAAGCCCATTGATTGGCAATTTTGCTGGGATCCCACAAAACAAGGGCTTTTGTCCATCTTGCCCTTCCTGCCAATCTTAGTAATTCAAGATAAAGAGGTTCGGTTATCTGATGGCCAATTCGATTTTCAAACTGTGACGGAAGTAATGTCCAACCTAAGCACCTCAATAAAGCTCGAATCATCGGGCCAAAAAGGACAGAGAGGATCTTGACCAGTTTACTTCTAAGCCAAATTAGAACGCCCAGAATATTTTGCCTCATACAGTCAAGTTGAGCAATCATTCAATGCCAATCTTCTTGCAAGGATGAAAGGGCTCTTTACTCACTTCAATTAATCCTTCTCTTCGATTGCAAGTAAACACTAGTGGTTCGCTGATTGGAATCAGGCCCTATAGCCACCGAGGCTTTATTTCGGTATCGATCGCAGCATGTATGTGATCGGACCAGCCAGTTCAATTCATCAAGATAAGGGGAAAAACATACCCCTAAAGCCAAAACAGCACCTCCGGATAACTCAGGAATTCATTGACTTATCCTTTCGTAATGTTTGACACAAGGAGCCAATGGAGAGCAGCAGCTTGTTGAATTCCTAGGGGATTCCCGAAAAACTAGCACCTTTGGCCAAAGATGCCCGACTAATGCCAAGGATTTTTGATAATGTCTAGTGGTGAAAGAAAGCGACGCGTCGATAACTCACATGGCGAATGGTAGCAAAGAGTACTTCTTGCGACTCCAATCAGGAATTTCTAACATTAGGCACGACGAAATAGCCGTTTTGGCTCAGCAGATTGAGCAGACATGCGCAGCGGGGGGCAATATTTGGATAGCTGGAAACGGTGGGAGTGCGGCAACCGCCAGTCACATGGCGGTGGACTTGTCATTTGGAGTGCGGCCAGGCGGGAAGATTCGTGCCATTTCGCTTTCTGACAGCGTCTCATCAGTCACCGCAACCGGAAATGATGTCTCGTTTGAGGAAATTTTTTCTAGGCAACTAAAGGGATTGGCGCGATCGGGTGATTTGCTTATTTTAATTTCTGCATCGGGAAACTCACCAAATCTTTTCCGCGCTTTCGATGAAGCATCAAGCATGGGAGTCAAAACCGCAGCTATCTTGGGATTTGATGGAGGCCTCCTTGCAAGTAAGGTTCATTATCCTGTATTGGCTGAATGCCAAATTGGTGACTACGGTGTGGCAGAAGATCTCCATTTAGCGATAAACCATTGCTTAAAAGAGCTTTTAAATTATGGAGAGTAACGGCAAACTGGTCACTCTGGAGACTGTGACGGATCAAGTAAAGTCTCGGTTCCCAAGGGGCTCTCGAGTTGTGTTGTGTCATGGTGTCTTCGATCTTTTACATCCAGGGCACCTCGAGCACCTTCGACAGGCAAAAAGCCTTGCCGATGTTTTGGTTGTGACTGTTACGACCGACCGTTTTGTAAATAAGGGGCCGGGTAGACCTTATTTTTCAAGCGAAAATCGGGCGCTGATGCTAGCTGGTCTAGAAGTTGTAGACCTTGTCGCATTGTCTGATCACCCGGACGCTCAAATAGCACTAGAGAACATCCGGCCAGATTTTTACGTAAAGGGACCTGATTACAGCAATCCAGATGATGATATTTCCGGGAAAATCAATGCTGAAAAAGAAGTCTGTGAAGCTTTCGGGGGTCAAATAGTTTTTACAAGCGGACCAACTATGAGCTCATCTTCTATGCTCAATGAAATTCTCATGAATGAAGAGAATGACTTTGCTGATTGGCTACCAATTTTTCGCGAGCAGGTCACAAATGAAGATGTCCTACAATTGTTCGAATCCATAAAGAATCTTAAGATTTTAGTTCTCGGCGAGGCCATTATTGACGAGTACCTGATGTGCGAAGCGCTGGGTAAATCCAGTAAAGATCCAGTTTTGGCGTTCAAAACTGGGCAAAAAGAGCAACAGCTTGGGGGAGCTTTCGCAGTTGCTAAGCATGCGGCGGGTTTAGGCGCGGATGTCACTCTACTTACGCGCATGGGAATGGAAGAGCAGTACTTAAGCCTTGTTAAGGATTTCCTTCCCAAGAATGTGCACTTGAAATTGTTGAAGTCTAAAACGGATCCGACGATTGTTAAGACTCGATTTGTAGATGAGGTAACTAAAAGTAAAGTTTTTGAGACCTACCAAATCGGAGAAATCGTTGCCTCGCCATCCGACGACTTGGAGCTTTCGGGGGCTCTGACTGAAGCATTAAAGGGCGTTGATTTGATTCTCATAGCTGACTACGGCCATGGGCTGATTTCTTCGGAACACCTTTCCCTTCTAGCAGATTCGAGAGTCCCTAAAGCTGTAAACACTCAGTCAAACGCTGGGAACCGAGGCTTTAACTCAATTTCAAAGTACGGCGCTGTGGACGTGGTCTGCCTGAACGGGTCTGAGGTTAGCCTCGAGTTAAAGCAACGCCACGTTCCTCTAGAGGTATTGGTTCTCGAGCTCGCAGAAAGGACCAAGGCGAAGTTCGCGGCAGTCACAAATGGTGCTCGGGGTGTAGTTTACGTTGATGAAAGAGAGAGCCAGATGTCGGCCAAAAATGTCCCCGCATTTTCCACGAAAGTCGCAGATAGGGTCGGAGCCGGAGATGCTCTTTTCGTAGCAACCTCACTCAGCTGGGCCGGGGGTAACTCTGGGATTTTGTCGGCCGTGCTTGGAAACCTAGCCGGGGCAGCCTCGCTTGCTGGGCTCGGAAACCAGGTGACTCTGGATAAAGTATCCCTCCAGAAACACTTGACTGCCCTGCTGAAATGAGAACTAGTTGAAAATCGCGGTTCTAGGATCAAATTCTTTTTCAGGCAGCCACTTTGTAGATCATGCGTTATCGTCTGGTCATTCAGTTCTAGGGATAAGTAGAAGCCCAGAAGTTGACAAGGAATTTAGGCCATACTCGGAAAACCCCCGGGTTTCGGATTTTACTTTTTTTCAGGCTAGCTTGCGGTTTGACCTAGAGAAAGTTTCAAAAACACTCTTACATTACAAGCCAGACTACGTAGTAAATTTTGCAGCCCAAAGCATGGTAGGGCAAAGCTGGGATAGACCGGAAGACTGGTACCAGACGAATGTAGTTGCGTTATCCTCCTTGGCCAATACCCTGATCCAGATTGATGGTTTGATCAAATATATTCACGTCACCACTCCTGAGGTGTACGGTTCGACACCAGATTGGATTTCTGAAGGTACCGAATTTAATCCGAGCACTCCTTACGCAGTATCTAGGGCAGCCGGTGACATGCACATGAGAATCATGCAGAAGCACACTGGCCTGCCCGTTGTCTTCACTCGTGCTGCCAACGTCTTCGGACCAGGCCAGCAACTTTATAGGGTTATTCCAAGGGCATTTTTGAGTGCCCTTCTGGGAAGACAATTTGAACTGCACGGCGGAGGTCATTCGCGGAGGTCATTCATACACATTTCGGATGTCTCTCGGGCAACCCTTACTTTGGCGGAACATGGGGTTGTGGGTGAGGACTACCACATCTCAACGAGGGAGCTATTCTCTATTCGTGACGTTGTAGAGAGGGCTTATGACCTTGCTGGCGTTAGCTTCCAGGCCGATGCCGCTCAGGCTGAAGATCGATTAGGCAAAGATGCAGGCTATTTCTTGGACTCGACCAAGCTAAGGGATGCCACTGGGTGGAATACGCGTATATCATTAGACGAGGGATTGAAACAGACCTTTGACTGGATTGTAAGCAATTTAGATTCTTTCTCAAACATGAGCTGGGACTATCTGCACAAAAGTTAGGAAGACACCGATCAAATGAGGATTCTAGTAATCGGTGGACTTGGATACACCGGATCGGTTCTCGTCAAAGACCTTCTCGATGAAGGGCACTTTGTCCGAGTATTCGACGCTGCTTGGTTCGGGGGCCACCTTAACCCCCATCAAAATCTTGAAATATACTTTGGAGACATACGTTCGGATGTGCTGCCCCTGGAGGACATCGAGACTGTATTTCATCTAGCAAATGTCGCCAATGACCCTAGCGTGGATCTCGCTCCAACACTTTCTTGGGAAGTAAATGTCCTCGCCACGATGCGTGTTGTAGAAGCTGCGATAAAGTTCGGTGTCAAGAACTTCATATTTGCTAGCTCTGGAAGTGTGTACGGCGTGAAGGACGAGCCCGAAGTGACGGAAGATCTGGAGCTGGTTCCTATTTCCGTCTACAACAAGACCAAAATGGCTGCAGAAAGAGTGCTGCTGAGCTATAGAGACCAAATAAAGGTTTGGGTTGTCAGGCCCGCGACTGTTTGCGGCCTTTCACCACGAATGAGGCTTGACCTGTCCGTAAATCTGCTCACCTTTCAGGCCCTTAATAACTCGAGAATCACTGTGTTTGGCGGAGAGCAGGTCCGACCCAACATCCACGTCGATGATTTGTCATCCGTTTATCGTCACATCCTTACAGGTCAAATTCCTGAAGGCATCTACAATGCTGGGTTCGAAAACATCGCGATTATCGAAATGGCACAAATGATTGCAGATCGCACAGGAGCAGAAATAGTAGTCTCGGAGTCAAACGACCCAAGATCGTACAGGCAAAGCTCTAAGAAACTTATGGAAACGGGGTTCAGACCAGCAAAAAGCGTTTCGCACGCTGTTCAAGAGCTGATTGATGCCTTTAATTCGGGGGCTCTTGTCGATAGAGATGAGTGGTACACAGTCAAATCGATGGTGCTGAAGGGGCTAGCATGATGAAGTGCAGTTCGGCCACGTTTAAAGGAATTTACCGTGAACAGCAGCTGTTCTCACTTACGTTTCAAATCAATTATTCGCGGTTGTACTCGGTAGTCTAAGCACAGTAAATGCTATTGAACCCAATTAACAAAACCTTTGCCTTCGATCTTGATGGCACTCTCTGCTCTCTCACTAATGGAGTTTATGAGAATGCGGTCCCGTTCTCTGAAAGAATTAGTCACGTAAATGAGCTTAGGCTGCGAGGGAATCGTATTCTAATTTTCACGGCGAGGGGCACCACAACCGGTAAGGACTTGAGAGCCCTTACGGAGATGCAATTAAGGGATTGGGGTGTCTCCTACGATGAGTTACTGTTCGGTAAACCTCACTTCGATCTATTGGTGGATGACAAGGCTGTATCTGAGTTTGACTACTTTGCCAAATACGATCTTTGAATGGGTTGTTGACGCCAATAGGCTGACACCTTATTTGTTTTTGAACCCAGGTGAAGGTTCTAAACTTCAATTGTTGGGTTCTTCTTAGTCTTTCCAGACAGCTCGGCTTTCCCGTAAAGAGTTTTGATGGGCGTCAAGATTAACTCTTGAATGTCCAAAAGAGACAATTCATCCAAGTCTTTAGCCCAAATGAATGATTCAACTCCACGGCCAAACACATTTTTGTAGTCATAAATGGTCTTTTTTGACTCTGTGGATACTGCCCAATAGTTTTGAGCCCAATTGCTAACTAACATCTATAACTTCCAATCATTGGGTTTACTACTTGACTGGAGTTTCTACACCCCGAAAATTCAGGGGCATTGACCTAAGTGTGCGCTTGGAGGGACTCGAACCCCCAACCTTCTGATCCGTAGTCAGATGCTCTATCCGTTGAGCTACAAGCGCATTTTCTTTTTTCTTACTCCAATCAGTTTACCGGATTCCAAATTTGATTTTCATTCATGGAATTGACCCAGATTCAGGGCTTCCAGGGCTACACGAACTGCTTTGCCGTGTCTTCGAGTCTGAAGATACGCATCAACCGGTGAGGTACTATTAGTGGGATTGAGATTGCTGCCGACAAGAGGGGCCTTTTGGTGAAATTTACAGGAGCTAAATTAATCGATGGGGTTCCATCATCATTCCTAGCCGCTGTCCTGATGGAGGTGTCGCAACCCCTATCCTTACTGAATCTAAATACACCCGAGTCTTTGGACTTTGGTCAAGTTTTAGTCAAGATATTTCGCAGTGGGGCATGCGCTTCTCAAGTGCACGAAATCGATGGTCGCAAAGGAGAGGATCCTTATCTTCCCCACATGCTTGGTCACGAAGCTGTGGGTGAAGTTGTGGGCTTCGGTCCGGGAATTTCCAAGTTTGATTTAGGCGACGTAGTGGTCGCGCACTGGAGAAAGTCGACGGGAATTGATGCTGCTGCACCTAAATTTGAATCTCAGCTAGGCCAAATAAATGCTGGTCCTATAACTACTTTTAGCGAGTACTCGGTTATCTCCGAGAACAGACTGACTAGACTTCCTCACGGATTTGATATCAACTTAGCACCCCTCCTTGGTTGCGCCCTAACAACTGGCTATGGAGCCGTGGTTCATGAGGCAAAAGTCATTCCTGGCGAATCCGCTGCGGTAATCGGATTTGGTGGAATTGGAATCTCCATTCTAAAAATGCTCCAGACGATATCCGCTCAGCCAATATTGGTAGTGGATGTTTCTAGAGACAAGCTCGATCTCGCTCTCGAAATGGGAGCTGACCATGTTATCGACGCCAGCGAGCTAACAGATGACCTGTCTGGCGCCATAGAAAGTGCCATTGGAGGAAAAGCTGACGTGGTTTTTGAGGCTACGGGGATTAAAGGATCGATTGAAGCGGCCTATAGTGCAACCTCCAATTATGGGAGAACTGTTCTAATTGGTGTGCCTGACCCCAAAGACCCAGCGACGATACCAACCCTTCCTCTACATTTTGGGAAAAGAATTTTTGGGTCTCACGGAGGGTCATCCAATCCCGATGTTGACATTCACCGCATAGCGAAACTGGTCCGGTCAAAAAAAATTGATATTTCAGATTTCCCAACTCAGCGCTTCAAGCTTCTTGACTGTTTGGAGGCTGTGGACTGTTTGAGGAACGGTGCTATGGGAAGAGTAATCCTTGAAATGGAGCATCGGCGGTCACCAGTCCCTGCTTTAGAACATGAATTAGGATCCTAGGCGTTGTCCAATGTGGCTTCAATGGATAGTCAGATTGTGAGAGATATTCTTATCGTCGGTGCATCCAGCTCGCTAGGGCATGCGGTGCTACCTTTAGCGGCAAAGCTTGCTGATGTGCGAGTTGTGCCTACTTTCAATCAAAGGCCAGTTACTGCTGGAGTGCATTTTGACTTCAGACAGAAAAACTTGCCTAAAGAGTTGGACTCTCTGAATGACAAGACAACTGTTCTTCTTCTATCGGCCATCTCTGATCCAAGCACTGTGCATAGAGATCCAAAGTACGCTAGTGAGATTAATGTAGAAGGACTTAGCCGATTTGTTGAATACTGTTCCAAAAGGGGCTGGAGGCTGATCTTTTCTTCTTCGGTTGAGGTCTTTGATGGCACGGGGGCCCCTAATCCCGAGGACCAAGTACTAAATCCTTTAAATGACTACGGAAAAATGAAGGCAGAGGCAGAGAGACAGATTCAATCGCTGTTCCCCTTAGGAAAGTATTCAATTGTCCGCACTCCATGGATAAGCCACATGAACACTACGAGCCGGTGCGTAATTAAGAACACATACGAAATGATGTTGGATAAGGACCTTCATTCATTTGCGGTTGATTATCTTACTGGTCTGATTTCGGGACTAGATGCGGCTAGGGCATATTCTCTTTTACTAAACTCTCCGGACTTGCCTTCAGCCATTCACTTTGCTGCAGATGGGCATTTATCTAGAAGTTCACTTGCTCATCTGATTCTCAGCGCATCAAATCGCCAAGGCGAAATGCGTTATGTTGAGACTTCTTTTGATAAATTGGAGCTGTCTGAGCCCAGGGCTCGCGATACTAGACTGAATAACTCTCTCTCCAAGCAAATCTTTGGATTCGATTACGAACCTCTGCAAGATTTAGTGGTAGCTAAAGTGCGGCTATTGGACGGGGCTTAGAATTCGCGAATCGGAAGACTTGGCTAACTAAACCCAGCGCTTAGCCAATAGTATTATCCAATGGAAAGATTGTTAACTTGTCCTGTGTGCGCTGGAAAATCCATCAGCTTACTGGCCTCATTGAAGGACTACCCATTCACGGAAAAAATTGCGGCCGCAGAGGTCACGTCGTCCCAGACTGAATTTACATCTGATCAAGCCCTGCTAATCTGCCAAGTTTGCAGCCACGGGTTTTTGGAAAATCAATATGACCCGAAACTGCTTTACCATAGCGACTACCAAACGGTATCAGCAAAAAGCGATCCTGCGTCGGCCGCAACTAGGCGACTGTTGTCGTTTGCAGATTCCGTTTTACCTCTCTCGGGAATTGAAATGGTTTTCGATGTTGGTGCAAATGACGGAACCCTACTTAACCAGACTGGAGAGTTTGGTTTCCATGGGTTCAAAGTTGCTCTAGATCCTAGCGTCTCGGACTGGAAGGAAGGGATCCTTGGACACACAGCATTTATTGAGGACTTTGACTTCTCGCTATTGCCTCAAGTTCGGGGGGCTCGCCTAATTATTGCCTCACACGTTCTCGAGCATGTAGCAGATCCCGTTGCAGTAGTTTCGCGACTTGCCTCAGAAATGACAGAAGATGATCTCCTCGTACTCCAATTTCCGGCACTTGAGCCGCTCATAATGGAGAAGCGTTTTGATCAAGTTCACCACCAACATTTTCACTACTTCACTTGGACCTCATTTAATAGGTTGCTGCAGCAGATTGATCTCGAGGTGGTGAGCTCAAGAGTTGATTGGATTCACTACGGGGCCGGAAACGTTGCGCTCAAGAAAACAAAAGGAGCGAAACAATCGTGGCCCTCGATTGGTCACCCGTGGGGTGATGCAAGCCTTGCACGTTTCTCAGACATAAGAGACGAAATTAGCTTGAGTGCGTACACTGACTTTCTGAGGTTCCAGCAAGTAATAGATTCGTCCCTTGCAGTTAAGCCATACGTCGCTCTTGGGGCGGGTCTCATGTCTCCAATCGTCTTCTACTACCTTCCTGGTAGCTGGAATAACTGCGAAGCGATTTTCGATCAAGACACGGCTAAAGTCGGGGTTCGATATGCTAACACCCCGCGATCGATCTCGCTGATGCCGGATGTTCTATCGGGTCTAGATGTATTGATATCGGGCTCGGTTTCCAGAGGAGCGGGACGAAAGCTTTTCGAGCTGGCGGCCAACAAAAATGCCCGGAGCATCAATTTTCCCGTCTTGAACGCTTGACAGCAAATTAAATAGGGAGACGACGAAATATGGACTTAGGTATAGCTGGAAGAATCGCCCTTGTGACTGGAGGGGCTCGAGGCATCGGAGCG
>Ga0247833_1008808_pt1 | contig 10068 bp, 10 predicted proteins | sample LaCruzMarch2015__7_FD_187117 | JGI IMG/M metagenome (GOLD analysis project Ga0247833, IMG submission 187117) | Freshwater microbial communities from meromictic Lake La Cruz, Castile-La Mancha, Spain - LaCruzMarch2015_8m | ecosystem: Environmental > Aquatic > Freshwater > Lake | place: Spain...
ACCTCAAAAGACCGTTAAAAGCTTTGAAATATAAAACGCCTTATGATATAATCATCGAGCAGTTCGATCAAAATCCGACTGCTTTTAATTTAAATCCAAACCATAAAATTATGGGACTAAACAAGTACGCTATTTCACGACCGTCTTCTAAGGCAACAGAAAAGTCGGATTCCGAGTAGAATCCACCTTCCAGAAAACGAAGAATACCTGCCTGTTTTTCATACCGTCCTTTGGCTTGCGTTACACGAAGTGCTGCAACCGCTTTCATCAGCGGACGCAAAACTATATTGGCTGATTTCATGCCATACAGTTCTTTCGAGCGTGCAGAAGCTGTTGAAATTTTAAGCCCTGCACCGCATTCAAAGATAGCATTAGCACCTTCTTCAATTACTTTGTCCTGTGATTGAAATCTTGATTCGACGCTTTGGTCGACCAAAATCACAGGAAAACGTGAAAAAAGTTCTTTATGCACTGCATTGCTTACAACAGCAGCCATTTCGTCGCCCTGTAGAAGAGCGATTGGATTTAGTTTAGCCATTACGGCTTCTCCTTTAGTATAGAAAAAGAAAGTGAGATTTGAGATCCCACCGTTTTTTTTTGCAAACACACCCCAAGACTCAAGGTCAAGAGATGTATAGGTATTTTCCCATAGTAGAAACTATGTTGGTGGAAAAAACCGGGTTGCACGGTCTTTATAGCAGATAAAAGTTAAAAAATGGTTAATTTGGCTTAAGTTGTTGTTTCAAAAACAATATATGCTTCCAATTTGTGCCTTTGGTTTGCATACGCCAGATAAAAGCGTCCAAAACATAATGGGTGGTTTGCGGCAGAGCGAGTAAGGGGATCAGCCAGGTGAGGGTTGCTTTATCATCGATGTTTGGTAATGCATGCAAAGCACGAAAGAAATTTTTATGTTCGCTCCAGACCAGTGCGTCCCATAAGCCTTCCTCAAACCAGGCGAGGGCTAAAATTACTCCGAGAAAAAGCCCTAAATATCGGGGTGAAAAGAATTTTTGCCAAGTGATTCTGCCCAACATAATTTTACGGGGGGATAATTTGCTTTGGTTATGCCCGTAAATCCAGATCAGGGCGATGTAAGGTATGCCGTGAGCGACCACGTTGATTGCGGTAAATGCCAAGTCGTTGTTGAAATAGACGATTCCCACCCACCAAGATAATCCGGTGCCGAGCAAGAGTAGGTTCTTTGCGATGTTTAAATTGCCGGTTTTGAAGCTTAAATAGGCTTCTTTACCGATATATAATGCGATTATTGCGATATATAAACAAAGTCCTGCAATATTGATAAATTGGTAAGGAATTGCGACGAAATCACCCTCGATAAACCAATCGAAATTTCTCGGTAAATTAGTGTGCCAATAGATCAGCGGATATATGGTTGCGATGTAAATAGCTGCTTTATCTAAAAATTTATTTATGCCCTCACCCGTTACGGCTTTGCCGTAACTTCCCTCTCCCAGTGGGAGAGGGGTAGGGTGAGGGAGCTTTGCTCCCAAAGTGTTTATATTATTTTTGCGTCTATAAATCATCATAAAGCCGTATTGCTGCCTGACAAAATGAAACACTGCCAGATAGGTAATTGCCCGCCAGAAGATTAAATCACTGGCGGCATAAAGCAAAGTGCCGCAGAACCAGCATAAAAGCGGTGTTAAGGTGTAAAGAGTTTTTCTTGCCCGCAATTCGTCTTTATCGCAATAAGTGCGGAAAATAGTGCTATAGACATGCGAAACATCGATGCCGACGATCAATAAGCCGAACCATAAAGGCGAGACTTGCGATAATGCGTCGAGCTTGTCGGCAAAAAGCAGTGCCGCAAAAGTTATTATAAAAGCCGGTGCGATGATGAAAAAACCGTCAAATTTTGCCGAATAGATCCAATTTTGTTCGCTATGCCAATTTTGTGTTTTCATAACGAGCTGGTGAATTTATGATTAAGATGTTGCATTGCAGATTCGGCGGCTTTTACGCCTCGGTAATTGGCTTCTTCAAAGATCGAGATTCCGCTCATATCGGAATGGGCATGAAATATCGGCGGAGTTTGAGCTAAGGCTTTCTTGCGTGCTTCGCCCCAAATAAAATTTACGCTCGGTATAATCATACCGTGTCCCCAAACGTAAATATCGATATTTCTGACTTTACCTTTAAGTTCGGGGTGGATTTTGAGGAGTTCGCTCAGAAAAATATTCTGCCATTGTTTATAATCGGTTTTGTAAGCTTGTTCACGTGCCTGTTTGGGCGGCAGATGCGAAATCGGATAATAATATGTAATTACGGTTTTTTCTTGGATACGATTGATGTTTTGGTGCGTTGCAACAACGTAGCCGAGTAATTTGCTGTCAAAAACTACATTATCCCAGCACAGCGGATAGCCTTTGCCGCCGGGTAGTGCGTCTAGGGTGATATTGGCAACAGCCCAGGGGCTATATTGGAACTCGGAGATGTCGGTTTTGCTTGCTAAAATTCGCTTTGTAATAAATTGCGGCACTGCAACAATTGCCGATTTAGCGGTGATTTCTACGCTTTTATTGTGTTTTGTGTCGAAATAGCGGATTTTTACGCCTTCTTGCGTGTTATCGACCCCAAAAACCAAACAATCGGTTTGAATTTTGTCACTAAATTGCTTGTTTAATTGTTTTACGATAAATCCGTTGCCGGCTTGCCAAGTCACTAAAGAGTCTTTATCTGTATTGGCGGCTTTGCCGTTTCTGGCGGCGAAATAATGGATTCCTGCCCATGCCGAAACTTGCTCGATCGTTGCACCGTAATCGTCCCGACAGCAATAATTTACATATTTATTTAAATATTTGGAATCCCAACCTTTTTGCTGCAAATATTCCGCCATGCTGATTTTATCGAGTTCCCGACATTGCTTGGAATTCGAGCCTTTATCGACCGGGATTGCGAATATTCTTTTGCCGTCTTCGCCAATCAGGTTTTTTAATCTTTCCATTTCGGCAAAAAATGCTTGATAATCTGCTCGGTCTTTATCGGTTGCTCCGAGTTTGGGAACTAAGCCTTCCTGCCACCTGCCATACATATGAAGTCTCTCATCGGGATCGGCAACAAGATAATATTCGTTATAAATCGGCAAGCCGTTTTCATAGCCGGTAATGATATTTAACTCTTGAAATAATTCTTGTGCCGAGGTTGCTTCTTCGGTTAAAAGCGGAACATAATGGGCAGCCCAGGGATAAGCCGAGACTTCATTTTCGCCTGATACTGAATTTCCGCCGACTTGTTTATCGAGCTCTAAGAGTAAAAAATCTTTAAAGCCTGATTTATTAAGCTTCCAAGCTGCCGAGAGTCCGGCAATTCCACCGCCGATAATGACTAAATCTTTGCTTATAAATTCGCTCGGCTGCGGAAAAACATTATCTCTTAATTTATGCCCCACACCCGATGCCGCACCGACTATATTACCGCTAATCGTCACTTCGCCTTTGTGATTTAAGAATTTGCCCAATCCTGCAATCATAGCCAAGCTTACGCTTGCTAAAACAAATTCTCTGCGGTTGAGTTTCATAATTTCATTTTCTCTTGGCAATACAGGAATATTTTAGAATAATCGCACCAAACACGGCAGAAAGAAAAGAGCCGCCGAGAACACCGATTCTTATCATATCTTGGCTTTGGGGATCTTGGAAAGCAAGCATTCCGATAAAGAAACTCATAGTAAACCCGATTCCGGCAAGAATAGATATTGCGTAGATATGTAACCAATTAGCTGCTTCCGGCATTTTTAGTAGCCCTGATTTTACGGAAACAAAAATTGCTCCGAAAATTCCGATTTGTTTGCCGATGAATAAAGCAATTGCTATAGAAAGCGACAAATTATTATTTATTATGTTCGAGAATCCTGCAAGTTCAACGCCGGCACTACTAAATGCAAATAACGGAAGAATAAGAAAATTAACCCACGGGTGAAGAAATTTTATCATTGATTCCAGCGGACTGCGATTTTTATTTTTGTAATCGTTCATGGGGATTGCAAAGCCTAATGCAACTCCTGCCAAGGTGGTATGAATTCCTGCGTTAAAAAAGCAAAACCATAAATATATGCCGATTAAACAATATGGCACTAAAGAGTTTATTTTACTTTTATTAAGTGCGAATAGCCCGATCATTCCGATTGCTGCAAGTATTAACGGTAGCAATGATAGATCGTGATTATAAAATACGGCAATTATTACGATTGCACCGAAATCATCAAATATAGCAATTGCCAATAATAATATCTTGACTGCTGCAGGTAGGGATTTGCCGAAAATATTAACGATTGCCAAAGCAAAAGCAATATCGGTTGCGGTGGGGATCGCCCAGCCGTTAATATTTTGCGGCGTGCTTAGGTTTATTAAGTAAAAAATCACTGCCGGAATTGCCATGCCACCGATTGCCGAAAACATCGGCAGCAATATCTGTCCTTTTTCCGAGAGAACCCCGACTTTAATTTCTCTTTTTAACTCCATCGATATAAGTAAAAAGAAAAACACCATTAAAAGGTCTTTTATCCATTCTCGCACCGACTCGTGTATCGAGAATTCACCCCAAGTAAAGCCGAGTTTACTATTTACAAAGCCAGTGTAAATACCGGAATACTGGGTGTTGGCAAAAATAATTGCTACAAATGCACAGGCAATCATAACGATTCCGCTTGAAGATTCGGTATGGATAAATTCCTTAAGGAATCGTGATAAAATATTTCGTTTATTAGGTTCTGTTTGCATATTTATTTGGGAGGATTGACTTTAAAAACCCGAGATTCAATTGACCGTATATTCCGACCATTCATCGTCAAAATAATGTACCAAAGCCTGATTGTCGAGGCGATTTATCTCGGTATCGAGTTTTGCCATATCGGAAGGAAATGTCAGCATATTGCGAACCGTATCATAATTTATGAATTTTAAACCTTGCGGATAGTTTGAGCTTGCGACGAAATCGGATTTTCCTGCCATAATAAAGCCCCATTCACCAAAGGAAGGAACATATGCGTGATATGGAGTCGTATGCAAACCAGAAGCTTCTATGGTTTTATTAACACACCAATAAGATTTACGGGCAACAAACGGAGAAGTACTTTGTACTACGATCTTGCCATTGTCGGTAATTGCGGCGGATAGTAATTTAAAGAACGGAAGCGAATATAATTTCCCGATAGAGTAGTTGGAAGGATCGGGAAAATCGGCAACGATAAAATCGAATTTTTGGTTAAATGAGTTTTGCTTGAGCCACAAAAAAGCATCGGTATTTACAATCTGCAATTTCGGTGATTTTAAGGCATTGTGATTTATGTTGCTAAGAATATCGTTATTTGTAAATAATTTAGTCATTGCCGAATCGAGATCAACTAAGGTTATATTCTCAATTGAATCATATTTAAGGATTTCCCGCACTGCCATGCCATCGCCACCGCCGAGTACCAAAACATGTTTGGGGTTGGAAATTGATGCAAGGGCAGGGTGGATCAACGCTTCGTGATAGCGATATTCATCACGTGAGCTAAATTGCAAATTATTATTGAGGAATAGACGTAAATCATGCGGAGCTTTGGTAAGCACTATGCGTTGATAAGGGGTTGAAGTTGCATATATAATCTTGTCGGAGTAAAGATTGGTTTCGCTTATTTGTAGGATTTTATCGCTATAGACAAAGCCAAATGTTAGGCAAATTAGCGAGATAATTCCCGATAATTTATGCAAGCGTGAGTTAGTGATATCTTCGGCAAAGCGATAAAGCATCAATAAAGCAATAAGTACGTTAAAAATACCGAACATAAAAGCCGAACGCACCAAACCTAAATGCGGAACTAAAATCAGCGGAAATAAAATAGAGGCAATTAAAGCTCCGATATAATCAAACGTAAAAACTTTTGAAACCAGATCTTTAAATTCTATTTTATCTTTTAATATCCTAAGCAATAAAGGAATTTCGATTCCGACTAAAATACCGATAATTGCCACGATGCTATAAAGCGGAATGCGAAACGAGACAACTTGCTCGAAAATTAAAAATAATATTGCCGCCGAACTTCCGCCGACTACCCCGATCAAAATCTCGATTTTAACGAATGTGGAAAGCAGATTACGTTCAATATAACGGGAAAGCCAAGAGCCGACTCCCATTGCCGAGAGGTATGCACCGATTATAGTCGAAAATTGAGTTACCGAATCGCCGAGCAAATAACTCGCAAGCGTCCCCGCAATCAGCTCGTAAACCAAACCGCAAGTGGCAATGACAAAAACCGAAAGCAGAAGTAAAAGCGACATTTTTTCTATTTTATTTAGTAAGTTGAAGTATTTTAAATTTGATTGTCACCCCGTCGCATGACGGGGTCTAGTCGATTGTTGCCGGATACCGCAATAAATGCGGTATGACAATTAGTTTGCTTTGCCTATTTAGAATTGATAGCATACGTCCCATATTTACCGTTAGGTACGACCGACTCATTTTTTAGTGAGTCGGAAAATAATCACCCATGCATTGCAGCTGCAACTATCATTGCAACACCGATAGTAAACGACCCGAGGAGAATGGAAAGAGCGAGATTTTGTTTCTCGACGATTTCTTTCCAAAGCTTATAGCTCGGGGTTATCAAATCAAGGATAAAAAATGCGGCGATTAGTATGATTACGCCGAGTAGCGAAAATACTAACGAATTTATTATATAATGCGAGTTGACTATGTCCATGTTAAGCTCCTGTGGGTTATTTGTGATAATAAGAACGGTGACTGACGTTACTGCCTTTTTCGCCGCGTTGATGCTCCTCGAACAAACTGCTAAAAGCGTAGCCTTGAGCCGAGGCAAAGAGGAATGTCGATAATATCATGCCGCCGAATATTGCATATATTTTTGTGATCATGATTTAATCCTTAAGCGTCGCTTTGCGAAGATTTATAAATGTCCGGAGAAAAATCACTGTTTTTCCAGCGATTAGACTCAAACATATATGATCTTAGCCAAACAAAAAGCGGTAATATTATAATTAAAACCAATGCGAGCCAGAAATTTGACCACATTACGACCCCCCTGGTGGCATTAACCGTAAAATCGGTGCTTTGTCCGCTTGGATAATCCGAATTGGTACTAATCAATAAACGGTAAGTTCCGTCGGGTACTGCGGAAATTATATTGCTACTTCCTTTATTACCTTCCGACCAAGAGCCGTCGGAATCAACTCCGGTATAATATTCGGTGCTTTGTATGTTCTCAAAAGTCTGCAGATCATCTTGTTTAACAAGAGATATATCGGTCTCTAGCCAATGGTTGTAAACTTCGGAATATATGCTTAATTCAACGTTGCTTTTTCCGCCTTTTAATTCAAAAGGCTCAGAGGTGAATATTTGGTCTTTGTTGCCTGCATTCATTTGGATTTTTTGTTGAAAGACAACTTGATTAACCGCATTCGATTGTAAATAACTTTGCAATAAAAATAGTAATACAAACAAACCGGCAAAAATATAACTGATATTTTTTGCATAAGGTTTAGTCGGTGATGGCTGATTGGGGGCGATGCTGTAAGGCGACGACAAGGATTTTTTTAAATTAAAAGCATCTGATATTTCTTCCGGTTCTATATAAACACCGTGCGACCATATTACTTCACTAAATTCATCATATTGTTGTCTTGAGAGAATATAAGGCGGTGCGATAAAATCGGCGACGTTGTTTCTCTCCCCGATTTTAACCCGCCAATAAAACTCACCGAGTGCATAAGTAACTGTGGCGGTGTCACGTAAGAAAATCCGATAATTCTCGCCTTGATATTCAAATTCTTGAGTGCCAAGAAAATATTCGGTATTGTATAAACGAGGTTCAACGTCACGAATGGTTTTAATAAAACTCCAATGCTCGTCCGATTCGACCAAAAAGCGGAAGCCTTGCCAGGGGTTAAATAATAGATATTCACCCCAATAATAATGCTCGCTCGCATCGCAATTTTCCGTAAAGCCGATAACTTCCCATTCATGATTGAACAAAACTCCCCGTGAGCCGATCGGCAAATTAAGATTGCGGGCTTTGGCTTTTACTTGTCCGATAATTTGTAAATTTGTGTTCCCGGTATCGATTATCGATCCGCAACTTCCGCAAATCGCAGTGATGCTGATGCCGACTGCACGTATCTCAATCGTGCCGCTACAATTTGGGCAACTAAAAGTTTTAACGCTTCCGGGAGCTGCTACCATGGCGTTTTCTTCTCCGTTTTATTTTCCTGTTTGGCTGCAATCCTCGGGATTTTCCAGCCATCTAAATCACGCAAATTTTTAAATTTTAGCGAATCAAATTCGACATATTCACCGGTAAAAATTCCGACTAATTTATCGTCTTCATATTCGAGTCCGGCGAATTTATTATCTCTACCGATTAAATCAATGTTTTTGCTTTTGCGTCCGACTGATATGGCTCTCGGAAATTCACCCTCTGCGGTGATGACTGCCGAGGATTTTATATCGCAGACCATATAAAACTCATTGGCGATAGTCACACCTACGCCTAACAAAGGAGCTTTTGCAAATGCTTGTAAGGCTTGCTCATTGATTTCTTGTTCAAAAATTACCGCAAGATCTCCTTGGGCTTCGGCAAGCCAGGCTTTTTCGCCTTTGTCGGTATATAAAAACCACTCATTCCAAGCGCCTTCTTCCCAGCCGACCCGTAAACGTCCGATAATGCCGAAATTCACACCCCGGTAAATTCCAGTCGTGCCGATTTGCAACGGGCTGATATCTTGCGGGAGTTCGGCGGCTTTGCCGAGCGATTCCAAGTTCATATCTTGCCGCACGATCAGCGAACTGCAATACGAGCAAACGCAGGAAGCCGAAATGTTCGATTGAAAGACGATTTCACCGCCGCAAGATGGACAAAGATATTTCTGCATTATTTGATTTGGCTTAAGATTTCGACTTTCTTGGCATCAAATTCGGCTTGGGTGAGGATTCCCTTTTTAAGTAATCCGTCAAGTTTTTCAAGCAGTGCAATCGGGTCTTCGCTTGCGATCGGTGATGATTTTACAGTGCTTGCCGACATTCCTGCAAAAGAATCCGTCATCATTTGCCCCATTGCAAATCCTGCTCCCATTCCTGTGCCGATGCCTGCAATGCCGCCTTCATTGGCAGCAGCAGTTCCGATATTGTCGGCAGCTTCAAACTTGGCATAGTTATTTAAATCTTTGATCATTCCCATCGAAGAAACTTTGTCGAGATGTTTCTCTAGTTCTTCCGGTAATGATACGCTTTGTACCATAAATGTTTTTAGCTCTAAACCATATTCGGCAAGGGCAGGTGCAATTGCATCTTTAAGCTTTTGCGAAAGTATCGATTGATTCGCCGCCATGTCGATAAAAGCAATCTCGCTGCTGCCCAAGAAAGAGGCGAGCGAGGTCATGATAGTTGCGCGCAACTGTCCTTCAATATCTTCAACTCGATATTCTTCGGTAGTGCTGCTGAGTTTTTTCCAGAAAGTATCGACATCTTTAATTTGATAAGAATATGCTCCGTTGGCACGAATCCGCACGATGCCGAATTCTTTATCACGTAGTGTAATCGGAGTTGCGGTTCCCCAAAGCTGATTAACTTGTTCACGGGTCGAGAAGAAATAAACGTCGGATTTGAACGGTGACTCAAAAGCTTTGTCCCAGTTTTGCAGATAAGTTAAAATCGGCAAGGTTTGCGTGGTAAGCTCATACATGCCGGGGTTAAATATATCGGCAGCTTTACCTTCGTTGATAAACATTGCGATTTGTGATTCACGAACGGTGAGTGATGCTTTGTTTTTAATTTCCAGACCCGATGTCGGGAATCTATAAGCCAAAACTCCTGAACCGGATTCTGTCCATTGGATAACTTCGACAAATTGTTTGTAAAGAAAACTACCGAGTCCCATATCAATTACTCCTTGGCAATGTTAAAAAAATCGCTTTTCAATATATATTAACTGTTTAGTTCCAAATTCTCATGGTTTATGCTATAAAGAGATAAAGGAGACAAATTTATGGGAAATATATTGCATTCTAACGCCAAGACCACGCCTGCAATCCGAAAAGAAATACAGGAATC
>Ga0247833_1008822_pt1 | contig 10055 bp, 4 predicted proteins | sample LaCruzMarch2015__7_FD_187117 | JGI IMG/M metagenome (GOLD analysis project Ga0247833, IMG submission 187117) | Freshwater microbial communities from meromictic Lake La Cruz, Castile-La Mancha, Spain - LaCruzMarch2015_8m | ecosystem: Environmental > Aquatic > Freshwater > Lake | place: Spain...
GGTTTCTGTCGATGTGGTTTCTGTTCGATCTTGGATAAGGTCGCGCGTAGACTTACTCCCTTACTAAGCTAGCTCACTCTTTTCATCTCTCTTGATCATCTCATCTTGAGACTCTATCATTCTTAAGGCCCCACGATGTTCAAATTTGGGAGATTTGCTTTGCTTGGGCGACGATGCACGTCAACGAATAATGTCAGTGCTGCTGCCATCTCCATCGTTAGTCGGTATGATATCACGAGTGCAATCATATATACCCGTCAGCGCTGTATAATTCGTCACGTATATCCTAATGGTTTTCATTGCAACATCGGCAGTAATGAGCTGATTATCTCACAATCTAATCGATGTGCCTCGTCAACACGGCGGGATTATATTGACATGCGACAGTGCAACACAGTAGAGGAACTAGTTCATTTGGCGTATGATCATCTTGATACCATTTCTCCACGGGTAATAGCCGCATTTTGGTCATCATTGGCGAAGCTTGTTCAAAAGCAACGTGGGGGGAATAGTCGGGTTCAACTCAATGAACAGCTTGTCAAAATATTATGCAATACACTGGAAAATATGAAGAGGTATAGTCATATAGACATTTCAACAATTGCAATCAGCCTGGCAAAGATTATGAAGCAAGTTGAATCTCGTGGACAAAGGTCCGCTACTGGCAGTTTGCAACGAATTCTGCACAATCTTCTTGTTGGCATCAACTCGGAAAGGAAGCAAGTCATATTCGACAAAGTCACCAAGACTTCAGTACTGATTCTTTCAGAGTTTGATGCTAGATCCCTATCGAATCTGATTTATTCGTATCGTCTTTCAGAATACGTACCCAAGGTCGAGGATGGAGGTACAATCTTGGACATTCTTGCCCTTGAGGCAATGTCGAAGTTGCACCATTTCAACTCTCAAGACCTCTCAAATATGCTATGGTCGTATGCAAAATTGGAATCATCAAACTTGCTGCTATTCAAGGCAGCAGGTGACTCAATTGTGGATATGAATGATGTGGGAGAATTTAATCCACAAGATTTATCCAACATCATCTGGGCATATGCAACAGCAGGCGAGTCACATCCAAAGTTATTCAATAAATTTGGCAACCATATTGTTGCAATGAAGGACTTGGGACAATTCCTGCCACAGCATCTGTCAAACATTGCTTGGGCGTATGCAACAGCGGGGGAGTCTCATCCAAAGCTATACAGTAAATTTGGAGATCATATTGTCGCAATGAAGGACTTGAGACACTTCAAGCCACAAGACTTTTCCAACATCATTTGGTCATACGCAACTGCAGGCGAGTTACATCCACTACTCTTCCAAAAGTTGGCAGACGTGGCTATATCAAGGTGCAATGACTTTAAGCCGCAAGAGTTATCCAATCTCCTCTGGGCGTATGCAACTGTCGGATTAATTGACCAGCATTTGTTCACATCATTTGCTCCAGCTGTCCAGTCAGTCTTGGGTCAATGTAATAGTCAAAATGTAGCAAACATTGCTTGGTCTTATGCTGTAGCCAATGTCAATGGTCCTTTGCTATTTAACACAGATTTCATTAATGCACTTCAAGCAATGGCGAATGATTTTGTACCAGAGGATCTCAGGCAGCTACATCAGTGGCAGTTGTGGCAAGATGAGCTAAAGCCGGGCATCGATCTTCCTCCAGCACTTCGCAAGAAGTGTCGTCAAGCATTTGACTTAAGATTGCCTCAGCCGTCAAGTTTGCAAGATGATGTTGTATCTGTGCTTTCATCCATTGATATGCCTCTTGAAGAAGAATTTCTTACCTCCAGTGGCTATCGCCTAGATGCACTTGTGGAAGTGAATGATATAAAAGTAGGCATTGAAGTGGATGGGCCTTCACACTTTATCAATCAAGAGCCAACAGGAAGTACAATTTTAAAACGCAGACAAGTGAGTACTCTTGATGGTATTAGTATTGTATCTGTACCCTATTGGGAGTGGAACAAGCTTGGAAAAGACAGTGTGCAGAAGCAGCAGTATTTGCGATCCAAGTTGGGGTTAGTGTAAGGTTAACATGATTGTAATAAACTTATCAGGAATATTATCTATGCTAGCACGGGGCTTCCACAATTGCATTGTATGTGCTGATATCTCATACGTGGTCTTATTCTGTATTTATGCTCTTTTCCATCGTAGATGGAAAAGCATGCAAAAAGAAAACGAAAGAAAAAAGAACACATTTATATCTAAATTTATATATGAAATCAAGGTTCCATCTCATCATCCACTTTTCTTTACTTTCAAGGCATAAATCCACGGAATGAATCCTGCATCGCCGCAAGCTCCTTCCATCGAAATTCAACATGTCTTAAACACTTTGAACAGCATTTTTCAAAGTCCTCCCACTCTATTGGCCTCTCAACTTCTACACCTCGTACTGTAACAATATAAGATGATTGACGGAATTCTCCACCAGGTACATCCCCCGTCGTTATGGGTTGTCGTTTCCTACCCACACGCCAAACACAATTGGAGCACAGCTTTCTATTACAAGGTTTACCGGCTGTCACTACACAACATGAGCCTTCTTCAGTGCAGTCTGTTGGAGTGAGCAAGACTTGGCTGATACAATCAGGACAGGATGATAGGTTGCACTCGTCGCATTGATACCACAATGATCTACCACTATTACTCTTTTGGTCATCTTTTCTCGGTCGTCGATTGTAGTAGTATCCATCCGTGTTTCCATTAGTATTCCCACCACCGTGCACATTACAGAATGACACATTGCACCAAGAACATCTAACAAATGTTGTTTTTGGATCAATAACTCGTAAATAGTAATCGGCAGGAGAAAAACGATAGTATCGTAAACACCCCTCCATTCCACATCGTGCCTTATCACATCGTGGATCATCACACCATGCCTTTGAGGGGTTTAAACACGTAATAAGAGTACTCCGTTGCAATCCATTGCCATCACGGCCTCCTCCTTCGTCGGCATGCTCTCGTCCACCATGACTTAATCGGCCTGGCCAGGTCTGTGTACATGGTGGAGTTATCAAATTCGATCGTCCAACTATATCACACTTTGTCACTGCAACACGTCGTCCGTAGGCCTCGACACGTACATTACTATGTTTCATCATGGTATGTGTCGTAATGTAGGCTTGATACAACATCATACTGCTGTGCTCGGCGACATCACCATCGCTGCTGCTACTACTAATTGACGAAGCAACGCTATTTATTATTTCACGATATGCTCTTCGAAAGACGAGCGCAGCTCCGTGCGGTTTAACAACATCTTCAACACTGTCATCATCGCACTCATCTTGTTGTGTCAGTAGACACCGTCCCTCCCAGAATATTCGCCAGAGTGAATCACTCGTTGACAAACGATGCAAATTGTGATTAGTTGCACCAATACCAATGATTGTATGGCGTGGTCCAAGGAATTGCAATAGTCGTAAAATAACATCGTCATTATCAAAGATTGTCATCGCAATTTGATTGTAGTATCTAGTACAAGCAGTCCCCAAATCTCTCCCTCCCACAGATTTGGCGGGAAATGACCCAAGCCGGTCTCCGTGTCACCACAACTATGTATTCAATCCTTTGCTGAGATGAACTCGACGCCGGCTTCGGAAATCACCATGACGGCACCCCTCGTGGCACCGAACGACAGTACCGCGTGACGCATCGAGTCGGGGAGTGGCCGTGGGGACGAAGATGGTGCTCCTCGTGTGGCCGGGGGATGACGTCCCATGTCGCCGAGGCAAAGATGTTTCTTCTTTCAATACATTTTACTTTGCATGTTCCTCGATGGAGTCTTCCTAATGACCTACAGGCATTTCGTCCCCGAATATCCTTTTCTCTTATCTACTCATGTTCATGCTCACGCGTCTTCCCTACTTCCGTCGTGGGATGAGCCAATAATGCGGTGAGGCGGCATGTAAGCGGGTTGAGTGGAGGAAGGAATGGATTTGGAGGATAAGGAGGCAGAGGTGATGATGGCTCTTGCACCATAACGAGTATGTGGGATAAACTTGGGAGACGCGAAAACAACCCTCCTGTGTTTTTTTTTCGAGAATGAACTTCTATGTATGATAATACATCGACATGAAAATCGAATGGACCGAAGGTTTGGCTTTCTCGTTATGAAAAATAGGTGTATGAATTGGAAGAGAAATTACTTGATGTTTCCAAGAACGACAAAATACGTTTAGTGTTAGGGGGGAAACGCATTGTTGCAACAACTGATGGTACTATTTTCCGAGTGTGAATGTTGATTCGACTATCGAGGCAAGAGAAAGGAGGGGAGAGCAGATTGGGAAGATAAAGATGGCAAAGGAGTGAATTTACTACTTAATTTTTTATGAATGATTGAAAGGTAGGAGTTGTCTACTGTGCTGTTGGATTTGATCTAGCTCAATTAGACTGATTTAAAAGATTGAATCAAGATATTACCATGTTGCTTGTGTGTAGTGTGCTGAGATTATTAAGTCCAAGACGACCACAGAAATCATATTTCAGTCAAAGTAATGTCATTAATCTGGTAATGTGACGATACATTATTTGTTTGGTTTGTATTCTCCGAGGATTGATAATTGTTGCTCTTAACGTGTGTCTTGAAACTTTTTCCCGATGTTCACTACTTGTGATCGTGGGCGCTTTCTAGAATTTTGTTTACTGCAAGCAGGTTGTTTACAGCGTGGGAGATAGCTACTAGCTACGGCAAAGAGAACTTCTTGCCATGCCTTTTTCTGTGTATTCAGTTCCTTGTTACTTTCCCTTGCTTGTGTGGAATAAAAGATACTAGTTCCTTCGTAGATTAAAAAACCTTAAAATACCGAAGGGTGAGCGATGGTATCTTAGCGCGAGTTGAACAGTTGACACTCTTCACCACCTTTCACCACCTCTCCTCCTGTTACCAATGACATCGATCTTCCACGCCACTTAGTTCAACATGATTTACAATTTTGAAGCTTCACTTCACATCTATTTCATCATAGGAGTGGAATGACGGAAGGGAGGCGACACGCACGATATCGACAGGTGCCGAAGCGAACGAGGAATGATGGCAAAACGTCTGCACCAGCGTCGCCGTCAACGAAGAAACAAAAGCGATCGGAAAACTCAGCTCATTATGCTCCGCTGCTCGATGAGGAGACAGCAGAAACTCAATCCCTTAACATAAGGAAGTCTCGTCTCAAATCGCAGAGTGATTTCGCCAGTACCACTGATATCAGATCGACGAAGTCAATGAAGTTTGTCCGTTTGCCATCATTGAGGAGTAAAAAAGGAAGTAGTATTCCTACCAGTTTCCTCACAAAGCTAACTCTCAAGTTGAAGCGGACTAAAACTTCCACACAACCGAAAGCACCCCACTGTCAATTGAACGATGAAAGTCCATCAGTGGATGTCACACTCAAACGCGACAATGTGAGCTACAATGGTACAACTGGTAGCAATAATAGCCTCGATAGAACTTTCCTACCAACTTGGGATGATGCAATGACTACCGAGAATGATATGAGCTGCAATACCACCTACTTGTCCATGAATCTTGAGGAGGAGTTCGAGAGAGAGCACGAGCAGCGCCAAGAATATCTAATAATTGAAGATCAATGTATTTGTCGCTCTGAGAGCAGCATCAGCATCCCATCCTTATCTTTGTTTCTCGACGATGAAGATGTTGCATTGACATATGTCCAAGACGATTTGATGAATGAAGATGCTTGTACTCAAACAATACGTTTCTCTGATAGCATTGATAGTATACCATCCCTACTATCAGATGGGGATAATGCGTGGGACCAAGCACCTGCCTATAATGGTATGCTTGATCCTACCAATACCAAAGATGCAGCCGACTCTGCCATCGCGTGGGGATGCCTGGTCGCACTTTTGGGATCTCCTGCACCCAGAAGCGTGAGGAAGCAAAAGAAACAAGCGCCCGTCACAGCTTTGGTTGAAGATGACATCAATGATTGTATCTTACCTCAGGGTGATAATGACGGATTGGAGAATGATTTGCAAGCACTGAATCTCAATATCCAATATGAAGATACGTCTGATGACATCAGCATTCCTTCTTGTGGGGACTTCGCTCCCGACGTGGTTGTTGATAATTTCCTTACCACGCCAACGCGAGCACAGAGAGGTATTGCAGACTCAACCTTGGCATGGAGCATCGTTGGGGCTATACTTGGATCTCCTGCTCCATCCGTTGTATCAAAAAAGAGATCCGCAAGGAAACTTGTCACTCTCTTGGATGATAGCAATGCGGATGATGATAGTTCTGTTCCAGAAATTGAAGACCAACATGATTTGAATGAAGCCCTTGATATGACAGAGCTCGTACAAGCCGACGAAGATGCAATTGACACGGCTGTAAAAACGATCAACATGGAAAAAGGGGGCGATGGAAATGATAATGCCGAATCCGTCCTTGCTTGGACGGCGTTGGGGATGCTCCTGGGTTCGCCTGCACCAAAGTTCGTCTGTAAGACGAAGATTGGGGTGGGGTCAGTGTTGGTAGCTAAGAATCTTTGGAAAGACTTTGATGCGGCAGCTGGGAATGATCATTCGAATGAAATTCCAGTTATCTCTATCGATATTAAGGACATCAATCCTTTTTTCATTGAGTGTCGGACGAGTGCTCAGTGTTGGCTCGATGGATGTAGTCAAGATCAAGACTGTGTACCATCTCTCTCAAGGTCCATGTCAGGAGCATCCGATGGGGAGGATGGCTACTCCCTCTAGCTCCCATTTAGAGGCTCTATCGCCGGAAGCAAGCAAAGAATTGAAGGATAAATTGTTCCATTGACGCTCTCAAACAGCACCATGTTCAGTCTCAGCACTATTCTAAGAATACCTAAAAGAAGCTAATGCAGGTTAATGAATTGTGTCCCAAAACATCGCAGTAAATTCAGTGCTGCTTGATTTTTATCTCTACAAATGAATAAGCGACGTCTTCTATCTAGATACTCCTCCTAGTTGTATACAGCGGGACATGGTGAAGTACACCACACTTTAAGTTGAAAGATGATACTCCTACATTATTGGACCCGATCAGCTGTTAAGTTGCATTACTACTAGTAATAGGCATTTTTCTATCGCAGGATTGAAAAAAAAATAGCTTAAATCCTCATCACGTGACGAATCCCCAACAAATCAAAGCACTGTCTCATAGTGATAGCTGTCGCACGACACAGCAACAACCGACTTTCCATCTCAGGACTACCCAGCACCTTACATTGAGTAACAAACTCAGACGATGCAATCGACAGGTCGTAGACAAAGTCACATACATGATACGGGAATAAATCCTTCAATGTTTCCTCGATGGAGTCGGCAAAGAATCGTAGGTTCAAGGCAAGGTTGCGTTCGGATTTGTGCGCTAGTACTATCTTAGCATTACCCCCCGCCATCAATGCATCAACGTCAATCCCGAATTCAGCCTTACCCTTCGTTACGATAGACTCTAACCGAGCATGTGCGTACAGGAGATAAATTGCAGTATTGCCCTTCGTATCTAACATGCGATCGTAGGAAAAGATGTAATTCGATGTAGGGTTACGACGTAGGTCGAAGTACTTCACAGCACCATACCCCATTGCACATGCTGTTTCATGTACCTCGTCTTCGGTTACATGTGACGACCCAGGAGCATTGGCTCGACCATCTGAGGCACGTTCACGTAAACTCAACTCCATTCGTGAAACAGCCTCATCAAGTAGATCAACTAATCGAACCGTATCACCACTACGAGTCTTGAAACGCTTTCCGTCCTCACCCTGGACTGTACCAAAGCCAATATGATCTAACCGATGAGTATCATCAGTCACCCATCCAATCTTCTTCGCGGCCGCAAATACCATCTTAAAGTGATCAGCTTGGGTAAAGTCAGTAATGTATACAATATGACGTGCCTTGAGTATATCAAGGCGGTACTTAATCGCGGCCATGTCAGTGGAATCGTACCCATATCCACCATCACTCTTTTGTAACATAAGTGGGACCTTGAATTGCGGTACGAAGACACATTTGGCCCCACCCTCTTCTACACTCATCATATCACGTTGAATGAATTCGTCAATTACGGGGGGGATCTTGTCATTGTAGAATGACTCCCCACATTCCTCCACGGTAATATCAAGTCTTTTGTACACCTTGTCAAACTCAAGACGACTAATATCGCACAACATCTTCCAAATACGATGACACTCTACATCCCCAGACTGTAGCTTAACGACATTCAGTTGAGCAATCTTTTTGAATTCAGGCGATTCGTCAAATCGTGACTTGGCATTCTTATAAAACTCGGTCAAATCGGTAATATTCGGCATGCTGCCATCCCCCGAAGTAGTAGTATCATCGCCACTGTTGTCACTACTACCTCCGTAATTCACATTCGGATACTCCTCTTTCAAATATTGTATCAACATACCAAACTGCGTTCCCCAATCTCCCACGTGATTTACGCGTTTGACGTCCCTTCCTGCATACTCCAGTATGCGCGATACCGACTCCCCGATAATCGTCGATCGTAAATGTCCCACGTGCATCTCCTTGGCAATATTTGGACTCGAAAAGTCCACGACTACGACATTATCATCCCCCGCCGCCGCTGCTGCCGATGATGATGATGCATCGTTATTGTCGTCGCAACAAGATTTCGGACGCGTGGGTTTGCCATCTCGTATAATGGTATTCACGCCAATTTCGAGATACGTGGACTTTACCCGACACGTGATAAATCCAGGTCCATTGATGCTCAAGTCGCACAGTACCGGATTGGACACTTCGTCCATGTCCGCTATGACATTAATGATACATTGTGCCAATGACTGCGGCGACGTAACACCCGATGGTAGTCCCGAGGAGGAGGCATTGAGTTTTTGATATAACGACATGGCGACATTGCATTGATAATCGCCGTGTTTGGCATCCTTACATTTGTACGCGCGCAATTCCACCACGCCCTTGCCGAAATAAGTCGATGCATTGGGAAAGATGGACAGTATCGCCCTGGCAAATATGGCGGATGATGCATTTAATAAACTCGGATCGTTCGGATCGTATTGCGGCGGCGGCGGCGGAGGCGGGATGAGCGATTTGGCCAATGCGAGCGCCGCGACGTACGCGTCCGATTCGAGCGTCGTCATTTCGACGTACGACCTAATCGTCGGCGATAGACACGACGACATGATGTCGTCGGCATCGCTGCCAATACGACCGCCACCACCGCCACAATAATGCAATAATGTTAATGCAATAGCAACATCGGCGGGGGTGGTGGGGGATGTACATTTCGAATCGACGACGACGTGTGCCGCATCGGTCGCAATAACGCTCATTCCGCCATTACACGATAGGGCAGATTCGATCTTGCACAATGCCTCCTCCAAAACTTTCTCATTCTTCTTCTTACCCCCTCCTTCCACGTCTCCGTCGTGGCGGCGTCCTTCGACGTGTGACGATAATGTCGGACGTAAAGTACATCGTTCGTACTCGAGCCATTCGTCGATATTGGAATCGAACGCACCACTCCCATTATCATCATTATTACTACCCAATAGGGCCAATGCCTTCAGTATGGAATTCCCACCAAAGACGGCAACGACGCCCGAGGATGCACGTCCGCCGCCGACGCCCGCGTCGTAAATCAATGCCGGTCCATTGACGAATGGCATATCGTTGGCTACCATGGTGGCCGACGATGTACCCGGAATGGGAGGAAGGAGGGGAGTGCCATATAGGACGGATCCCATGCACGCCTTGAGGGTGCATAAATCCGCATTTCCGTCGGTCGTTGTTGGGACATTCACCAGACGATGGGACGGCGGTCTAGTTCGATTGGTGGTAGTTGAAGAAGTTGTTGTTGTCGTCGTTGTCGTAGTCGACGACGTCGTTGTCGTGGTCGTTTGGGAAGACGACGCTCCCCCCACCAGTACCGGTCCACCGCCACCCTTACTCTTGGATGCCTTCTTTGCTAGCTTTTTCAATTCCGACTTGGATGGTCCCGTGGCCGCGGTGGTGGCGGTCGTCTCCTCGTTCGTCATGACGATGAAAAATAATCGCGG
>Ga0247833_1008824_pt1 | contig 10054 bp, 6 predicted proteins | sample LaCruzMarch2015__7_FD_187117 | JGI IMG/M metagenome (GOLD analysis project Ga0247833, IMG submission 187117) | Freshwater microbial communities from meromictic Lake La Cruz, Castile-La Mancha, Spain - LaCruzMarch2015_8m | ecosystem: Environmental > Aquatic > Freshwater > Lake | place: Spain...
GTTGTTACAGCAACAACAACAACAACAACAACAACAAACAACGACCGCCAATGCCAATAATAATAATAATACAAACAAGAAGAAGGGGAACGATGATGGTTGTGCCACTCCTCGTGCATGGCGGGGGGATGATGATGGTCATGATAATAATAATATTCAATCGGTAATGAAGTTATTATCATCATCGAGGGGTAATAATAATTACGTGGCAATGAATAATAATATGAGTCATCTTCTTGCTATTATTCGTGAATTGGATGGTACTACTACTACTACTACTACTACTGGTAAGAAGAATACCAACGAACTAAAGGATGATGATACTGCAACAAATGATATTGATGATGTAGTAGGTGGTGGTGGTGGTGGTGGTGGTGGTGGTGGAACACGACGATGTGCCGTAGTACATTTATTAGGATTCAAATATCGCAATTATTATACTACTGCCGCCGCCGCCGCCGCCACCACCACCACAACTGCCACTACCATGGATGTGTCCAATAATGGGGGGGATGGACATGTAATATTTTCACCACCTCAATCACTACACCTATTAGTTGCCTACCTATCGATCAACGGTGTACTTGATCCACATGAACTTATACCTCATCTGACTGCTACTACTACCGTTTCTGTTGTCCCGATGACGTCAACGACGAAGAAGACAAATACCACGGCAACATCTCTATTACAGCAATATGTTACCTACCGGATTGCATATATTGAGCATCTTAAGAAATTAGGCGTTGTTTCTTTAAATTCATCATCCAAGTCCAAGGGGATGGGGGATGACAATAATAATGATAAGAATAGCAATAGCGGCAATAATAACAACAGCAATACATTGACCACCACCTCAACGACTGCTGTAGGAGGAGTAGGGGGGGGAGGAGGTATGGACAATAATTATTCTTCATTCTCCATCGAGGGTAGTGATCCTGTCATTGCAATATTCCGTGCCTTATTGGCTGTAGGTGGCGAATGGGATACTGCTGTTGCGTTCTTGGCCCATGCGGCGTATGGATCGGAGTTGGTCAACACGGCAAAGAATAATACTGTCAATGGTGGTGGTGGTGGTGGTGGTGCGGAAGAGGAGAATAAAATGCAATCGGCAATTGATTTGGTTGTACAAGCTGCATGTACCTTGTCCGAAGGTGTGGCGGAGGATGTTGTGGCGTGGGTAGACAGTGCCATTGATAATATTGTGCTAGTAAAGGACGATAACGAGAACACCAAACTGTTGTCAGAATTATCCTCGCGTCTACTCGGACCCCTAACGGCACTTGCCAAAAGTGGCAGAATGTGTTCATATCAGAATCTATATATTAAGCTTTGTCGTATATATGGTATATATGCACAAAGACTTTTCAAGAGCAATGATAATCAACCCATGGTGTTTACAATTGATGAGGATACAATGTCAGTACTTACAAACTTTCTTGTACCAACATTATCCGTATTCTCACCAAATAATACTACCCTACCTGATGAGTTATGGTCAGTTCTTAGTAATTTGCCATATGATGTCCGATATAAGCTATACTCGACATGGCGTCGTCCTGGATTGGAAAAGGTGTCACTAAGTGTCATGTCCCCCAAGGACATTAAAACTGGTAATGTCTTAAAGCCATTGGCAAATATTGAATCAGAAATTCAAACCGGCATTCGCTTTCGAAAGGTATTCAGGCGAATATCGAAGGAAAATATTGCTATCATGGGACGTCAACTGGCTCAAACATCACACAATAATCCATTAGTTGTATTTACGGATATTCTAGACAAAATTGAGAGCTATGATAATATGATACTAATGATGGTGGACACGTTTCAATTCATTACAAAGCTTGGACTTGATGTAATTGGATACTGTCTATTAGTAAGTTTGGGAGGTGGAGAGGATGTTGGCCAAAAGAATCGCACAAAGAGTAAGTAAACTATCTTTTAATATCGGAATATATATATATATATATATATATATATATATTGAGAGAAGATTTAAATTAATGCATGCCGTGTCGTCTTTTCAATGAATATACACACACAGTGGGAGGGTTAAATACCGAACAATGGCTATCCTCTCTGGAGACATTTACTGGAGCATTTTATAAAAAGTTCCCCTTCGTAGAAATGCGTGGTATTCTCATGTATATCACAAAGCGTTTAAAAGACGGTCATGCATCAGAACTGGGCATTCTTAGTAGCCTCATCAAGACAGTTGGTGGGTATGGTTTTGTGAGTTATGATTCCACCTCATCACTATCAGACTTGCAATTAGACGGTCGTCGAGGAAGTCGTCTTCTGAAACGTGAAACTTCATCATTCGGAGTCGTAGAAGATATAAATCGTGATGCATCACACCAACTCAGATCAATCTTACAGGGTAATGACTTGGGTGTTATAATCCTAATATTGCTATCACAGATTCGTGCACGGGTATTATTCTCAAAAGCATCTGAAACAGTCAAGCAGCATGTAAAAGTCATTGGGAATTTATACGATGAATGTCAGGCTTTGTTGTGCCTTTTATTGGAATATTTATCAGATTCGTCCGATGATTCGACAGCTAAAGAGAAGTTCACACAATCAATGCCGTCTCTCAGCAGTCTTAGCACTAAGTATGGTGTAGAGACGGCTGTGGCATGGATGCTCTGTAGGCCCTTTGTGAAACCTACATATCTATCATCCTCAGCATCTACTGAACAGTTGATTATGTTTCCTGAAGCTGCCATGAAACATATTACACCAACTATGTTTGAGACTTTTTATTCTCTTGCAATCTATGACATTTCGTGTCCCGAGGAGCGTTACACATTAGATATTGAGCGTTTGAAGAAGGATTGTGATCGACTTATACAGCTTCAACAAGGTGGAAACGCTGCAAGAGGTCAAATGTCTGCATTAGCTGCAGCTGCAGCAGCTGCTGGAGGCACTTCCGATCAAATTCGCCAAGCAACAGCGTACACTCAAACTCATGCCGCACATTTAGATCGGTTGAACGGAAAGGTTGATCAATTAAGCAACGACTTTCAACGCCAGTTGAAGCGTTGTAATCTAGTGCTATCAAAGTTAGAAGCACAAAAGAAATCATTGATGGGGACTGGGACTGACGATGGCCCGAATAAGTCACTGTTTGCATCTGCTTTCGTGACATTCTGTATCTATCAACGATGCTTTCTCAGCCCCGAGGATTCATTGTACTGTGCTCACTTTGTGAAACTTCTTCACAAAATTAAAGTGCCGGATTTTCCAACACTAGAATTGATTGATATTATAGTCAATGCTGTCATTGGCAGTTTGTACTGCATGACTGAGGATGAAGCAGGAAATATGGCAATCTTTCTGAATGAAATATGGAAGTCGGTGAACTCTTGGAGGTATGATAATGATGCATTTGCATCAGAGCTGAAGGATACGGTAAGCCTCTGTACGGCGTTCGTCTACCTCATTTTCAGTATGTTTCTACGTACCATTCTCACTATTCGTGGCACTTGCTTATTTTAGCCTGGCTCTCAGCTATCGAAAGAATTTGCTGAAGAAAAAGGTTTCGAACATCGTGGTATCACCCACGATGATTATAAGACTCTTTACAATCAATGGCACAAGAAACTTGGCACTGCCACTATTGGCTGTCTCGAATCAGCCGAATACATGCACACCCGTGCTTCCCTCATTGTTCTAAGCCGCATTGTTGCAGTCTTTCCCACCCAACCTAAGATTGGCGAACGCATTATTAAAACGCTCGCCCCCCTGCAGAGTGAAGACAATGAAAGACCCGACATTCGTGCGACAGCTCAGGGCTATTGCTCACAGCTAATGAAAGCTCGTGATGAAGGAATGTGGAAGGAAGAAAGTATTGCAGTGACAAGAGCACGCCAGCTAAGAGAAAAGGTGAAAGCAGAGGAGAAGAAAAAGATGCTTGCTCAGAAGGATGAAGAAATGAAGAAGGAGTCTGAGAGTATATCGAGACAACTAGGCGATGGCGGCAGAGACAATTGGAGACAGGATAGGCGCGATGGAAGAGACGAAAGAGGACGGCATGGTGGGCTCTTTGATTCGAGGAATTCAAGGGTACGTAAATTATAGAATGAATATGTTCGCCATTTCATGCGGTCACACCTCACGATCAACGTTTCTTCAACTTTCTTGTTTTGTGTAGGCATCACCTCTCAATGTCGCTGCACCGGCCTTTACACCGAAAAACAGAGTAGAAGAGCTGAGGGAATCTCACACCCGCTCTACGGAGCCACGAAGACCGGGGGTGGATCGAGAAGGATGGGATCGTGATAGAGGCAACAGGCAGGGAGAGAGTAGGGATGCACCGAGTAGAGGCGAAAGGAGAAAGCGTAGTAGATCTCCAGAACCAGGTGAAGACACGGAGCGATCGACACAAAAACGATCACGTGGCGACGTTAATTGGGCACCACCTCGTCGATCTGTTGGCTCTGATCAACAGCCAAGTAATGCCAGTGGGGGTGCTGGAGGGACGCGCCGTTCTGAAACTCGTTCGAGTAGGTATTAAGCTTATGAGTAAACTAATGCATCACTAACAAAACAGCGAACATTAGATAATTGAATCTACTACCCTAAACGAAACTAATAATGTGGAGCATACGTATATTTAAGCAGACAACTCAAGTGAAGCCAGGATAATATGCTTAACGTGCATTTTTTAATGGTTGGTCCTAACAGCAACAAATGGTGGCAGCATGCCTACTACCTGCTGCACCTTATCCTAATGATAGTAATAATCGGAATACCGAAATAAAAGCGACAGGCTAGACAATAGCTTGGCTCCCCCATAATGGTGATAAAGGCATATCCGAGAGAAGCGGGGTATGCCTGTTCATCTCAATATAAATACCTTCATCTGCATCTTTGACCACATAACTGTTGCATGCAAGTGTGGCTAATTTTTGCATGTCATACTGAAACCACCATGATGCCGGTCCTCCCTGCCAGACACTATAAGCTTCGATTATTTCACCCGTCATTGCAAGACCTTTCTCTAAAAGTTGAGAGCCCTCCTCCATATGACATGCCTGTTGGACCCGTGATCCATTACGAAGTGTGCAATCTTTTTCTATCACGATTTTAGCTAGTTCAAAATTGCCTCTGGTATTCAAGTGACACACAATGGATGCGCGATCGATTACACAGCGATCACCCATGAATACAAGATCGGGCTCGGTCATAAACGGATCGGCACCTGAAAAAATAAAAGTTGAGAGCATGGATTTGGAGAAATAGCAACATCAGTTACAAACAAGAGGCTCACCTGCTGGATATAAACAACAATCTTTTCCAATGTTTCCACCATTCCATTTGAAGAATGACGACATAAATCTAGTACCACACAAAAAATCCATCAAATTCATATGTGAGAATTCTCGTCCATTGGCAATCGTTTGGTATAGCTCCCATCTCTGCAAGTAGGAACTTGTATCGTAGTTATATCTACCCTCCAGTCGCTTGCCCATCAGTGTCCATTTGGCAGTCAGCTCCATGACAATCCACAATATTACGCGAAGTAGATGGGTCCAAAGATACATTAGCAGTATTGTGACATACAGCACGCCAGCAGAAAAGCTTGTGCCTTCATAGTCGCGTAATGCAAAGGACCACCCATATAAATAAGCAGCAGCGGCGTGGATCCCCAGCAGAAGAGGGACTGCGTGAAATATTACGATAAATGACTTGACCATCCACGTGAATATAACGAGCATTTCTAAAGTCAAAACAAAATAAGATGCATTCCTCATGTAAAAAGCTTTACCGAATGGACGCAAGGTCGAAGAATCTCCTATCATCGGCAACTTTTCCAGTTGGACATCGGATGCCATAATGCGGCCTTCAGACTCGAAGCTAACACCTTTTTCGAGACAGCTGGCCTCACATCCCTTCGAGCCAAGCCAAACGCTACCCTCCGGAAGATACCGGCCTTCGGGACACAGCGAGTTTGACGCAAGCACGGCATTTTTGCCGATGACGCTTCCTGGCAAAACTACACAATTATCTGCTACGTTGGATCCAGCACAAAGGATAACTTTTTCACATGAATCAACAGTCGCGAAGAGAATCGCCGACCTCGACCCAAAGACAACATCGTCTCCTATTTTCAGTAAATCGAATTCACCCGTAAATGAGGGTTGCTGACCAGGCCAAAAGACTAGTCATGTGTAAGAATGATGATGTGATCGTCAGTCAGTCTCGAGAAAGATGATAATTTAAATGATGTGATTACTTCTTCTTACCTCGCTTCCCCACCTTTGCTCCAAGTAGCCGATACAAGACGGAAACCATTTCATAATGACGACCAATGAGATCAGTGACATTTTGGATCCTGTCACGAGTAAAGAGAGTTGATGTCATGGTATGTCGAAGCAGCTGCCAGTTGCTAAACGTGTTTCTAGGGCCGGCATGGAATCTGCCAATGACAACTTTCTTCACAATAAGTGCCGCGATCATGTAGAAAAACGGAGAAAGTAATGCTCGTGCAAGGGCGATCCCAATGTAGAACGGAATCCGATGCGGATCCGCTAACCATTCAATCAAATCACTCAAGGTAGTAAAGTTTCGATCGTGGGTATCCTTGAATATAATCATCTTGTATATGACAAAGAATGGTGGAATCTGAGCGACGACATTCACAAGAGAAATAATTGGCCCTATCATGAGAAGCTGCATCCACATGGGTGGGCCAGGGAAGCATTTTCGATTCCAACGAGCATTTGTAATATCCAAAGCTATCGCATCGTAACTTGAGGTTACCGGACCAAGATGGCAGTTGTCTGGGATGCAGGTGTACGGTGCGACAATTGACTTGATGCCCAAACTTGAGTAGTTCCCCACCTTGACTGGCCCGAGTATCATAGCTCCATTATCAACACCAAACCCTCGTACTGTGGAAACCTCAATTGCCGCCTTTTCACCAATCTCAACAAGATCGAATTCTGCCACGTCGGCGTCAGCATGTACACGAGCACCATTCCCGATCTTAGCTCCAAGCATACGATAGTACATGGCCATTAGGGCATCGTTCGAGCTCCAAATACCTTTACCAAAGAGCTTGCGCATAACATCTACAATCCACCATCGCAAGTAATACGAACCCCATATAGGATACCGACCTGCCCTGTAGCGTCCAATGATAATCCATTTAAATACCACAAAAATCAAGGGAGTTATGGTGGCCCAAATAATTTGATAGACGAAGGACGTTATAACAAATCTTTCTAACAATCCTAACCCTAAAAGGTTACCCGGGATATGATTTATGCTCCACACCAATGTTAGTAAGAAGAGAAGGTATCTTGAAACCTGATAGATTGGAAACACTATAAACAATGGAACAAGTTGAAGCACGGCAGCCCCGAACGTGTTCTGAGGAGCAAGACGATTAGTCTTAAATGGCGCTCCATGATCAGACACGCTTTTGCTATCATTGGAAATATCCTCCGATGTACTCTTCGTAGATATTGACGGTGATGAGTCCTTGCGTTGGCGCTTACATATGAGCTTGGCCATTTCAGTGGGACTGGCATGCTGAAATACCTCCGAGCCACTGCATGCTATTGAGAATGATTTGCGTATTTTACTGGCCAGTTGAGAGGCCATCATGGAACTACCTCCCAAATGAAAGAAGTTGGCGTCAGGACCTGGAAGATAATCAAGGTCTAGAATTTCGGTAAAGAGATGTTTCACACCCTGCACGGTAGGATCGACAGATCGTGATGGATTTTCCTCCTGAAGTATTGTAGCAGATGCATCTGTCATATTGGGAATTGGCAGAAGCTTGGAAATTAGTGATGCTTCGTCAGTCATTACAAAGTGAGAAGGCACAGAGTATCGCGCCATGCACTTAATCGCCGTCTTGAGTGCCTCCACTCGATTAATATTGACCAGATAGCACACGAAAGCAAACTTCCGTCTGGAGTGTGGTACAACGACTAGACGTTGATCACCGTTTTTTGCCAAGAGTGCCGACAGTTGACACTCAATGTCAATGGCATACAAATTAACCCGATGTGCTCGGATAGGGACATCAAGTGCAGTCCCTTGCGGTGGGCACATGGCCTCGAATGTCCGTTCGGTGGTATTCATATCATCCGATAGTTCAGGCAATTGTAGACGTGCACCAAGCTTCACACGTAACAGCTTGTTAGTATGACTCTTGGGGAGAGAATCCATAAACACTAGACACTGTGGCCATTTAGGCGCTGCGAGTCGTTCGCCAAGGAATTCATGCAATGTTGACAAGTCTATACGTGGTCGACCGGCCTTCATCACAACGACAATACCCACAACCTCTTGTAAGACATTGTGCAGTGCGCTAAAGGCAGCACAGGCAACAATATCTGGATGACTCATTGAAGCCTCCTCGACTTCCATCGGACTGATAATTTCTCCACCTCGATTAATAACCTCCTTCGATCGGCCGGTAATGAATAGGTATCCATCCTCATCTAAGTAACCCAAATCACCAGTATTGAACCACCCGCCTTCCAAAAAGGTTTCGGGTGTTGCTTCGTCGGAATCATCATTTGCAATTTTGCCATATCCACGAAAGCACGGTTCACCTCTAACACAAATCGTACCCTCCTCGCCCGGCAATAATGGAACGAGCGTCGTGGTATTCAGTATGGCAAGTTCCGGCCCCACGGCCACACCCGATGTGCCGGTCTTATCGAGACGGTACGTCGAGGGCGGGGATGTTATTGGCATACATTCCGTCATCCCATACGATGGTAATACCGTGGCATCGAATACATGTAGCATCTCCGTGGCCAGGCTTGGTAATAATCCCCCGGCAGCGTTGGCAATCATACGTAACTTTAATGAACATTGTCCAGATTCACTTATCATACCCTCAAGTTTACCAGTTTGCAATATAAGTTGATGCATCGTCGGTGCGGCATAGTACCAAGTAAAGGCACGTTTTGCCAATAATGACCAAAAGATGGATGGATCGAATGACGGACAGCATATAACGCACCCACCCGAGAAGATGGGACTAAATACCTGCCGAACTATTCCCCCAACATGAAATAATGGCATCAAGTTACAATTCACATCACTAGGACTAAGATCCCAACTTAGTGCTATAGTCGCGGCGGCAGTGAGCATATCCCCCATGATGTGTGGTACTAATTTCTTATTCCCCGTCGTGCCCGATGTGAATAGTACCAATACCTCATCCTTGGCACTGTTCGGTTCCGTGGATATTACTCCGGTATACTTGCCATCATTCCTCCGTGACAGTGGTAACTTGGGCGCATCATACGTCAATGAACCCTGACGATCGGCCATCGATGGCGATTTCAAACTGACCCTATCGAATTGTAACGGATGCGGCAGTCGCGTCGATTGGAGACTGAATATCCCCGCCTCCTCGGGACTCGGGACCAATCCGACGAATGGGATGCCCACCTTGGCGGCCGCGTCCTCGACCGTGCGAAAGGCGGACCAATCGCGATTCGGCGATGATCCACTCACGTTGAATCGATCCGCATCATTGCCATTGCTGCCGCCGTTGGTTCTGATGAAATTGCCACTCGTATTATTGTTGTTGCTGCCAAAGTCGAATGCAAAGACGTTTCCGCCCTCTCCGTCTCTTTTATCACGACCGCGCGATGCCTTCGTCGAATTGCCCGGCGCGACGCGTCCGCTGTACGGTCCGATGACCAACGTCGCGCCGCATCGCAACAGGTCGGCTTCCAATTCCGACGTGGCGCCATTGGCGCTCAGCGGGACGCAGCTCGCCCAATGCGACGTGGCGAATATGGCCAATGCCAATTCCGGACCGTTGGGCAATACCAACGCGATGCGATCGCCCTTCCCGAACCCGAGCGAATGCAGCGTGGGCCCGTAGTCGCGGACGCAAAAGTCGCGTATGCGCTCGTGCGTCAATGGCGCACGGCCGTCGATCGATGCCAATGCGAGTCGTGGCGCGTGCGCGCTGGTCGTCAGTGGCCCGAGCGGCGTGGGCAACGGTATGGCCGAGCAGAACGTGGGGAAGGCGGGTAGTATCGCCTCGGCCACGTCCTTGCCGACGATT
>Ga0247833_1008836_pt1 | contig 10044 bp, 8 predicted proteins | sample LaCruzMarch2015__7_FD_187117 | JGI IMG/M metagenome (GOLD analysis project Ga0247833, IMG submission 187117) | Freshwater microbial communities from meromictic Lake La Cruz, Castile-La Mancha, Spain - LaCruzMarch2015_8m | ecosystem: Environmental > Aquatic > Freshwater > Lake | place: Spain...
AAAAAGTATCGTAATCGATAAGGCGGGAAAACCTCTCTGAACACACACAACCAAACCACCTCATTATGCCGAGACTTCGTCGCGTCGCCACCGGCTCAGCGGTGGTTCTCGCTTGCGCCTCGTGCGTCTATCCAACAACAACAACATCATCCTTTCTTCTTTCCCCGTCACCAGTCGCCATATTACCATTTCCTTATAGCAGTAGTTCCAGTAGTAGCGATGATGATAATGTGCGAACACGTAGAAGACGACCTCGTGGAAGAGGATACGAATTGTCATCATTCTCGCCGTCGTCGTCGTCGTCTCAACTTGCTAGCTCCCGACAAAGAGGCGGAGAAGACATATACGGTGCCGTTCATCGGAAGGAGTATGAAATGAAACGTCTAAACGCACAACATCAATCGCTCTCCGATCCCGTGCGGATGGCCATGTCCTACTGTCAAGATGGGATCGAACGCAAGCGTCTCGCCGCCGCATTACGTCGCGTATATGATGATCCCGACAATATTGCCAATCCGAACGCTAAACAACAACGACGACGCACGATGGACGAATTGGAACGAGAAGAACAAATGGCATCCGCCGGAGTGGCCGAGTCCACGATGCGTCGTGGTAGTTTTATCGTCGATATAAAACGCAAGTCGGAACTGAGCTACCCGGGCGAACAATTTGCGCGATTTGACGATGCTGGATCGGTGGCCGAGGCGATGATACGCCTGGGCGCTGATGTTGTATTTGTGAATGTCGATTATCACTCGTACGGAGGAGATATGACGGAACTAAAAAGTGCAGTCCGTGCCGTCCGTGCCGTGAATGATGTTGCCGCCGTGGTAATGAAAGATGTAGTCGTGGATGAAATACAATTAGGTTTAGCCAAGGAGGCTGGCGCTGATGGGATTGTATTATGCGCGACGGTATTGGGACCGGCGCTGGATAACTTTTTGAATTTGGCTACCATTATTGGATTAGAAACGATTGTGGAATGTCATACGTACAATGAAGTACGCGTGGCATTGGATTCATTAGCACAGAATATTATGGTAACCAATCGTGATCGTATTACGGGTGCGTTGGTGTATGATCAGGCAATCAAATTGGCTGGATTATTCCCTGGTTCGGGTGGGCCTATAATAACGATTGCAGGAGGTGGGATAACAAACACTGATCAAATGAAGAAATTATTAGCCGTGGGATATGATGGTGTGGTTGTTGGTAAGACTGTAATGGGGAGTGCACGTGCTCCCGAATTCATACGAGCAGTGCGAGATCGAACATTGTTGCCTGCCGAATTTAGTCAATGGGGACTTGATGAGTATGAGTTTGATATGGATGGGAATGTTATGCCACCGAGGAAGGAGGGTCTATCAAGTTCTGACGATGATGATGTGTTTCTATGACATATGCCAGTTTACACAGATTTATAGCAGAGTAGGTAGAAATTGGCAACATAAACTAGACAGTGATAGATAAGGTAGTACATGTCCAGCTCCACACGTTATGCGGCATTGTGCATTGTCTTTGCACTTGATTCATCGGTTGCTTTCTCCTGGGAAATAATCTTGCCTAGAGAGAAACCTACAGGAGTATTCTAACATGGTCCCCTTTTGTCCCCTCGTCCCCCCAATGTCCCCCTAGAAAGTGACTATCGTATAATTTTTCATATCTAGTACTTTTATTATAATTGTACTACCTCTCCAACCAAACAAACTATGCTAAAACCAAATGAACACATATTACTTGCAACTTGCAAAACACAAAATAATCTACATATGGTAGTACATGTTGGATGACAACTTCAGCTCCACAGGTAATGTGGCATTGTCTCCGCATGCTAGATTCATCAGTCTTTACTTTCTTCTGGCAATTAGTTGCTTTCTCTTGGGAGATTGTCTTTTTCATCTTCAACTTCCACAATGAAAGTTCCAATATCATTGTGATTTCCCAACTTAGAGAACTTTTCGTCTAAGTGGGCACTTTTTGCTCCAATTCCATTTTGATATACAAGTTGTCCGAGTTGTAAAAGAAGACGGCTGTGTGAATCATATTCAGAATGTCCTCATGCCAAACTTTTAAGGCACGAGCCTACACACTTGTTGACATAGAGCACATGACAAGAAATTCTATTCTTTCTTGAAACTGTAGTCCATTACATGATAATGAATGTGAAGGTTTTGAAAACCTATCAAGCAAATAAACCCAATCGATTGGCTGCATACTAGTAGGAAAGTGCATTTGTTTCACACAAAGTAGATTCTCAATGTTCTCCTTTGGTGTATCAATCCTCCCCATTGTCTCCACCATCATCGTCCAGTTGAATGTATGACAAGGGGAAAGTGATTGATAACTCTTAAATAAGAACTCAATAATCTCAGCTGGTGCAGCCCCCCAGCCCCCAGCATGCATACAGTAGTGGTAGTGCCCCCACCTATCTTCGGTAATTAGATTACTGGGGTATTTCTTAACTATTACACGATACAGCTCCAAATTGTGGACAGATGAGCATGCCAATATATGAAGAGGTGTCATCCCTAGTCAATCCTGTTGATTACCGGTCTGATTTAGTAGCTTACTGCGTAATTTCTGCCGCTGACCACTCGATCTCATGTTTAGTGCAGCAATTAGGTCCTCTAGCATCCCCTGATTATACGACTGGTAGTAGACTAATTTGTGGACAAGTAGACCATCGAATCGATACTGAAGCTCTCTGTTATGATTTCTGCTTCCAAACCAAAAAGTTTCCAAAGATCCGACCTTGTCACGTTTCTTCGTCAACACAGATTTCATGGCCAATGACAGCTTTGTGCGGAAATGTCACAAAAATGCTCCATAGTTTATCTTTTTTACATTGTGTGGAATTACGATGGAATAAATTGATCTACAATTGTAACATGCTCTTGGGTATCTCTGTGACGAGAGGTGGGACTCTAAAGGTGAGGTGAAGATACAATAAGCGAACATGTGCCTTCTCCGATGCTTTCAATGCCATCGTGGAGACAAATAGGGGTTTGAAGAGAATAATTGAAGGCTTTGCCATTAATCCTCCTCAGTGAGATGGGAAGATTGATTTTCATAATCGAGTGATTGCACCAAATGAAGAACCTTCACACAGCTCCACCTCGGTCAACTACTTGCGTCCCTCAAATGTACCAGCAGGGATTGACGCGACGGAGGGATCGACATGAACATAAACCACATTTTGAGGAGGACTCTCCACCTGGCCCCATGTGAGTCGATGCGAGCAGGATCTACGTCGGTTAACGAGGATAAGGGAGACGAGCAATGGCCTTGGCCTTGGCCGGGTCAGTCACCTATTCAGTCTACTATGATTAGGTCTTCTACCTAGGATTACATGGCAAGGAACAAAACAAGATGAGGGCACGAGGATCTGCGTCAGAGCGTGTCAGCTGCCACATCTCTCCGAACAAGAAAGGTGTCAGTGACGGTATTGAGTCCCCCCTCGAAGTCCCCGCATGGTTTCCCGCCTATGCACATATTTCTTCACATGAACGATACATAAAAGATAGAAGACCTCGTTTACTGGTACTCGCACATACAGTAAGGAGACAACGCTAAACGCAAGGACTTCTAAGACAAAGATACGATGACAAACGCGGCACGATACCGACTAGCGATGCAGCATCGCGAGGCACAGCGTAAGCGTAAGGAGGCCATGGCCATACGTACGCGTTTAGAAGAGGCCGATCGGGACGGAATTTTGAACGAGGAGGAGACCGAAATGGATGATGAGACTAATTATTACGATGATGACGATGGCGGCTCGGTCAAATCAACAGGCGAACGGCAGATCATATTTCGCAATAATTTTAATCGTAACAATGATATTAATGTAAAGCTCCATCAGATTGCCGCGCAGGATGAGGGGGTTCTATATACGCATACTATTACGGTGAGTCGTGTGGGTATCGCGTATCCATGGTCGCGCTTTATTTCCCACTCAACATTATTCTCTCTAAATATTCAAGGAACGAATTGGACTGAAGGATAAGGGTGCGATAGGCAATCTCATTCATCGTAAGCCCCATGGACGGAAGGACGTATTAGCCGCTAACAAGAGATCTAATGATAACAACAACAGACGTAATGACGATCGTCGTCCCTCCATCGTTACCACGCGAGGACGAGAAAACTCCCGCCGGGGAGGACTATTGCGCACGGATACGCTACGGGGTGTCAATTCCTTCTTTACAGCACCAGATCAATGTCAATATACCATCGTTTCTAAGAAGAAACGTCGTTTCACCAACACAAATAATCGTTTCCTACAATGGTTTGATAATCATCATATGCACATAGCTGAGTATGCCTGTTGTCATCAAAATGAGGTGGATATGAATGTATACAAACCATCAATGTTATTATACCGGTATATACATTGGACATTCAAAACGAGCTTTACATCAGTCTTCATGTCATTTTTAATAATATACTTTGTTTGTGCATTACTATTTGCAGCATTATTATTGGTGGCGGGGACGTATGAACCACAATGCATCCAAATGGCAGGCGAGTCATATGGGACTACACCATTGACCAAATTCAGCGATGCATTTGCGTTAAGTTGGACGACCTTTGCTACGGTGGGATATGGTATGACATACACCAGCGTGGGATCACAGCTACAGGATACGCCGCCCAATGAGTGTGTTTGGACTGTCACCTTTTGTACGATACAGGCATTTATGGGATTACTCTTTGCGGGTATGAGTGCGGCTATATTATTTGGCAAGGTTAATCGTGTACAATCACATGCCAATATTATGTTTGCGAATGCTGTCTGTCTTCAATATGAGGAGACATTTCCATTGGATGATGATGATGATGACGACGATAATGATGACGACGATGAGGAGGAGGATGATGATGATGATGATGATGATGGGGCACAGGATTTGGGTACCAACCTCTCAGAATTGAGCAAGTATAATGTCAAGAGGAAGTTTAAGGCTGCTGTAAATATTGTAAGTGTTATTTTGTGTCATGTTACGTAGAAGATGGATAACAGCAGTGGGGACAATTGTTGTTGCTCTTGATCATTCTACTGACTCGTTCTGACTTTTCTTGATCTGTCATGATAATTCTCATTCCACTCTTTTCAATTTGTTGAAGGTTATGTTCGCTAACAAGTTAACATCTCTGGGGGCAAATTTCAAGGAATTCTCGGATTGTACTACTGAACGTGCAGGTAACCTTAATCCTCAGAAAAAGGAGACTACTGAACGTGCAGGTAACCTTAATCCTGAGAAAAAAGAGGCAGAGACAGCAACATTTGTTGATAAGTACAACGGTTGTCCAGTGATTAAGTTTCAAATAGTAAACGAATGGAGTAATAGTGAGGGTGGAGAAATTGTCGATTGTCAAATGAAAGTTGTGGGTGTGAAATATAAGAAGGACCCTATCAATGGCAAAGTAACACAAAGTCAATATGTTCGTGTTAACCTTGTGAACTATGAACATCCATTTTTAAGCCGTGTATGGCACGGTGTGCACATTTTGGATTCCTCATCTCCACTCTTGACTGATAGGGCAAGACAACGTATTGAGGTGAATGGCGGGTCGTGGCCAAGTAATTGGTTCGACCCGGACATCATACGTAGTAAATTGGACTTTCATGACTTGATAGTAACTGTCATTGGCTTATCAAATGTTAGCGCTATGGCAGTACATGCCTACAAACGGTACAAAATTGGTGATGTACTAATAGGGTTCAACTTTGCACCTATTGTATTCCGAGATATTGAAACTGGTTTAGTCGAAGTAGATTTTGACATGGCCAATGATGTACGGGAGCAATTGGGTCTACGTTGTGAGAATTTGTCCATGAGACGTATCGAGAGTAAAGAGAATGTGCTTCAAAATCCCTTGGCACATCGTACACGAAAGTTGCAGAAGGATTCTGTGAGATCGTTGAGCAGCTCAACCACGATACGATGGGAAAGATCAAGGATGTTAAGCATTGGTGGTAGCACTCCGTTTGGTAGGGGGTCATCATTTTTTGGCCAATCAGCAGTGTCAACTCTTCCTAGTGTGGCTAGTCTCGTCGAGCCTTTGTAAGTTCCTTCTGATTCAACACGGGAAGTGTTGACAAAAAGCGCGTGAAGATATAGAGACATAACGAGGAAATGAGTTGCCTCGACATGGGATGTGATATTGTGTAAATTATATGACTATTTTTGATGAAGATGAACTTAGTAATTCTCATTTCCTTTCCTCCTTCTTTTCGGCGACCGACCAAGGAGGTCCTTTAGTGATCCCGATCCTTCTAATAATTTTGACATGTCAATTTCATTCTTCGAACTCTTCGTTATTACCACATCATACTTTGGCGCTGCACCTCCTGCTACAAGAGCTTTCCTAACAAGATACTTTGCCTTTTCAGCTGTACGATCAATGGCGTTTCCTTTGACTTGAGGTTCTGAGTTATCACTCTCAGGTAACGGCATTGAATCTTCTACCACCATTGCTCCTAGAAGTGCAGCCTCGATCGTTTCTTTTGCTTGTGAACTTTCCAGCTTTACAAGCATTTCTTCATCGCTGTTCTCACTCGCTGCAACTGCTACGCCAATGCTGACTGACGATTTGATCTCTGATCTTGGCTTAACCACCACTGCTTCTGCCTTTGCCCTTGCTGCTGCTGCTAGATTTGCTTCCGCATTATGTTTCAATTCTTCTGCTCTTCGTATGTCCTCCATCTTCTTGACGTCCTCAGCTCTTTTGACATCTATTGATTTTGCCTTAGACGACGCAGCTGTAAGATCGATTTCTGGACGCTTAAATTCGTCATCGTTCCTTATCTCCTCTCTGTTCTTGGTTGTGAGTAGGACATTCTGCACTTCTTGGGACTGACGTGCCTTGGCTTTTATCCGTTTTTCTCTATCTCTCCGGTCTTGGTCTGCTTTCGCTGCCCGCTCAGCCAGAGAAAGACGCCTTGCTGAGGCTTGTGTCGCTGATGCCTGTATCTGTTGAGTGTTAAGTTGTCTCGGTTGGACAGTGCCCTTCGGCAATGTCACAGCTGTCATAGATGGCATTGCCATCTCTTTTTCATTTGCAGCAACCGATGCCTTAACCATATCTTGATGCTTCTTCCGCTCAAGCTCGATTTGACTTATATTCTTCGTTTCTGCAGTGGCAATAGGTTTGCGTGCCCTATCACTCCCCCCCGAAGCACCAATTCCTAAACCCATAGTGCTAGTACCACCTTTCGGCTTCAGTTGAGTACTCCGTCTGCTATCTTCTAACGACTTTTGGAATGAATTGTATGCCTCGGCGGCAACACGCTTCTTCTCAAAGTCGTCTAAACTTTGCCATTTGGCCTGATCATCATCCAATGGAGGATAAGGGGATAGTGAAGAAGATGAGTAGTCCTCTCCTGTTCTTTCATTTGACGACGACGCCGGTGCAGATTTTTGACTAAAGAAATGAGCCGTAGGCTTTGACCCACCAAATGCACCTGATGGGACAATAGGATTTTCAGCCAGACGTCGTTCGAATGCCAGTGCAGGTGTTGGCTGTGGAGCTGTGGGCGCTGTTTCTTGACGAGCGGGGGCGGGCCGTGGATACGTAGATGCACTACCGGCGCCGGCATAAATATTCTCAGTCATGCCGGTGGTCGCTGATCCACCCCTCGGGGCTGGTGCTGTAGGACGTTGATCAAACGATGACGTGGGGGGCATTGCCGGAGCTGGGACGTTGTTGTTGAAGTTCGAAATTACATTCTGATAATATTCTGGTGTATCTGATGGTACAGATACAGATGCACCTGATTTACTAAAGAATGATGATGTAGGCTTAGATCCACCAAATGCGCCTGCCGGAACGATGGGATTTTCTGCTAGTCTACGTTCAAATGCCAGTGCAGGTGTGGGTAGTCCTGTGGCAGCTTGGATGACAGCAGGAGAAGGAGTATTGGCACCACCAAATGAAGAAGAAGAAGCACTCCCAGCACCATCTCTAATGTTGTCATACCGCCCTGCTGTTCCAGGGTTACGGGTGGAATCATATGTGAAAGGTTGTGCATCACCTCGACTCATCCCCGGAGCCTCTCGAACATTGTCCACTCGTCCAGCTCCAGATCTTGGCATACTTGGGTCTCTACGTTGAGAAACCTCATCCGGAGACAATACATCTCTCAATTGTTCGTAGCTCTCCAAACTTTCTTCACTTGATGCCCAGCCGAAACTTGTCATATCCTTGATACCACCGAAGAGCGCACCAAAAGGGTTTTGAGACTGACCGAAAGTCGACGTACCCATTCTGCCCGGCTGTTCCTGCGGCTGCTGTTGCTGAGATCGAGATTTCCTCTCTGTCTCACGTGCAAATTGTATTGCATTAGCATTGGCGGCTGCATTATCTAAATCTACATTTCGTTGTTGCTTCATTCCCTCAACTAATCCCTCCAACGCAATAAATCGTTCTTGTAATATACTCATTTCCTCAACTCTAATATCAATTGCATTTTCGAGATCATTTACCAGTGATGACATTCGACTTAACTCTTGTTCATACTCATGTTTCTGTGCCTTCATTTCATCAAGTAATATATCAGTCGCCTTATTACTTGTACGTATTACTTTGTCACGTTCAACAATATCTTTTTCGAGTAATGTGATTCGTGCGGTTAGTTGTTCATTCTCTAAACGTAGCTCGTTCACACCACGTACTGATAAATCATCATTATTCATTGATGACGTCTTCTCTTGCCACTCAAGCTCGTGCTCAAGATCTCTAACTCGAGTTTTTAACATGTCAAGCTCTGCATCCTTTTGTGTCGTTTCCATGACAGATGATACAGAATTGCTGTTATTATTGCTATTGGCAAACAGTAATTGATTCTCCAAATTGGATATTTCACCTTCCAATTCGACTACACGTGAGGCCAATACCTTACGTTCTTGATCTTCACTACTTTTAATTCGTTCCAGCTGTATAAGTACACGACTTGCCTCTTCGGTACTTGCTACCACGGCACGTTTTTCTTCAATTAGTTCTTTTTCCAAATCAAGTATACGACATTCGAGTGCTGCTATGTGATTCGATAGCTGTTGTTGACTATTGGTATTTGTTGTGATGGTGTATTGTAATTCATTTGTACTCTTGGATAGGTTGGTTTCTAATTCTGTAATACGTGAATTTAAATTACCAACTGTTGCTGCATACTCAATTTCCTTCTTTTGAATTTCATTTTGTAATTGTTGACTTACTATCGTGGCCTTATCCTCATCGTCCATTTGACGTGATAGATTATCAATTTTGACTAATAATGAACGACGTTCATTTTCATGCTGTTTTGTTTGATCGCGTAATATTTCATTTAATTTGTTCGTTTCGGATAAATGTTCCTCCTTCATACGTACAATAACACGATCAAAGTCTCGTCGTAGATTAGTAAGTTCAGTATATAGACGTGTAATTTCCTCTTCTTTTCGTTTGAGCCTTTCCATGTTGGATGATGATGACGATGAGTTCGGTGGTTGGTAATTAGTAATCGATCCTACCCCACCATATGTTGCCGATCGTTGCTCGAGTCGTTGCTGCTGTTTCTGTTGCTGCACCACACTCCATTCCTGTTCCCCTCCAAATGATGTCGATGAAGAGGTAGAAGCATCATCATCATCATCATCGGCTGTTCTTCCGTCGCCTACTACTATATTAGTATCAACATTGGCATATTTGCCAATTTCATCGATCAATAATTGGAACGTGGCCGGACCGCATTGAAAGTCAGACACTTTGCCTCTACTGCCTTTATATATTAATATATATGGTAATTTCGTAGCATTTAATAAACGACACATTTCTTCATTGTTTGGATCATCGTATCTCATTTCGGCAAATCGTACCCGACCAATGTTATGAGTATTAGTGTTGGTATTAGCATCTGCGGGATTGTAGGTGTCGCCTAATTGGGATGCTAATTTGCGATATCGTGTGTCGAATACTGCACATGTTTTACACCAGGAGGCATACACTTTGACTATCGTTTGGATGGAGGGGAGCGGAGGGGGGGGGGGGGGGGTTGAACGAATC
>Ga0247833_1008842_pt1 | contig 10039 bp, 11 predicted proteins | sample LaCruzMarch2015__7_FD_187117 | JGI IMG/M metagenome (GOLD analysis project Ga0247833, IMG submission 187117) | Freshwater microbial communities from meromictic Lake La Cruz, Castile-La Mancha, Spain - LaCruzMarch2015_8m | ecosystem: Environmental > Aquatic > Freshwater > Lake | place: Spain...
ATTGGTGCAAAAGGTTTGGTTTACATCAAATACAATACAGACGGAACGTTCAAATCATCGGTGGATAAGTTCTATTCAGAAGAAGATTTGAAAGCGATGGCTACACGTGCAAATGCACAACCGGGAGATTTGATTTTATTGTTGTGTGGTGATTTAGAAAAAACGCGCAAACAATTGAACGAATTTCGTTTGAATTTAGGAACCACTTTAGGATTGAGAAATCCAGAGGTGTTCAAACCGTTGTGGGTGTTGGATTTTCCATTATTAGAATGGGACGAAGAAAACGAACGTTACCACGCAATGCACCATCCATTTACTTCTCCGAAACCAGAAGATTTCCATTTGATATACACGGACCCAGGAAAAGTACGTGCGAATGCGTATGATTTGGCTATGAATGGAGTTGAATTGGGCGGAGGTTCGATTCGAATTCACGACAGAGCGTTGCAATCGCAAATGTTTGACCTTTTAGGTTTCACAAAAGAAGAAGCGCAAGCACAGTTTGGATTCTTGATGAATGCTTTTGAATACGGCGCGCCACCACACGGAGGTTTGGCTTTCGGTTTAGATCGTTTGGTTGCCACAATGGGCGGTTCAGAATCTATCCGTGATTACATCGCTTTCCCGAAAAACAACAGCGGTCGCGACACGATGATTGACGCACCTTCTCCTTTGGATGAAAAACAATTGAAAGAGTTGGGGATTAGGTTGAAATAAAATTAAATTGTATTTTCGGGTATTAAAATAAGTTTTATGCACAATAATTTAGAACGCATTACAATCGATTCAACAATTTGTCACGGTAAACCAACAATTAGAGGTTTGCGTTATCCTGTGGAAAATATACTAGAACTAATGGCATCTGGAATGACTATCGAAGAATTATTGGAAGATTATCCTGATTTAGAACGGGAAGATTTTTTGGCTTGTTTGAGTTATGCTTCTAAATTAGCTAGTTCAAAAAGCATACATAAAATTGCATCGTGAAATTTATTGTTGATGCTCAATTACCAATTGCTTTAAGTTATTTGCTTAAATACAGAGGTCATGATGCAATTCACACTATGGAATTACCTGATTCAAATGCATCCTCAGATGGATTAATAACTTCTATTGCAATTGAAGAAAATAGGGTCGTTATAACAAAAGATAATGATTTCTTAGAGAGTTATCTTATTAATGCACAACCGAAAAAACTATTATTGGTTAAAACTGGAAATATTCATAACAAAGCTTTAATATCACTTTTTGACTCAAACTTGGAACTAATTGTTGAGATGCTAACACGTAATAATCTAGTAGAATTAACGACTACCTTAATTATTGAACACGAGTAGATAACAGACTTACCGAAAAACAACTACGGCCGCGATACGCTGTAAAAAAATAATATCATAGAAATCTCAAAAATCCTAAAAATCATATTATTACATTTTTTCCTACCTTTACTTTAAATTCTTAACTATGAAAAAGTACTTGCTGTTATTTTCTTTGATAGTTGTTTTTCAATCCAAAGCACAAAATACCCACTTATTTCCCGACACGAATGCGTATTGGAATATGTTTGATGCGGTTTGGGGTAATTTAAGTGTTGATAATCCAATAGGTGTAGTTGGAAAAGTAACAATCAATAATAAAGAATACATCAAAATTTGTCAATCAACTGATACGCTATTTGAATTTCAAGCCAATTATCCGTTTTATTGCGCTGTAAGAGAAGAGGATTCTAAATACTATTTTGTTTTTCCAGATGACACTTCTGAAATTCTCTATTATGACTTTAACATGGAAGTTGGGGACACGATTCATTATCCGCAAAACAATTATATTTGGTATCCAATAGCATTAAAAGTAGTCGGTAAGGATTCTATATCGATAGGAAGTAACTACAGAAAACAACTATTTTTAACAAACTTAGATACAATAACAACAGGTTTTTGGTCGAATCAAGTTTGGATTGAAGGAATTGGAAGTCTTTACGGTCTGCGACATGCTCATTCTTACGTTATCGATGGTTATCATGCCACAAGCTGTTTTCGCCAAAATGATTCTCTTGTTTACCTCAATCCACAATTTCAAGCATGTTATCGTTGGACATTAGTTGGCTTAGAAGAAAATCAAATTCAACCATTGAAGGTGTTTCCAAATCCAGCTAATGAGCAAATTTCGTTTGAATTATTAAGCGATGAATTGTTACAAGCTCCGTTTGAAATCACGGATGTTCAAGGAAAAAACTATTTTACTTCATCGATTAACTCGTCCAATTTTTCAATTTCAACAAGTTATTATCCAAGTGGTGTTTATTTTTATCAAATCACTCATCCTTCGGGAAAGATTTACAGAGGCAAATTTTTCAAGAATAGTTAGCTATTTATTTAAAAACTAGTAATTTATTTTCAGATAAATAATATTTTGAAAAATTCTAAAATTAAGCAAAATCACAAATTTTGGAGTATAAAAATCTATTTTAAAAAACTCCATTTCTGAAAGGCTAAATGATATTTTGGTTTTATTCCAAATCGTTTTTTAGTCCCTGATTAAGAATTGATATTTATCAATGTTTTTCAATGCGATACTTGTTCCTCTCGCAACTGCGCGCAATGGATCCTCTGCAATGTGAACTGGTAATTTTGTTTTCGCTGAAATACGTTTGTCTAATCCGCGCAACATCGAACCACCACCTGCTAAGTAAATACCTGTTTTGTAAATATCTGCTGATAATTCTGGTGGTGTCATTTCCAAAGCACTTAGAATCGCTTCTTCGATTTTAGATATTGTTTTATCCAATGCATGTGCTACTTCCACGTAAGAAACCATAATTTCTTTTGGAATACCTGTCATTAAATCGCGACCACGTACGGCAAAATCTGCTGGTGGGTTATCTAATTCAGGCAACGCTGCACCTACTTCAATTTTAATTTGTTCTGCTGTGCGCTCACCAACCAAAATGTTGTGTTGACGACGCATGTATTCTTCAATATCACTTGTGAAATCATCACCTGCAATACGAATTGATTTATCACAAACAATACCTCCTAAAGCAATGACTGCAATTTCAGAAGTACCTCCACCTATATCGATGATCATATTTCCCATTGGTTCTTCCACGTCGATACCAATACCGATTGCTGCTGCCATTGGCTCGTGAATCAAATATACTTCTTTCGCTCCTGCATGCTCTGCGGAGTCACGAACGGCGCGTTTTTCAACCTCTGTAATCCCAGAAGGAATACAAATCACCATACGCAAAGTTGGGTTAAACAAACTTCTTCCCGGATTGATCATTTTAATCATTCCACGAATCATCTGCTCCGCACTTTGAAAATCGGCGATTACACCATCTTTCAACGGTCGAACAGTTTCGATTAATTTATGGGTCTTACCATGCATTTGTTGTGCCTTCTTTCCGATGGCTACAATTTTCCCGGTTTGGATATCCTTTGCAACGATTGACGGTTCATCAACCACCACTTTATCATTCCAAATGATAAGCGTGTTGGCCGTTCCAAGGTCAATTGCAATTTCTTGAGTTAAAAAGCTAAACAATCCCATTTTGAGTTCCCTCCTAATTATATTGTACGTTTATTCGCAGAACACGAAAAAAAGTTACAATTCTTTGTAAATGTACAAAATTAATGTTTAAAATGACGAACACCTGTAAATACCATTTTCATGGAATGCTCGTTGCAGTAATCGATTGACAATTGATCTTTCACTGAACCTCCTGGTTGAATTACAGTATCAATTCCTTCGTTGTGCGCAATCTCCACGCAGTCAGGAAACGGGAAAAATGCATCACTCGCCATCACAGCACCCTTCAGCTCGAAGTTGAAAGATTTCGCTTTATGAATCGCTTGGTTCAAAGCGTCCACACGTGAAGTTTGACCTGTTCCACTTGCTAGTAATTGACCATTTTTTGCAAGGATAATTGTATTTGATTTTGTGTGTTTTACCAATTTATTAGCAAAAATTAAATCTTCAATTTCTTGTTCGCTAGGAGAAAGATTTGTAATTACTTGAAGGTCTGCTTTACCTTCCGAAACAGAATCGCGGTCTTGCATCAAAATGCCATTCAAAATCGAACGGTATTGAACAGCAGGTAAAACTGTTTCTTTTTGAATTAAAATGATTCTATTTTTTTTTGATTTTAAAATTTCCAAAGCCACCTCGCTGTATCCTGGTGCGATTAAGACTTCACAAAATAAATCGTTGATTAAACTAGCTGTTTCTTCCTCGATGAATGCATTTGAAATCAATATTCCACCGAAAGCACTTACAGGATCAGCTGCTAAAGCTTTCTCGTAAGCTTCTTTTATAGTTGGTCGCGTAGCTATACCACACGCATTGTTGTGTTTTAAAATAGCAAAAGTTGGTCCATCCGTTGTAAATTCTTGCATCAAAGCCACAGCGGCGTCAACGTCTAATAAGTTATTGTATGATAATTCTTTACCATGTAATTTATCGAAAATCGCATCTAAATCTCCGTAGAATTTTCCACGTTGATGTGGATTTTCTCCGTAACGTAAGGATTCATTTTTCTCTTCACTCAATTTCAAATAGGGCGAATCGTTGTTTAAGAAATAGTTGTGAATCATTGTATCATAATGCGATGAAACGTGGAATGCTTCACCGGCAAAGGTTCTGCGTTGTTCCAAAGTCGTCGCGCCATTTTGAGCTTTCAGTATTTCCAACAAAGAATCGTATTGTTTCACAGTTGGTATAATAACCACATCATTGTAATTTTTCGCTGCGGCGCGAATCAATGAAATTCCTCCAATGTCAATTTTTTCAATAATAGCCTCGTGACTTGCACCTGAAGCAACTGTTTCTTCGAATGGATACAAATCCACAATAACTAAATCGATTTGAGGAATATCGTGCGTTGCCAAAGCTTCTTGATCTTCTGCGAGACTTCTTCTATTTAAAATTCCACCAAAAATCTTCGGATGTAATGTTTTCACACGTCCACCTAAAATCTCAGGAAAACTCGTCAATGTTTCAACAGGTATAACAGGTATATTCAATACTTCGATAAAAGCTTGCGTTCCTCCTGTAGAATAGATAGTTACGTTGTTTTTATGTAACTCTTTTACAAGTTCATCTAATCCGTCTTTGTAATAAACAGAAATTAAGGCCGATTCAATGGTTTTTAGTGCGCTCATGTGCTGAAAAAATGAAGCGACAAAGGTAGTGTTTATTTTTTGTGGAAATTCATGTTTTATAATTAATCGACAAAACTCAATTTCAACATATTAGAGCTTCCAAGGTCTTCTAAAGGAATAGATGCTATATTAATTACTAAATCATTTTGTTTTAAAAACCCTTCTGATTTCATTAAGTATTTGATATCAGCAATAGTATGGTCAGTGCTAATATGTTTGTTGTAATAAAATGCTCTTACACCCCAAACTAGATTTAATTGAGTCAAGATATTTTTATTGCTAGTGAATACAAAAATATCTGTGTTTGGTCGTTGTGAAGCAATTTTATAAGCTGTATAACCAGAAAATGACATGGTGATAATTGCTTTAGCTTCCACACGTTGTGACAAACGACAAGCGTTGAAACAAATTGAATCGGAAATAAATCGATTTTGATCGCGTTCAGGAATTTCTTCTTTGTTATAAATACCGTGATGCGTTTCCATTTCTTTGATAATATTAGCCATTGTTCTAATCACTTCAACTGGGTATTTACCAACAGATGTTTCTCCAGAAAGCATTACAGCATCAGCGCCATCCAAAACAGCATTTGCAACATCGTTTACTTCAGCTCGCGATGGCGACATACTATTGATCATCGACTCCATCATTTGTGTAGCAACAATCACTGGTTTTGCATGGTGAATACATTTTGTAATCAACATTTTTTGAATCAACGGAACGTTTTGAAAAGGAATTTCCACACCTAAATCACCTCTAGCAACCATTAATGCATCACTTACTTTAATGATATCGTCGATGTTATTTAATGCTTCTGGTTTTTCGATTTTCGCAATCACTTTCGCATGGTGCTTTTGATTGGCAATAATGTGTTTCAATTCGATAATATCTCTAGCGGATCGAACGAATGAAAGCCCGATCCAATCAACGTTTTGTTTAAGAGCAAAATCCAAATCTAAGCGGTCTTTTTCTGTTAAAGAAGGCATAGAAATATTCGTATTTGGGAAATTTACTCCTTTTTTAGAAGCTAAAATCCCACCTTGTATAATTCGACAATTTATAGTTGAATGTCCATCTGTTTCGATAACTTCAAGAACAATTTTTCCATCATCTAATAAAATACGCTCACCTGCAGAAACATCTTTAGGAAGTTGAGTGTAATTTATTGAAAAACGCTCTGTGTTTCCAACTACTTTTTCTACAATTATTTTGATTTCATTTCCAACTTCTAATAAAACGCCGTTGTTTTCCATTTCATTAGTGCGAATTTTTGGACCTTGCAAATCAGCTAGAATAGCAACGTTTAATCCTAATTCTTCATTTAATTCATGAATGATTTTTACAGCTAACGCATGATCTTCATAAGCTCCGTGAGAAAAGTTTAAACGACAAACATTTAAACCCGATAAAATCATTTCTCTTAATACATCTTTGTTCAAAGTCGCAGGGCCAATTGTTGCAACTATTTTCGTTTTTTTCATAATTTATAAATTCTAAATATTTTTTCTTAACTTGTTGATTATCATTCATCCAAGTATTCTGTAAATTCTAAATCTTCACTCTCTAAAGGAAAAACTGCAACAATAGCATTAACATTTCTAATTTCTGTTAGTAACCTTTCCTCAGTAATCGTGTTATTATCTCGTAAACAGAGAAAATAGTCAACAAATTGTTTGTCGTCAACCAATAATTTGTTTGCTTGTCTGTTGCGTATGAGATAAAATTTTGTTAAACTTTCTTCGTCAAAAAAGTAATAAAAAGAGTATGAATTAATTTGTTTCGTTTTTTTATCTTCAACTAATAGCTTTTCACTTTTTTTTTCAAATTGAATGGAAAGTTTTGAATTGAGCTCCCAAGCTAAGCGATAGTCAATATGAGCTGAAGAAATTCCAAAAACCTCAATGTTATTTTCATATTCGAAGATTAATTGATGTTTTTTTGTTTTTGTCATTCCGTTTACAAATTTAGTAATTAATGATTTGGAAGAGTTTTTTGTTTGTTAAGGTAGCGTTAATATTGAAAAAAATCTTTGATTGTTATTCTTTTAAAATGATTTTAGTTAATGATTTTAGTTAATTTTGTGTTCTAATTTTTTTCTGATTTATTCAATGTCGTTTCTAACTCGGTCGTTTTTACTTTTTGCTTTGTGTTTTCACCTTCAAGTGTTTGCTCAACCCTCCAAAATAATTAATAACACTGATAGCTACAACATTATGTTTGGAGCCTCTTGGGTAATGTTAGATGACGACGGTCTTGGTACAAATCCTTTTAACTTTGGACAATATCATTCCTTGCTTTATCCTACTCGTGCCTTTTTTGATAAGTATATTTACCAAGGATGGAGTGTTGAAGGTGCTGGTGCTTTTTCAAAATATGACCCTAAAAAATTAGTAAACGATTCATTGAATATTACTGGAAGTGTATTTTCTATTGATGCCAACTTTAAATACAGTGCTTACAAACTTTTTGGTAGTGGCGTTTTTGACCCATACATTGGTATTGGTGCTGGAGCAACAGTTCGTTCATTAGATACTCGCAATACTGCAAAGACTTTTTCTCCAACAGCGAATGTTACTTTAGGTGTTAATTTGTGGGTTTCAAAGAATTTTGGTTTTCAAGTGCAATCTACAGCTAAATTAGGACTTACAGATTTCTTTAAAACATCCGATTATTTCCAACATACAGCTGGAATTGTTATTCGAATCGAAAAACCTGATGGTTCAAAAAGCGATTTTGGTAAATCAAAGTATAACGTTAAAAAGAAACACGGAAAAATCAAAATTAAAGGTGGTGGTAAAAAACCTAAAGAATCCTAGGAATTCTGAATCTTGAATCTTTTAATTGTTTTTTGTTCTGTAGTTTGAATTCCAAAATAGTATTCTCCATCTGGAATTGAATTGGTATCAAAACGAACGATGTGTCCACCCTTTGTGAAGACTTCGTTGCGAATTTCAATCACTTTTTCCTCTTGTTTCCAAATACAAAAAGCAACATTCATTTCACTTGGCGTGATGAAATAAAATTCCACTTCACCATTAGCAGGATTTTTGTCCAAGCTATAAAGTGTACAATAGGCAGCTTGGTTTACTCCACCTCTGCTCATGCGACGCAACATTAATTTGTAAAGCACAAAAGCACCCAAAATTCCTAATGTCACAACCATTAAATTAATTATTCTATCTACCATTATAAAGAGATTATTCCTTCTATTTTTATTGCTTTTTCATAAATTTCAATTACAGAATCGCCAGTCAACATCACTTCTTTCACACTCACACTTACATAGTTTCCTTTACTTGATGTATGGTATGAAATAGTAGCATTTTCATCAAACAAGGCAGAAACCTGTGCCATTTTCTCATTGTCGTTAGGAACAATGAATTTAAACAAATAGATGCTTGGCCATTCCAAAATAGCTAATTGAGCTCTTAAATTTTCAAAATCTTTCACCCTACAAAGTTAGCTATCCAATCCACGTATTGACAAGTTAATTGTATTTTTGTTTCAATGAAAACCTACTCAGTCGCTTTGTTTGTTCCTATGATTTTATTGATTTCGATAGGATTGGCTGTAGAGAATTTTGCCGAGAAACCAAAAAAGAAGTCTAAAATTGGAACTGAAAGTCCTGAAATGGTGTACGATTGCAATTATTTTCAAGCGCATTGTTTCCATGATTCATTAAATAATCACTTGGATGAATACCTCGCAATTTCTGAGAAACAAGGCATCCAACCTGTCGAAAATGAAAGTGAATTTTATTCCCATCTTGCAACTGAGAAGCTGGTAAAAGTGAAAACTTCCAATTATTTTTATCTAGATAGTTTTAATTATTCTTTTCCTGTTTTAACTCCAGCAGCCAAAGATTTTTTAGATACTGTCAGTGCTCGCTTTAATGAATTGATAAGTAGAACACATTTAAAAGGGAGCAAATTAATCGTAACGTCATTGACAAGAACTACTTCAACTGTAAAACGCTTGGTGCGTGTCAATCGAAATGCTTCACTTCGAAGTCCTCATTTGAATGGAAATAGTTTTGATTTGTCATTTAATCATTTTTTAATTCGAGGTAAAAACGACCCATGTAGCACTTTTATTCTCCAGGAAACAATTTCAAAAGTTTTATACGATTTGCGAACAGAAAAAAGATGCTGGGTGACTTATGAGCACCGTCAACAATGTTTACACGTGGTTGCAAGAAAACCAAATGATTCCTTAAAAAGTGGAAGTTTAAGAGATTTCAAATCACTATTTTTGCACCAATGAAATTATTGATTTTCATCCTACTTTTTTTCTCCTCTTTTTCATTTTTTGCCCAAAGGGTAATCAATGCACTTCCAATAAATGAAAAAATTACGATTGATGGTAGCTTAAATGAAGAAGCGTGGAAAAGTGCCAACTTTACGTCTGATTTTACTCAAATTCGTCCGATTCCTGGAAAAGCCTCGCCGAAAGAAACGAAAGTGGCTATACTTTATTCTACTGATGCCATTTACATAAGTGCGATTTGTTATGATCATCCAGATTCTATTTCTCAAGTGCTATCGTTGCGCGATGATTACAATGCAAACCTTGATGTGTTTGGGATTTTCCTTGATACTTATAACGATAACCAAAATGGATTTTATTTTGGAATTACTAGTAAAGGAGTACAATTAGATGGTAAAATCATCTCATTAGATTTTAACGACCAACTCAATTTGGTTTGGAATAGTTCAGTTAAAATTACAGAAGACGCTTGGGTTGCAGAGCTCGTAATTCCTTATTCAGCAATTCGTTTTCCAAAAAAAGAAGTGCAAGAATGGGGCATCAATTTTTCACGTCAAATTAGTCGCTATCGAGAGGAATCTACGTGGGTAACAGTTAATCCAGACATAGAA
>Ga0247833_1008843_pt1 | contig 10038 bp, 5 predicted proteins | sample LaCruzMarch2015__7_FD_187117 | JGI IMG/M metagenome (GOLD analysis project Ga0247833, IMG submission 187117) | Freshwater microbial communities from meromictic Lake La Cruz, Castile-La Mancha, Spain - LaCruzMarch2015_8m | ecosystem: Environmental > Aquatic > Freshwater > Lake | place: Spain...
CGACGAGAAGCCTTGCGGCTGAACGACCGGAGCTACTCCGTTCGGCAGGTGGCAAAGCGGGTTGGCATTGAGCCGGCCTACCTCAGCAAGATTGAGCGAGATGAGGTGCCCCCGCCTTCGGAGGAAGCCATCGGCAGGATCGCCGAGGTTCTGGGGGAGGACAGGGACGCTCTCCTCGCTCTGGGGGGGAAAGTTTCCAGTGACTTGCTTGAGCTTATTCGCCGCCACCCGGTGGCGTTTGCTGAACTGATACGTGGGCTACGCGATGCGCCGCCGGATGCGTTGCTCAGGGTGGTGCGGGAAGTCCGCGATGGCGATTGGTAGGGAAATCGGACCGATGATTACACTTGATAACAACGTGCTCGACATTCGCTGTCCGAATGTTCATCCCGACGCCCATGCACGGCTGGAATTTCAGCGGACTTTGCGAATACCGGACGACGAAGAAGTGCATGGTCTACCGGCTGGATTGGGCTGCTTCCCCCTTCGCCACGTCGAAGACTTTTCAGAAGGGCTCGACGAACTAACGCTGCGCCGCGGCGGCATATTGATGCCGATGCACCGATCGGAGGCGATGTGGATCAACTTCAAAGGCGGTGGCCGCGGGTTATTCGGCGACGCCTACCCGTTTGCGATCAAAGTCGCCGCCGGCAAGGTGAACGCCTTGACGGGAGGGACATGGTCCCCGGTCCTGTCTGCCGAAGAGCAGGATTACATTGTGATCCCCGCACAGCCTTGGATCGATGGCTTCGCCATCTCGAAGGGCATTATCCGTCAGTTCGTAGCCGAACGCCTCGGAGAAGGCTTTTCCGCGGAGGAGCAGCTGACAGGAAAGGCCGAGTTCGGAGGGCTCCAGATCATCGCCTATCCGATGAAGGCAGAGCGTTACCTGGAGGTTCTCCGCGCTCGTGAAGCGGAGGCCCGCGCCCGTGAACGGAGCCGACGCATTGAGCAGCTTCATGAAATGCTATCTCCCTTTTCGCAGTTTTCAGACCGGGCGCGTTCTGTGACGGCGGCCGCTACGGCGACCTTGGCGGAAATCGAAAACAGAGTTGGGCGCGCCAGTGATTTGGGGCCAACCGATGAGGGGCCAGACCCCGATGATCTCTTGGCCGAACTGCGTGCGCTTGTCGCTCGATGGAACAGCCAGGTTTCCGAGCTCGCGAATATTTCAACGAAGGAATGCAGATCGCCTGCACAAATTGAATTCGCGCTCTATGAGATGGCGTGTGAGGAACGGCTTGAAGTGCCGACGTTCCTTCGCCGACTGGCTGAGCCGGTTTCGAGCCCGTCAATGGGGTTGGGCGGCGGTGGCCGCATGCATCAGGAAATCTACGACGATCCGTACGGCGTCGACGCATGGGACCAATCGGCAGGAAGCCGCTGCTTTGTTCATCTTGTGGAAGCGGCGCAGTGGGCGGAAATCTCTGGTGGTCCTGTACCCACCGAACCGCCTTCGCAAAAAGACTATGAGAAAAAGGGCCTGCCCTGGTTCGATTACTACGCCCCCGAGAAGGGGGCTGTTTCAGGCTCCAAGGTACTGGCCGGGCTGAAGAGCTGGGGTTCAATGTACGGAAAGGGGCCTGGTGCCTCTGAAGGCAAGAGCGGTCCAGTGATCCAGTTGGGAACTGCGACGCGCATTACAGGCGTCGTTAGCGAAGGGGTCGATGATAACTAGTGATCTGACGCGCCTGGATCTTCTCGCACGAGCTGAGCAAGGCGGTCGTGTATAACGCCTCGTGGCGATTGAACGGTCATTGAGGTTCCACCGAGAATCTGGCCGTGTCGGGTTCGTGTTGAACGATCCAACCTGGTTGAAAAGCGGCGGGTCGAAGGGTGAATTTGATGAATAACTTGCTGGATGCCCTGCTCGTGCCGCTGGAGTTCGTCTTCGGCGTCCCTTGGATTGCACCCCTGGTCATCGCTCCGATGATGATCGGCTGGGCGGGCTATTTGTGGTGGGTCGCTGAGGCCAGAACCAAGCCTTACCTTGAAGCCGCCCGTGCGCGAGTTCAGGAACTTCAAGCCGCCATCGGTGAGGACGCCGATCCGATCGCTGAGCGCCAGTCCTTCAGCGCCCGATATGCCGACGTGTCCTCTGCGCTTAACGCACCCGCGCCGAAAGCCAACGCAATCGTGCTGGCCTGGCGGGAGTTCCATGAGTCCATTGTCGATGAGACGGAAAGCCCTATCCGAAATACGACGCGACCGGCTGTGTTTTTCGGCCGTGCTGCGCCTCGCCAAGCCCTGCTTCTGTTCTGGTCCAACATCATGGTTGGACTTGGGCTGATCCTGACCTTCCTGGGATTGATCGTGGCACTGCATACCGCAAGCGCGGGCATGGGCGGCGCGGACCCCGCTGCCATGCAGATGTCGCTGCGACAGCTGCTGATTGTCGCCGGAGCTAAGTTCTTCACCTCGGTCGCCGGGATCGGCACATCGTTGATGCTGCGCTTTGCCGAACACGGACTTCAAAAGCGCACCAATGCCGTCAACGAAGCGCTCTGCGGTCTGCTTGAGCGGGGCATGCTCTACGTTCCACCTCAACGGCTGGCGGTCGAGCAGCTCGATGTGATGCGCGAACAGCGTGATGAGCTGAAGACCTTCAACACGACCTTTGCACTTCAGCTGAGCGAGCGCATGGGCGTTCAGTTCGTGCAAGCGATCGCCCCCGTCACGGCCTCGCTTGGCATGTTGAACGACAACATCACTTCGATGAGCAAGGGCCTAGGGCAGGGGGCTGCAGACGCGGTCAAGGAAGCGTCAGGCGGCGAGCTTCGAGCGCTCGGCGCAACTCTTTCGACCCTTGGAGAGCGGCTGGACAGTCTCAGCTCGTCGGTCGGGTCTTCAGGTGACGAAGCAGCGCGCCAGATCCGCGCAGCTGGAGCGGACTTCGCTCAAGCTGCCACGGACATTCGCGAAGCGTTTGATCGCCTGACGGGTCAGGTCGACGGCATGGGAGAGCGCTTCTCCAAGCAGGGCGAGGCGATGTCGCAAGCTCAGTCCGATGCCCTCAAGCGCATGCTCATTGGGCTAGAGGGCGCACAGGTGCAGTCCGCTGAAGCGATCACAGAGGCGGTCAATCGTCTGCAAGAGGCTAGTTTAAATGCGGCCAGTATTATGCAGAAGGAAGTGTCCGAGGCGATGAAGGAGGGCGTAGACGCCAGCCAGAAAACATTCCGCATTGCCTTGGAGGAATCCGGCGAAGGCCTCCGGGGCGTCGCGGCCGGTCTAGTGAAAGCCGTTGGAGAAGCTGCCGCTCAAATCGACCGAGCGGGGCAGGGCTTTACGCGCAGCGGCGAGAGCGCAGTGAGAACGGCGGAAGCCATGGAGGGGGTCACTATTCAAGCGAAAGACGTGGCGATTTCAATCGGCGACGCGTCCAAAGGGTTTGCCGCTGCGGCCGCTCCCGTCGCTCAGGCGGTCCAGGCGGTGAACGACGCCGCCGGCCGGATCGTTCGATCATTGGAAGCCAACCAGCAGATGGACGCCGAGACCGTCCAGTCCCTGCAAAGTCTCGCCAACGGCATTCGGGAAACTCAAGCCGCCGCCGAAACGGCCTGGATCGACTACCGCGCTCGGTTCGAGAACGTCGACAAGGCGCTGGAACGCACTACCGTCAAGCTGGGCGAGACCTTGGAGGGCACCTTCGGCGAGTTCAAACGGTTTGCGGCAGATGTCGATCTCGAGCTCGCATCAGCGGTTAGCAAGCTCTCCGGAGCACTGACCTCTATCGAGGAATATGCGGAGTCGCTTAGCGACTACGTTGAGGCCCAGAAGAATTCTGAGGTCGCCTGATGATCCTTGATGACGCACATGAGCATGCCATCGAGGAGGAGAACTATTTTGTCTCGATGACCGACATGATGGTCGGGCTCGTCTTCATTTTCATCATCCTGTTGATGTACTACGCGCTCCAGTTTCGTCAGGTAACGGAGGAGCTGACGGGCGCTGACGCGACAAGGGCGGCGATCCTGGCGGAGATCCAGGCATCGTTGAAAGCCAAAGGGGTGATCGTGACGATCGATACCCAGAATGGCGTGCTTCGGCTGCCGGACACGATCCTGTTCGACAGTGGCGACGACCAGCTCAAGCTCGAAGGGCGCGAATCCGTTAACAAGCTGTCGTTGGCGCTGGAGGAGGTACTCCCCTGCTATACCCAGACGACGACAGCAGCGCCCCGTCCCAGAAACTGCGCCGCTACGGATCACTCGATCGAGTCGGTCTATATTGAGGGGCATACCGACCGAGATGGCTATTCCCGTGGCGGTCGTGACAACTGGGACCTGTCAGTCGTGCGCGCGACAAACACATATCGGGCTCTGGTCTCCTCTCGGCCTGGCTTGTCGGATCTGTGTGCGAGTAAGGGGGGGCTTTGCGAACCTGTGCTGAGCGTCAGCGGCTATGGTCCTCAGCGCCCGATTGATCCGGGCGATAGTATTGAAGCCAAGGCCAAAAACCGCCGCATCGATCTCCGGATCATCATGGTAGCGCCGGATTCTGGGCAGACCGTGCGGCAGGTTGAACAGGCTTTGAGAGCGCCATGACGCGCCTTGCGTCCCTCCTCGAACATCCGGATCGGCTCCTTGAGGCACTGAGCGTGAGGGCACCTGAGCTGACTTTGCTTCCGAGGGCTGTCGCCAAGATCGGAGGCACCGCTGGCGCGATCAATCTTGAAGCGACAGCAGCCCTTCAGAAGCGGGTTGCCGGTATCATGGCGGATGAAGGTGCGGGCGCACTATCAAAGCGAGACCTTAAGCAGAGCTGCCAGACTTTTCTGCACCCGCCCCATGCGCCCGTTGGCACGCCGAGTTTAGCCCAGGCGCTCTGCGATGAGGTCGACAGGCGTCAAAGGCGGTCGACGCGCTTGGCGCTCCTGGACGCTTATCTCGACGGGTTTGATGAACAGGATGAGGGCGTCGCTTGGCTGGCAAAGCGGCTCACCGTGACGGCCAATGCATGGCCTCCGCGCGACAATGATCCTTGGCCCTCGCGGATCCAATCATACGATCTGCTGAACCCTTCAGCGGCTCCGCAGCGTCTAGCGACGGCCATACTGCAAAGTGACCGCGATATTCGCGTTGTGCTTGATGAGGCCGGCCTCAACACAGAGGGACGGCGGTTGGGCGGCCTTGGTCTCGCAGGCTTCACCGCCGCCTGCCAAAGCGTTCGCAAACTAGAGGCGTCAGCCGCGCTTGGCCCTCAGCGTCGCCTAGTTTCCTGGTCGGGCGAGTCGGGTCCCCTTCTCTATCCCAAGGCCTGGCCTCAGTTCGCTGGAGCCTTGTTTGAACCTTGGCGGACCAACGAACCCCCGCGTGAACACAAGACGCTGATCATTGACCGAGCGGTTGCCCTCGCCGGCGACCCTCGGATCAACCGTAGTCGTTGGCGGCCGGTCGAAGAAGCGTCAGGTGAAGCCTACGCCGTAATACTGCGTTGGCTCACCCAGGCTTCTGTGCGCCAGTTCTTCGACATCGTCAGTGAAACGATGACGGATCGACCGGACATGTGGGCGGAGCGCCGCAAGTTCTGGACCAAATATCTCGACGCGGAAATGATCGACGCTGCTTGGGTAGCGTTTGGGTCGGATGGAGCTGCTCGTGCTGACCGCGCTGCAGCGCGAAGCAACGACAAGAGTCTTTCGATGTTCGGCCGTCTGCGTTCTGGCGCGGGCCGGTCGTCTCAGCACGCAGCATTGATCATGAAGATTGGCGACCTCACGATCGCGGAGTGGAGCCACAACGGCAAGTTCAACATCTGGGGGCGAAACGATAAGGACCATCCGGACCGGTTCCGGCGCAACACGCTCGGGCTTCCGGACTACGATCCGTCGGAGCTGATGAACGCACCCGTTTCAGGATCACATATGTCCGGATGGCAGTATAAGCTCGAGCGGATCATCCATAACCAGACGGGCCGGCGACCATGATGAACCCGTTTCGGCGCAAAGCCCGGCCAGTTGGAAGCGCGGCCTTCTCCTACAGTGAGAATGGCGAGGTAGTTCACCTTGCACTCGCTCAGGACGGCCAGAGGCTGCCGACCGCGGAATGGATTCAGCGACGCCCTGATGCTGCTGCGGCGCTCAGCGGACTGTTTTCCAAAGCCGAAGAGACCCCGGAGCCCAGTAAGCACCCCGCGGTGCTGGTACTCGAAAACGACCTTGTGCTCAGCCCAAGATGTCTAGCTGAACTGGATGCGGCTTCAGCGCTTTCGCTTGGCCTTCCAGCGCCGACGCAGTTGGCTCTGGACCTTAAGCCCGTTGGACGGATCGATGAGGACCACTTTCGGATTGCTGTCCGGTGGGTGAAGCCAGGCGGCCAGCCCTGCCTCGTCTCAATCAACGGGGCGATTATCACCCATGATGGATCGCAACGACGCATTCCTGAACCACTTTGGTCCATCTTTGGGGCTGCTTCCTCACTTAGCGCACCTGTCGATAAGGCAGAACGCTTCCGCCTCCTGTCGCTGCTGCGCCGTCACTGGCCTGAGGATGGGCCGGCCATCGTCACGTCGGAGCCATATCTGCGCGACATGCGGGTCCACTATGCGTCATCCCTATCTCTGACGCTGCGGACTTTGACGCCGGATCGGACAGACTTCGATCCCGTCCTATTCGGCCAAGGCGTGGTGGACGAAGCGCAAGCCGACGGCCGTGCTCTCGACGAGGCGTTCGACAACGTGCTGACGCCAAGCTCTCAGAAGCTGTTCGCAGAAGACCGCTTCCGCCGCGAGCAGGACGTTCGCCCCGTCTACGTCCTGCAGGACGGCGAATACATCTTCATCGACCCCTCGCTTCGCCCCGCTCTTGGCGCGGTAAGGCGCTTACAGGACCGACCAGAAAGCGAACGCCGGGCCTTTGTGCTCAATCCGCGCAAGGTCCTGAAAGAAGTCCTCGGCGAGGAACTGGCCGAGAAGATCGCCCTCGATGAGCTGTTCGTCGAGACGGAGCAGTTCTCCAGCCGCGTGGCCGGCGTCGATGTCTGGCGCACGCCCGTGCTGCCGTGGATCGCGCCGATCGGGAAGAATAGCTGGCTTCCGGAGCGCTTCGGGCTTCGTATCGGCGACGACTATTTTGAGATCCCCGCTGAGAACGTCACGGAGGTGATCGAAAAAGTCGCTTCTGCCTTTGACGCCGGCAAGACATCCGCTTCTGTCGAGGGTCTTCTCAAGGCCGTGGGGCCGGATGCGCCTCCCCCACCATCCAGCCTTCCCGTCAATGAGCAGCTGATCCAGTCACTCGAGAGCCTGAAGCCCTTCGCGCAACAGAAGGCCGATCCCGAGAGCGAGGAACCCGAAGATGCCACCGAACCTCCTGACGGCTGGGATGCGGCCATTCAGGGCAAGCTCTTCCTTGTCGTTCGCGAGAACTTCGAAGAGGTCGAGTTCGCACCGTTCCAAGCCGAAGAAACAACACCGCCACCTTCGCCGCTTCGCATTCCTGAGCGCCTTTCGAGTTCCCTGAAGGATCACCAGGTCACAGGCCTGAGCTGGCTGGTTCGCTCAGTGGAGACCCGGCACCCTGGAGCGCTGCTTGCCGACGACATGGGCTTGGGCAAGACGGTTCAAGCGATCGCCTTCATGGCATGGCTCCAGGACGAGGCTGAAGCTGGGCGGCGCGCTAAGGAGCCATTCCTGATCGTTGCTCCGACAGGGCTCTTGGGCACCTGGCGAAATGAAATCGAAAAGCATCTCTCGGGGAAGAAGCTCGGGCTACTGGTTCCCGCCTTCGGCTCCGATCTGAAGCTGCTTCGTGAGCAGGACAGTTTTGGCCTTCGCGACATTGAGACAGGTCGCGCGGCGCTCAAGGCCGAAGCCTGGCGAGACGCCGGCGTCGTCCTCACGACTTATGAGACCCTGCGCGACTATCATTTCTCGTTCGCCCGGACGCGCTTTGGGCTGATCGTTTATGACGAGATCCAGAAGCTGAAAAACCCGGTCAGCCAGGTGACCCGGGCCGCAAAGACGCTGAACGGGGCATTCACTTTAGGGATGACCGGCACCCCTGTTGAGAATCGTCTTCAAGACCTCTGGTCGATCACAGATGTGATCGCGCCCGGGCTGCTTGGGGCGAGCCGAGACTTTGAACGCCGACATCCTGCCAACGACACCGACGCGCTATCGCGCCTGAAGGCTCAGCTAACCGAAGCGCCTAAAGACCATGCCCCGTATATGCTTCGCCGCCTGAAGAGCGACGCGTTGAAGGACATGCCCTCCAAAACGGTCCATATGTTTGAAGGCGAAATGCCTGCGGGTCAGGCAGAAGCATATAAGGATCTCGTTGTTCGCGCTGCTGCTGCGAGCGCAAACGGATCGCTCGGTAAAGGCGGCATGCTGACGATGCTCGCGGGCCTCCGCGGGGTCTCGCTACATCCAGTTGATCCAAGCCAAGCTCCTTCCGACTTGGAGGCCTACGCGCAGCAATCCGCTCGGTTGTCACGCACTCTCGACATCCTCAAGGCCGTCGCCGCCAAGGGCGAAAAGGCGCTGATATTCGTAGAGAGCTTGGCGATGCAGGATCGATTGGCTGGGATGATCCAGAGCCGGTTCAACTTGCCTCGCTTGCCGATGCGCATCAACGGATCGGTGCCTGGTCCAAAACGTCAGGACATGGTCGAAGCGTTCCAGCGGAGACCGGGCGTGTTTGACGTCATGATTTTGTCCCCCAAGGCTGGCGGCGTGGGGCTGACCATCACCGAAGCCAATCACGTCATCCACCTCTCCCGGTGGTGGAATCCGGCGGTCGAGGATCAAGCCACAGATCGCGTGTTCCGGATCGGTCAGCGGCGCGATGTCCACGTTCATCTCCCGATGGCGGTCCACCCCGACCCCGCGATCCGGGAGTCCAGCTTTGACCTCAGGCTGAACGCCCTGATTGATCGCAAGCGCAAGCTTACGCGCGATCTCTTCCTGCCGCCTGACGCGAGCGATGGGGAGTTGTCGAACCTGTTCCGGGAAGTCTCGTTCAGCGAACCCGCGGTGGACCAGGTACTTGACCAGCCAGTCGAGCCGGAGAGCGCCTCCGGACCGTCAGAGGCTTTCGCCAGCGTCGCGATGGAGCCAGAAAGGGCGGCGGAAGCCGAACCAGTCCAGCGTCCGACTTTGACCCTTCCTAAGGCCCTCTCGAATACCGGGATCCGACGTTGGCGAGTTAGCCAGGGCGGCAAACGTCCGACCGAGGAAATCCTCGCACTTTTCGCAGGCCGAGACCTCGTCGGTGTCTCCATCCGAGATCCATATGCGCTGGCTCGACGTTCTAATCGCGTGGCGCAGGTCCGGTTTATTGAGGACCTGAAGGCGGTTGCCCGGACCTTGGAGAGCTTGACGATCGAGTATGCGGAAGACGTGGACGGTGACGCGCCCGATCGTCAGAGCCGGCGCGAAATCGAAGACCTACTAGGCCAGCGTCTTTCTCCCATGCCGAAGCTATCGCTGGCCCGCCGAAGGAAGGGGCATGGACAGGAAGATTTCCATGATCGGTTCGTGGACATCGCAGTACGCTCTGCGAGTGGTGCCGTGCGGGTTCATGAACTCGCCCTGGGGCGTGGCATTGAAGCGCTCTATGACGTTCGCAAGCAGTGCACTGTGACTTACGCACCCCCTAGCTCGTCGCACTAACGAGGAACGTTTCGGTCTGGAAAGTATCCTACTCCTGCGGACATTAAGCACGAAGCAAGCGTCTAACGGTGACCAGACCTGAAGGGTTGTTCAGCAGTTCCTCGTCCAGCCGGAGGTTGACGGTCTAATTTACGCGATGCCGTTTCAGCTAAAGGCATTGGCGGTGGGAGAGAGCCTGAAGGTGAACTCTCGCCCTATTGCCCACCCAGTTCCTGATAAATCCGCTTCCAGGACATCGGCGGCGTGAGACAGATTCCATCATCGCACACGAACGCGCACTTTCCCGGTGTCGCGTTGTTCTGTATCCCTCCGGTGAATCCCGCCTTGTCCGGCTGAAGCGGCTGGCGATGCTCTGCGCTTAAGTCGGGTCGTAAGACCGGTCGTAAGAGCAGGCGTAAGTACAGATGAGCCAGATCACCCTGC
>Ga0247833_1008845_pt1 | contig 10032 bp, 3 predicted proteins | sample LaCruzMarch2015__7_FD_187117 | JGI IMG/M metagenome (GOLD analysis project Ga0247833, IMG submission 187117) | Freshwater microbial communities from meromictic Lake La Cruz, Castile-La Mancha, Spain - LaCruzMarch2015_8m | ecosystem: Environmental > Aquatic > Freshwater > Lake | place: Spain...
TTGGATTCCATGACACCGGCGGAAATCCGTGAAGAGATTATCGATATTCTGAGTGAAATCACACCCGATGAAGATTTGTCGGGGCTGGATGACGAAAAGTCCTTTCGTGAACAACTGGAACTCGACAGCATGGATTTCCTTGACATCGTCATGGAACTGCGAAAACGCCATCGAGTCCAGATTCCCGAGGACGAATATGGGAACCTCGCAAGCATGGGAAGCTCAGTTACGTACCTCGAACCCAAAATGCGCGACATTGTTGCAGCATAGTTGAGCCCTCCATGACCGATTCCATATTAGACTCGTTTTCGAAATTGATCCCCGGGTTCGGCTCGTACCAATCGGAACAAAAACGCCGTGATGACGATGTCGCTGTGAGAAGTTATCTGGTGGGCCGTTTGCAAGATTGCAAACGTGAGCTCCAAGTATTGGCCTCGAGCATGCTAGAAGACGGTAATTTTCAGGCGATCACTCAAGCTGAAAGACTTCGTAGCTCGATCGAACTCGCCCAGTCGAGAATCCGAGCAGCGGTGGAGGGGTATTCGTCCTGGTTCGAATCCTCCAAAGTGGACGAGACCAAGCTCAAAAAAGTTCTAGAGCTTGATAATGATCTCGTTGCCGTTGTGGATAAGCTCCAGCATGAAATCTCGCGACTTTCAAAAGATTCGTTTGACACAACTTCTACTAACGAAGTAGTCAGTCATCTGAAGGAGCGATTTTCTCGCAGAGCCGAATTGCTCGCGAAGTAGCAGCCAACCGGATCTGAATCTTCTTTCTCATCGCCGATGATTTCAATGGGTCCGGTCGGGCGACTCCACGCTCAACGTGGCGTAGACCTACATCAGTGGGCGAAAGCAATCGGAGCATAGCTTGAAATTTTCTTGTGCCGCCGCCGAAGTCGCCAGTCGATCCAAGAGCATCGACAAATCGTTGTTAATCGCAGCATGTGCTTCTTGGATAGGCTAGCAAGGCGGGCCCCATCTGCCTAACATGAAGTAAAACAACTGAAACGCTGGAACAAGAACAATCGCCAACCCAGTTATCAGGAACTGTTTAGGGACTCGTCGCCTCGTCCACTACCGGGATCGAGGGACTCGTTGCCTCGTCCACTACCGGGATGGTACCATGGGTTGCGTTACCGGACTTCCATCATGATGCTCTCGGAGTGGCTGTTGAACTCGGGGGCATACATGCATTCGATATTGGCTATCCCTGATGGATACTTGCCCGCGTGCTGGATTCGAATGGAATATTCGAATACATACGTGCCTTTAGGCAAGTAATCGATAAAGAAGTGCGATGCGGTATCCCGAGTGCTCTCGTAATAAGCCAACCCATCTTGATACTTGTACTGACTAAGGACATTGACAGGCTCCGTCCCGCTTCCTCGATAATCTTTCAGGTGGACGTATTCCATGTCTCTGTCCGTTCGTAACACAATTCGACAAACGACTTCATCGCCGACCGCTAACGGACTCTGCTCGATCGATTCTAGGACTGGACCGGATTTCGTGAGCGTTCGCTTCATGAGCGACTTTTCCAACTGAAGCGGGGTGCCGTCATGAGGGGTGATCTTGCTGATGTCTTCCAGGTACTGCCAATGCAGACTGCCCCAGGCGACTCCGGCATCTACTTTTCTCAACGTGACGGCCCCCATTTCGGAACGGACTTCGTTACCAGAAAATCGCTGGGAATAAAATCCTGTCCCGGCTTCGATTCCCTCCGGAACTATTTTTTCCCCCGCCAAGGACACTTCCACCAGTGCGTCGGAGCTCAGCAAGTTGGATCCCCGAAGGAGAATGGCATAAACCGCGTCGGCAGTCCCCTTCGTGGTCTTCCAGTTCTGCGTTTGCTTTTGCTTGAGCAACCAGACTTTGCATTCTTCGACGGCCGCCGAGTCATCGGCAACTTCATCTAATGCCTCAATCATCAATGCTTGGGATTCAATCGGAGCATGGTACCACCACCAAGAATTCTCGGTGTCACGCCAAAACATCCCCATCTCCTCATTGGATACCGATCGCTCTTTCAAACTCGCAACGATCGATAGGGCGGTCGTCAGATCCCCCATTCGCTTGAGACCTAACGCGATGTGTGCTTGAGACTGACGATTGCCAATCGCAAGCCAATACTTAGCCGCCTGCCGCTTCCAGTATTCGATTGCAGGCCGGTTTTCATCGGCAATGGGTTTTGTTTCGATAAAGAAGCTTCGTCCGTAAAGATACAGAGCGATCGTGGTGGAGAGGTGGTTCGCTTCTGGATCTTTTGCATCGCGTTGAATCCGGTCATGCATCTCGCGCATCCAACCATCCAAACGCTCCATGGCTCGCAGGGCAGGTGTTTCATCGATCGCGACCTTCAAGTTCTTCAGCCTGCCAAACCCCGTCACAATGTACAACGAAAGGTATTCGTTATCGGGACCACCGGGAAACCAAGGCCACATGCCGTTCTCACGTTGCATTTCCGTCAGCTGTTTCATGGCCTTGGTAAGCTCAAGTGCCAACCGGTTTTCTTCAAAGAGAAGTCCCACATTGCGTCGGGCTTCCGATTCCTTTTGAGCATCGTTCAGCCACGGTGTCTCTTCGATCATGACCGTCTTGAGGTCTTGGTTTTTCGAAAGTGGCGATTCCAACGCCTGCGGTTGAACCTGACGCCAAGTGTCGAAGACCCGTCGCACCTTGGGATCGTTGAGCGCGATATGCTTGGCCAAGGCGTTGGCATACAATCGATTGAAGGTCTGCTCGCTGCATTGATACGGATACTCCATCAAGTAAGGTAACGCTAGCACGGCATACCAAGCGGGCTGAGAAGTCATTTGAAGCGAAAGGGACTGGTGCTTCAGAGTTGTTGAGGCTTTGGAATCAAGTAACTTCTTGAACTCGAATTCACGCGTTGTCTTGCCGCGAATTGGCAATGGAATCGATTCGGTGACCAGCATCCGTTTCGACAACACCGGCAGAATCCCCTGTTCGCCATCGGATATCTTGTCCGTCCCCCCCACGGCTTTGTAGATGATGGGGTAAGCCCCTTCGGGAACTTGCAAAAGCCATGTAAAACTTTTGGATTGCTTGGCCGGTATCTCAAACGCCCTATCAGAATCTTGGTTCTGGAAAGCCGTATCGACGGATTCTTCTGTTCTTGCATCCGAAAGGTGTAGGGCAACTTTGCCGGATTGCACTTTGTCCGATTGATTGCTTACTTTGACCGAAAATTCAATAGCATCTCCTTCGCGAAGGAACCGAGGTGGATTCGGTTGGACCATCAGATCTTTGGCGGTGACGAGCGAGCCTTCTAAAAAGCCGCTGCGCAGCTGAGCGTCATGAGCAAAGCCAAGAAAACGCCACTTGGTTAACGCTTCCGGCATTTTAAACTGCAACTTCACAACGCCGTCTTGATCCGACACCAATTGCGGATAGAAGAAAGCGGTTTCATTCAAGTTGGTTCGGACCGGAATGTCGCTGAGGTTTGGCCCCATCGGTTTTTTGGGAGCTCCGAAATCTTCGACAGACATAGACGCGTCGCTGAACATTGCGTTGGCGCTAGACCGTGTTTCGGAGCTTTCGCTTTCCGCAACCATGCCTTTTTCATTTTGGGCTTCCATTTGAGGAGCGGCCATAGCGCGAGGACTCGATCTTAACGCTCTGCCTCCCAACCCCCCCGCTCCAAACGCCATTCCGTCTGCCATCATAGGCATTAAACCGTATGCTTGTCGCAGCTCTTCGGGGAATTTCCGAAACGACTCTTCGGACGCCAGATACTTCTGCTGCCATGAGCCACGGTACTGATACAGTCCGACCGCCGAATTATTAAAAAGGCTCGACACTCGCGACGCTTCCCTTCGAAACACATCGAATCGTTTCATCCACTGGTGCGGCAGGTAAGCGTCCAGCGATGCATCGTACAAGCCAGCAACCATTTCGGCTGTAGCCTTCGTCGCGTTCGGACCGGAAATCGTCAGCGTAAAAGTTTCGCCTGCAGCGGGTTCCAGTTTCGATACAAAGCGATCCCACTTGAGCGAAAGTTCTTTATTGGTCCAAGGTACATCCACCGTTCGCGATTCCAAGTAGGCCCGATTCTCGCGCACGCATGTTGTGCGTACGGTAAAGCCACCTCGCATCGATTCGTCTACGAGCTGTTCGATGGCAACTTGAGTCAATTCAGGCTTTGTCCAGTAGCTCTTGAGCACTTTACCATCGCGTTCAATTTCGACGAAAGCTCTCGCTCGATCGTATCCTGTACCCCAAATCGCTTGAAGCTTCTCGCCCGGCTCAAGCTGCCACTTCGGTGCAGCCAAGAGATTCGGAATTTTAAGCCCCAACGATTTTGATGCCGGGTCCACGACCCGCAGATTCCACTCGGCTCGTACGGGCTTACCGAACGCATCTTGAGATTCCACCATGGCTCGGTAGAAGCCTCGGGCAAGCCCGAAAGAAACGGTCGCCTTCCCTTCGGCATCGCTTTCAAATGTTTTGCTTTCGATCGCATCGCCATGAGCCCAGGTGCTGGGGTTGGTTCCGTCGAATTCAAAATCGGAAGCACTGTTTGTCGCTTTCGGTGCAGGCTTTGCTAATTGCCCCGGCCGAGCTCCCATCGGGCGTCTTGGAAGCATGGGATAAGGTGTGCGGAGCATACTGGATCTTGTGACGCTGGTCGGTTCGATCAAACGATAAAGGGTAATTTTTCCTTTGGCAATTAAGGCTTTGCCATCCAGCGTCGTCGTTGAAAGCTCCATGACAACCGGCTCGCTCGTGGTTTGCCAATCCTTAGCGGACGCATCCAATTCCAAGGCAGTGTATCCAACCGATATGGATTTAGAGGCAGTTCTTGTTTCGCCGGTTCCATCCGTCACATCGGCTGTGATGCTATATTGGAAGGTTGGTTGGTCTGATTCCGGGACTGAACGGTCTGGTCGAGGAACAAACGCAACTCGAAAGGTTCCATCGGCTTCGGTGGTTGCAAAACCATGTGCAATCTCTTGCGATTGTCCTTGTCCGGGTGGCATTCGCCAAGGAAAGCAAGTCATGTACCAACGTGGCCAACGCACCGATCGCGTCACTCGGTAACGTACCTTTGCACCGTTGATGGCAGCCCCGGTGTAGGAGGTTGCTTTCCCTACCAAAGAAGTCTCCACATCCAGCTTGCTCGCTTCCTTGGGGGGCTCGATGGTCACTTCGAACTTGGGACGCTTATATTCTTCGACTTGGATCGACTGGTTGATTCCGAAGCCATCACTGATCTGCAGGGTCATCGCGCCGGTTCCGCGATCTCGTGGGATGCTGAAGCTGCCTTGAAAGGATCCAAAGTCGTTCGACTTGAGAGACAGCGATGCGATTTCGTTGTAGTTGATATCACGCATGGAGATTGTGACATCCTTGCGGATCACAGCGGCATATTTACCAGTCGTTGAGTCGGCCAGCAATGCGATTCCTTTGAAGAAAACTGTTTGCCCCGGACGGTAGATAGCTCGGTCTGTGAAAAGGACATAACGAGTATCTGACTTGGGTTGTGGTTGCTCGTCATAGATCGAATGTTCCGACATCGTAGACAATTGATTGCCAGCATGGCTTGCCAGAAGTAGCATGTTCCGAGCCGCTCCAGAGAAAGCAAACATTCCATTCAGATCCGTTGAGGCCGTTTCGGTCGCATCCCACTTGCCATTACGGTTATTGCGCACAAACGAACTTACCTTTGCATTGGCGATCGGTTCGCCGGACTTCGCATTGAGCACGAAGCCTTCGATGCGATTTTCGCCCCAAGCTTGACGGATCACCACAGCCAAGTTGGAGACCCAAACGTCGCTCACCGAGATGGCATTATCGGTATCCGCAAAATCTGGACGCACACTTGCAACCACCAAGTAATAGCCCGGCTTGAGTCCCTTGGGTGCTTCCGTGGAGATAGCATTCTCCAAATAATCCTCTGTTGCAGGCAACTCGACTTTCCAGCTTAATGCAGCGGGCTTTTGCAGTAGTTTTTCACGGTCGATTTCGTTGATCTGGTTAGGCATCCAGCGACCTGGATCCAGCCGCTCGGTCCAGTTGACTTCGATGGCACGGAAGTGGACTTGTCGAATGTTTTTGTATTGGATTCGAATCGATGGCATCGGATCGGTCCAAACTCGCTCCGTAGTTATCGAGACACTTTTGGCTTCAATCGATTCAATCAGGTTGTGGCAATTCTTCCCGCCAGGACTATCCGGAAACGCATTTCTGCCCTGCATGGCGACTTCGCGAGCGGCCACCATTTCCTTTGCATCCACCAGCAGTTGAGCCCATGAATGCCTAGCCGTCGCGGACAATGGGTGCTTCGAATAAGATTCAGCAAATGATTTTAATAGTGCGAGGGTTCGAGCGACTTTCTCTTCACCCATCGCGTTCGCATGACAGAAACGGATGCGCAATAGTTCCGTTTGCAGCAAGGCGCTGTTGTCTGCATCTTCTTGATGAAACCGAAGAAGCTGCTGGTAGAGCTGAATTGCTTTCAGCTTGGGTGCATAGGATTCCGTCGCTGCAGGAGCCCATCCAAGGAAATCGCTCATGGATCCCAGAGCCGCACTGGAAGCATCGATTTCAAAGCTGTCTTCGGCTTTCGCGCCAGCTTGTTCGCCTAGAGAATAAAATTCGATCGCTTCAAATGCGACAAAATCAAAAAGTGTTGGTCGGTAGGAGTCAGGCAATGTCCCCTTCGGTAACAAATCATCATAGTCAGTAATCGGAACTTTCTGCAGGGACTTTGCATCTTGCATGGCAAGGTCGTAGTTCTTATCGATTTCGAGAAACAAACGTTGCAGATCCCAAGTTTGGAAATCGTCGCTAACGACTGCGGCCGTGTTGGTTCGATTGCCAAATCGCCACCTGTTCTGCTCGAAGTAGCTCCAATACCAGTTCCCCAAAAGGACCCGAAGCATCGGAGCCATTTCTTGGGGCATGTTTGGCAATTCGGCCTGCAACATCAAAATACGTTGTTCGGGACGGCCCCCTTCGATCTCGCTATTGAGCGTGATTTTTTTTGCAACCGCCTTGATCGCAGCAGCGTAGGCTTTGTCCTGCAAAGCCGATTCAATGATCGGTGCCAAACGTTCGAGTGCAGTTTTGGGGAGCCCTTGCTCAATCGCTTCGTTCACTTGCTTCCACATGGTGTCTCGTTGGGTTGGTGAGGTTTGTTGTGCGAAAGAAGCACGCGGGCTCAGCAGAAGCACGGCCAGGATGGTAAACATCCCAATGCGGCTCGGTAAACGCGATAAAAGAACAGACGTCTGTGTCTTGGATTTTGCCATTCAATCAACTCCTTGAAATCGTCTAGTGAATCAGTTCCATTCAGGATTAGATGGGCGATCCGCAATTTTATCGTCCACCGATAAGACATTGAATCCAATTCGTCGAATCAGCGACTCCCAAAGATCTTCTTCAAAACTGAGCGCTTCGTCGGCATCGATGTCCGTTACCAGCCAACTTCCCGTTTCGAGCTCATCTTCCAGTTGTCCAGGCCCCCAAGCACTCAAGCCATCGAAAAGCTTGAGTCGGGCTCCTTTGGTTCGAAACAATTTGATGAGTTCGCTTTGCTCGGTGCAAATTTTCAAACTATCAAAGCAGACAGTGCCCCCGATTTGATCTTGGTCGTGCAAAGCCAACAAAGGCCCATCGACCGGCCCGCCACAGTACAACAATCCTTCATGAACGCATTTTTCCTCGCAGATCATCGATACCACTTTGTGGAGACTGAAATGGGTTGGGCGATTCAAGATCAAACCCATCGAGTGATCATCGGCGTGCTGCACCGTCAACACGGCCGACCGAAAAAAATGAGGGTCATCCATGAAGGGTGATGCTAACAGGCAGTTGCCTTGGAGTGTTCTTGCCATCGATTTTGTCTATCAAAGCAGCGCTAGGAATCAAGCCATTGGGGGGCGATCGGACTTTCTGTCTGCAATCTTACCATTTCTTGGTACAAGCCGGGTTGGTCCAACAGTTGTGCATGGGTTCCACTTTGGATAATTCGCCCAGAATCGAGAACAATGATTTGGTCCGCATGAATGATGGTGCTTAAACGGTGAGCGATCACAAACGCCGTGCGTTGCTCCAACAAGATCGATAAACTCTTTTGGATAAGACGTTCGCTTTCGCTGTCCAGATTGCTGGTAGCTTCATCTAGGATCAATATTCTTGGGTCGGCTAAAAGAGCTCGAGCAATCGCAAGCCTTTGCCTTTGACCACCACTAAGCTTGAATCCGCGTTCCCCGATCAAGGTTTCGTAGCCTTTGGGCGACTTTGCGATAAATTCATCTGCGGCTGCAGCTTTCGCCGCTTCGATGACTTCGTCCATGGAAGCGCCGCGTCGACCGTACGCAATATTCTCCGCAATGCTGCCATCAAACAAAAAGACATCCTGTTCCACAACCCCCAAAAGCTGCCTGTAGCTGTGCAGCTGCACATCGCGCAAATCGATTCCATCGATCAATATTCGACCTTGTTCAGGATCAAAGAAACGAGCTACTAAATTGCAGAGCGTTGTTTTGCCCGCACCACTGCGACCGACAATTGCAATTGTCTGCCCAGCCAACGCATGCAAATTCAGATCTTTGAGAATCCATTGCTCATTTTCTGGATAACGAAATCCAACCGATTCAAAACGAACTTCACCCCGGACTTCCGATCGATTCAACCGCAGTGCGCCCGTTCTGTCCTGTAGTTCTTTTGGGGACGCAAGTAAATCCAGAATGCGGTCAAGTCCTGCAAGGTTATTCTGAAACTGCACTGCACTACCAGTCAACGTGGCGATGGGGCCCAAAAGCATGGTCAGGTAGACCAAAAACATCATCAGATCACCAAGGGTCAGCTGCGATTGCAGGATCTGCCACCCACCATAAACCAACAACAAAGTCGATGCGAGCGGAATCAATACTTCCCACACGATCTCGATCAGACGCGTTCGCCACCAAACCAAAAGCTGCTGCCGAACCAAAACATGACTTCCCTTCAGGTAACGTTGGCTTTCATTGCGTTGACGAGCAAACGTTCTGACCACTCGAATCCCCCCGAAGGTTTCCGTTGTATTGGAGTCGATACGTTGTCGACGTTGCTTGACATCGCGATACAGCGGCCGAATGGAGTAGATCCAAGTCCGATGACTGAAGTACACCGCGGGCAGCAACAGCAAGCCGGCAGCCAGCAGACGCCAATCCACCAAAACAAGAATGATAAGACTCCCTGTCAATTGCACGATCGCCTGCCAAGGGTTGTACAACATGCTAAATACCAGTTCCGCGATCCCACCAGCGTCCTCTCGCAAAAGGCTCGTTGCTCCACCCGACTTGAGCTGTTGAATTTTGTGCAGCGGCATATGAAGCATATGATCGAACACGCGGCTACGTATTGACATTTGAACTTGATTGAGTGCCTGAGTGCATGACCAACGCCCCCACAGGTGCACACAAGTCCTTAACAGTGTCACCGTTGATACCATAACCGCGATCCAAATCAAGATGGCTCCCGGTGACGGTTCCCCCACTTGAGCTGCGATCCAATCCGGCAAAGGCTTCACGGGGACAGTTAGGGCGCAATCGATTGCAATTTTGGTCCCGAGCGGCGGAATCAGCGACAGGACCGTCGACAGAGTCAGGGTCGCTAAGCCAAACAGGATTCGCCCTCGGAACCCTCTCAATTGCCCCCAAAACGCGGCAAACAAGGTCCAAAAGCTCCGGTGCGAACGGGAGACCAGCGAATCTTTGTCCTTGCCGCTCATGGTGGCATGGTAGGAATCGACTTCGGTCTTTTTCGACTTGTCCTTGCGCCTTGCCGCAAGCTCCTGGAGATATTCTCGATACTCAAATCGACTGGTGGGCATGAATTGCTTTGCTTGTTGAAGTGCTTTTGAACGAAAGTGTTCATTTTTGCTCTGCCCAAAATCGCAGACCTGAACTACTTTAGCAACATTGCAGTGTTGGGCTAGCTGATCATTCCATTCCCAACTTCCGCGAACCGTAATTTCCTCTGGCATTTCCACAGGAAATGTGGCTCGTTTGCCGCAGAGGTT
>Ga0247833_1008851_pt1 | contig 10027 bp, 6 predicted proteins | sample LaCruzMarch2015__7_FD_187117 | JGI IMG/M metagenome (GOLD analysis project Ga0247833, IMG submission 187117) | Freshwater microbial communities from meromictic Lake La Cruz, Castile-La Mancha, Spain - LaCruzMarch2015_8m | ecosystem: Environmental > Aquatic > Freshwater > Lake | place: Spain...
AAGGTCCGACGGGACATTCGTCTGGCCATACCCGTTGAAGCCCCAAGCGCGCACCGTGCCGTCCGTACGCAGTGCCACCGTGTGGTAACCGCCCGCCGCGATCGACATAGACGCGCCAAGGTCCGATGGGACAGTCGTCTGGCCCTGCCCGTTGCTGCCCCACGCGCGCACCGTGCCCGAAGGCAGCGCGCAATCCACATCTCCGTCACCATCAACGTCTTCCTCAAATCCGCCGCAGCCGCACTCGCCGGGTACCACCTTGCGTGCGTCCGTAGGACAACCATCGAGGCAATCCAGCACGCCGTCGCCATCGGAATCCACGTCGGGAACGCCGCATCCACAGCCTCCCGGCGACTGCTTCAGCGCGTCAAGAGGACATCCGTCGTCCACGTCGTCCACGAGGTCGTTGTCGTCGTCGGTGTCCGCGTTGTCGCCGGTGCCGTCACCATCTGCATCCGCCCACTCCGAGGCGTCCCTCGGGAAAGCATCGTTGGCATCTGGATAGTCATCGTCGTCGTCATCGGTATCGATGTCGTCAGGAATGCCATCGTTGTCAAAGTCCGCGCACAATTCCGGCGGGCAGCCCCTGCAGATTGCAGTTCCAGCGGCCGTCGGGCAGCGATCGAACTCAATCGGGATCAGGTCGCCATCGCCATCGCTCCCGGCAGCGGGAACGACATAGCCCGAGTACCGCACGCGAACGCCCACGTACGGGCTGCAGCCGGCGGAGCGATTTGTCACCACGAGCCGCAACTGACCGCCTGCATCGAGCAGCGCGTTGAAGCGGGTCAAAGGCATGGTGAAGGAGGCGAGTGAGAGTTCTTGTTCCCCACAACTTCCCCAGAATTCAACGTTGCCGTAGCGGTTCTCGAACGAGTCGTGTAGGTCGACGTGGACGTAGGAGTCGTACCAACCGTCATCGCCCGGGTTGGCATACAGCACCAACTGCACATCGCCAGCCGCCCGACGCGAACCGCTCACGCCGAAGTACTGAGTGGAGTCATAGACCGCGTTACCATAGCCCAAGTAGTCCGACGGCAGGTAATTCTTCCCCAAATCCCTATCCGCCACCGAAGGCTCGCTGCACATATCCGACGGACAACCCAGGCACGCTGCGTCACCTACTGCCAACGGGCAACGGTCGGCGCTGTCAAGGACGCCGTCATCATCGTCATCGGGATCTTGGCAGTTCGGAGTGCCATCGCTGTCGGTATCAACCGCGTCGCCGGCCGGGCAGCCATCGCACGTGCCCTGCACAGTCGGACACCGGTCCTGGCCGTTGCTCACGCCGTCGCCGTCGAAGTCATCACCACTCAACGGCAGCTCGATGCCTTGGAATTGGAAGCGCAGCGAGACTTCCGGGGCCTGCATCCCGCAGAGGCGATCCGTCGCGGTCCCTACCCGAAACGACTGGCCCGCCGCAACCCAGCCATTGAAGTCTGCGGCAGAGACCGCCGCAATGGCTTCGTACGTGGTGCAGTCATAGTTTGCGCTGAGTTCCCCGAGAAGGGAGTTGTCGGGCGAATAGAGTTGGGCACGTGATAACCCCTGGCACGAACGCAACCGAAGCGTGATCTGCACCACTGACTCGGACACCGCGGCCGGCGCGGCGAAGAACTTGTTCTCTTCGATGTTTGAACCATAGCCATACGAATAACACCCCAACTGCTGCGCCTCAGCAATCTCATCAACCACCTGCGACGTCGCACAGAGCTCCGCCGGGCACCCATTGCACGAAGCACTCCCAGCCACCCACGGGCAGCTGTCCTGCGAATCCGTCACACCATCACCATCGGTGTCGTAATTGTTGCCGTACCCACCGGAGCCGGCGTAGAACCACGCTTTTGGAGAAGCAATCGAACTGGAACTTGCGGCAAAAACCACAGCCACCGTCAGCAACGCAACCACGGTCGCGTCGACCGCCGCCGCACCAAGAAATCGCACAACGCTGCCAATCGCACCACGCTGAGTAGACGGCGCAACGCCGAGCTCCACTTGAAGCTCAACAGACGACCCGGACTTCTTCGAGATATTCACTGTGCGATGCTCCTGGATTTCAGGCGTGGTGCCTTGATCCGGAAGATTAGCACGGGATGACAACGGCGCAAATCCCGTTTTTCCAATTGGTTAACAGTTACAGAAATCTATCGCGGGCATCGCCCAGAGCGGGCGCCGGCCTGAGCCCGAATGCCAATCCCAGGCAGATCCAGACCTCGCAGCGCACCCAATCCTTAATGAGCGTCAGATCCACCACTCCAATGAGCAGCATGGCCAACAACATGCCCAAGACAGCCCGCCCCCGCGGATCCCCAGCCCACGCAGCCCGGACCGCGCGCCGAAGCGCCACAAAGGTCACGCTACCGAACGCCAGCGCGCCAACGGCTCCGTACTCGCACACCACCTCCAAGGGAAGGCAATGCACCCACGGCATGCCGGACGTCGGAAGTGACTCCCCGCGCCACGTCCACCCGTTCCGAACCTCGCGTAGGTAGTACTGACCGAACAAGCCGGGACCAATGCCAGTCACTGGGTGCTGCCATGCAAGTTCCGCGCCCAAGACAATGAGCGACTCGCGCACACCGAGCCCCTTCTGCACGGTTTCAACCACGCGCGCCCGAGCCATCGGCACACTGGCAACGATGGCAACAGCGATCACCACCGCCACGGACGCGCTCGCAACCGTGGCGCGGATGTTCCGCCGTTGGATCGTCATTGAGATCACCCCAACTAACCAGGCCCCGAATGCCTGTCGAGACACACTGAGCGCCCATACCGGCACCAACAATGCGGCAAGCAAGCTGCGCCACAGCACGCCATACCGGGCTCCATCGAAAGCAGCGACGGCGCCGGGCAGCAGGAGTGTTGCAGCGGCGATGTCGTTCGTGTTGCCTTGGCTCGCTGCAATCGTCGGCCCGCCCCCGGGCAAACCGCGGAGCAGCGAGTAGCCGGTGACCCGCTGCACCACAATGTCGGCACTCATGGAGAGTGCCACGCAACCAAGCAACACCCACACTGCACGCGTGGTGCGATCGTCCCACAGGCAGACCTGCACCGCAAGAAACGTCAGCGCGAAGAGTGGCATGCTGGCCGAGCGCTCGACGGCAAGCCCCGGGAGTTGGCAGCAAATGATCGAGAGCACGAACGAACCAAGCACTACCAGTAGTGGCCATACCGTCACCTGTCGCCATCGCGCGGCGGGATCAAGGCGCGCAGCGCCGAGTGCCACACCACCCAGCGCAAGCAGTGTGATGATGACGCCTCGGCCGACAGGCGCACCCCACGGAATACATGCGAGGCAACCTCCGATGAACGCCACGCACAAGACCGGTGCCACAAGCCCACCGCGGCGGGTGCCACCGTAGGCAAAACCCCCCGGTTCCACCCTCAAGCCTCCCCGCCCCCATGATGCTCCGCCGCGAGTTTGCCAAGCGGATTCGTGGGGTCACCCTTCTTGCGTGCCAGCGCTTCGATGACGCGCTTCGGCACCAGCGGCACCAGCTTGTCAAGCGTTCCGCCAAACGCCGCAATCTGTTTGATCAAACTGGAACTGGTGTATGCGTAACTCTCGCCAGTCACTACAAACACCGTCTCGATGTTTGCCACTTGGCGATTGGTGATTGCCAACTGGCATTCGCTGGCAAGGTCGGTGACGTTACGAATACCACGCACGATGGCCACCGCTCCAACCGATCGCGCAAAGTCGACCGTGAGACCGGTGTAAACCTCCACGCGCACGGGCGCGCCCTCGGGTTCTGCCTTGAGCATGTCCGCCACACATCCGCGCGCAAGATCAAGGCGCTCTTCAAAGCTAAAGAGCGCAGGCTTGCTTGGGTTGTGACCGATCGCCAACACAATCTCATCGAACATCCCGCGCGCGCGCGCCAACACATCAAGATGTCCGAGCGTGATCGGATCGAAGCTGCCGGTGTAAACCGCGAGGTGCCGTTTGGTAACCATTACGCGCCAAGGCTAGCGCAGGTCGCGCGAGGTATTGGTTACCGGCAAAATTCCCAAGATAAATCGCGCCATTTGCTTGCGAAGCGCCCCGGTGAAATCGACTCTCTTCATGTCGAGGACGCACTCAGAGGGTTGCGCCCAAGACAATCGGAACACGCGAAGTCTTCAGAAAAGGGAAGACGGAGCAAAGGAGGCGGGATAGGGAAAGCCCTATGTCCGCACAACAGACCACGGGCCCGAGAAGTAAGGGCTCCGCGTACACAGGGCCTTCCACAGAAGGCCCGACGGATCAAGGGCCCGTGCGGTGTGGGCCCGACATTCCTGGATCGGCCCCGCTCAGTGGATGCCTCCCTGAGCGGGGTTTCCATTTTTGGGGGCTTTTGGTTGGCATGTATTCATATTTACTCGGAAATATGGAATAATCCGAACTCGATTCGCTCAATTGCTTCCGCTTGGAGCAGATGCCCTGGCCTCTGATCAGGGCTGCCACACCGCGATCGCTGACCACAACCGGGTGCCTATTATTCTCGATGCATGAAAGCCCCGCCCAGGTCAGCCCTTCGCCATCAATCATGAACCCAGGCAACGTTGATGCGCCCGTGGTTGTTGTCATTGGCGGCGGCTTTGGAGGTGTTGCCGCGGTGCAAGCGCTGGCAAACGCACCCGTCAATGTGGTGCTGATTGATAAGGAGAATCACCACCTCTTTCAGCCTCTCCTTTATCAGGTGGCCACGTCGGTACTCCCCACGTCCAACATTGCGTTTCCGATACGGCGCATCTTTCGCGATCAAACCAATGCCTATGTATTCAACGACGAGGTCGTTTCGATTGATTGTGCTGCGCGTCGATTGACATTCATAAACGATCGCTGTGCTCGCTTTGACTATCTCATCGTTGCCGCTGGTGCACACTCAAGCTACTTCGGTAACGACCAGTGGGAACAATTTGCCCCGGGAATGAAGACGCTTGACGATGCGCTGATCATTCGCAATCGAATCCTGCGAGCCTTTGAAGATGCCGAAGCAGAGACTGACCCAGAGGCAATGCGTGAACACTTGACCTTTGTTGTCGTCGGTGGCGGAGCAACCGGCGTAGAACTTGCCGGCGCAATCAAAGAGCTCAGCGTTGATTCCCTTTCCAAGGACTACCGACGCTTCAATGCTAAGAATGCTCGAGTCATTTTGATCGAGGCTGGCGACCGACTGCTACCAAGCATGAGTGCGCGGTCGTCACATGAGGCACTCAAAGCGCTTCAGACAATGGGCGTGGAAGTTCGTTTAAAACAGGCGGTGACACAGGTCGATGAACATGGCGTGACCGTCAACGGGGAAACGATCAACGCCAACACGGTGGTGTGGTCGGCTGGTGTAAAGGCGAGTTCTCTCGGAGCTTCACTTGGTGCACCGCTCGATCGAAACGGCCGCGTCTTAGTTGAACCGGATTGCTCGGTCATCAATCATCCACATGTCTTCGTGATTGGCGACATGGCGTCTATGAAGTGCGCCAAGAGTGGCAAACCGGTTCCTGGAGTTGCACCAGCAGCCACGCAAATGGGGCAATTTGTGGCAAAGATCATTGCAGACGAAGTGCGCGCTGGGAGCACTGTTCGCAAGCGCAAGCAGTTTGCTTACCTTGATAAGGGATCCATGGCCACCATCGGTCGTGCCAAGGCTGTTGCCGAAGTAGCGGGACTCAAATTTCACGGGTTGATCGCTTGGCTCGCTTGGCTCTTTGTCCACTTGATCTTGTTGGTGGGCTTCAACAACCGCATCTTGGTATTTATGTCGTGGGGAATTTCCTACATCAGTTTCAGCAAGGGATCCCGAATCATCAGTGGCAACCCGCCCTCACGGGTTGTCTCCCCGGTTGGAAGTCGTGCCGGAGATTCACCCGAAGATCGGCGAAAGGCCGTTGCTGAATTGCTGCAGCGCGTCTAAATCCGTCTGCGTTGGCCCACTCAATCCATCAAGTGACCAAGCCCGCTCGAACGCAGCACATTGCGAAAGCTGTCACTAAACACAAAGTTGTGCTCAGGGAACGCCAGCCCGCTCATGTTCTGGTCCACATGGCTGAACATGATTTCCGTCTCGCCAATCTTCTCCCACTGCCCGGTACGGTGGTCCATGCGCTCAATGGTGCCGGAAGTCCCCGCACCCATTGGATCGATGCGGTCAATACGCGCGTCGTAGCGAATGCACTGGCCAGGAATCACATCGGCGCTGATCTCAGCGCGCTGAATCTTTGCCAAGACCACCTTCTCTTTGAACCGCCGCAAACTGCCCACCAAGATGCCCGCCGTTTGCGCCATGCCTTCAATCATCAGACTTGCAGGCATCACCGGCTGCGCAGGAAGCGTCGCGGTTGCCGGGAAATGCTCGTGCAAATGCTCTTCAGCGAGCGACACATTCTTGATCGCCACCAGACGCTTGTCCGGCTCGTAGGTCACGATCGTGTCGATCCACATCCAGCGCATTGCGGCAGATCTCCCTTACAAAAACGGCGCGCGCCGGGGGCACCGGCGCGCGCGAGAATTACTTCTTCAGTTTGATATCGATGAAGTCGCACAGGCTCTTCACCGTGAAGATCTTGGCAAGACCCTTCACGTTGCGGTCGCTGGCGAACACCGAAACATCCACGTGCGGCATGCGCTCCTGCAGCACGGCCATGCCGGCGTCAGTGAACTTGCCGTCCTTCACATAGTCCGGGTTGGACATCATGTTCTCTGGGAACAATTCGCCCTGCTCGATCTTGAAGGCCTTCTCCGGAGTGGAGAACTTCTTCTCAAGCTGGAACTGAATGTCCAGAAAGTCGATGCTCTCGGCACCAAGGTCTTCGGTCAGGGTGGCAGTGGCGATGATGTCGTCCCGATCCGCACCCAGCGCGTTCTCGAGGACGTCGGTCACCTTCTCTTCAATCTCTGCGCGGGAAATAGCCATCGTGTCTCCGTCTGGTGGCATCCTTGCACGCGGGCCCGCCATGGGCGCCGCACGATCCCAGGTCACCCCTGGGATGGGGTTTGCGGAGGAATCCGCAAGGGGCGCAGTGTAAATCGTCCCGAGACAGCCGTCTCCGGTTCCACTGCGACCTTCTCGTCTACGCGATGTCGGCGAACAATGCCGACGCCCTTGAACAAGAACGAGCCGTCGGGCAGTTCCTTCTCAAGTTGAACATCCACTTCCAGGGCCTCCCCGGGGCGGACAAATGAGCCGTAGCGCATGGCTTTGGCACTGCCGAGCACCATTCGAGGGTGCCCGCGCTGCTCCAAAAGGGCCCGTCCAGCCTGCACAAGGGCCTCCAGCATGAACACGCCGGGCAGAACCTGGAAGGTGGGGAAGTGGTCCTGGAGGTACTCCTCAGCCAGCGTGACCTGCTTCAACGCCCGGACTCGGTCCGGGGACTGCTCAAGAATCATGTCGATCAGGGCAAAGTGCATTGCGGCGGGATGGTAGCCGCGGGCGGAAAGGTCCGCAAAGATCGTCCAAATACCCGGGAAACTGCCGATGGAGTCCCCATATGGCTCGTTCGAAGACCGCATCGACTTCAACCGTTTCGCACTTCTGGAATCGCCCCGAATTTCGCGCCCGCGTCGCGTGGGTGGCGGCAGCCTTGGGCATTGCATCGCTGATGCTTGCGCTGGGTTCCTTCAATCACGCGGACTGGCCGTCGCAGGCCGTTGCCGTGCACAACACGCCCGCTGCCAACCTCATGGGTCAGGCGGGCGCCACCATCGCGTACTGGACCTATGCAATCTTCGGATGGGGAACATGGTTCGCCGTGCTGCTTGCAGCCGCGGCCATCACTGCCATTCCATTTGGATTTCGTGCGCAACATCTGTGGCTGCGCGTGATCGGCGCGGCCATCTTGGTGCTGGCCACCGGCGCGCTGCATGCGTTGTGGTTCCCAACACTTGGACCAGTAGCCGGCGTGGAAGCCGGACTGATTCCGCAGTGGGCTGCGGCACAACTCGACGCTCGCTTCAGCGATTTTGCCGCCAGCCTCATTCTTCTGTGCGCAACTGTGATTGGTGCAGTGGTTGCTGCTGACGAAGTGGTGTTCCGAATCCCAGGTGCAGTCATGCGCGGGCTCTCGTTCTTGGAACCGATCTGGCAGTACGACTGGGCGGGATTCTTTGCATCGCTCACTGGCAAAAACCGCGCCACCCCAGCACTCGCGGGTGGAGCGATCAACACCTCCCCTGCCCTGCGCCGCGCAGGCGCCCGCGCCAGTAGTGCAGTACTGGAGGAAGACGAAGACTCCGCAGACAACGTTCAAGTGCTTGATCCGTCCGACGCGAAGCGTGATGAGGACGAGGACGAGGACGAGGATGAGGATGAGGATGAGGACGAAGACGAAGACGAAGACGAGGAAGAGGACGAAGACGAGGAAGAGGAAGAGATCGATGCCGCTCCTGCCGTTCCTGTGCGAAATGCGCTGAGCACCGAGGAACTGCAGGCGAAAATCTCGAAGCTTCCCGTCCGCATCGCGCAGACCGCCAAGAAGCCCACGGTGCGCGACGAGGACATCCCGCGCACGGTCGACTACTCGGGCTACAAGTTCCCAGGGATCGACCTGCTCGCCGACCCGACCGGGAACTTCTCCACCGAGATGGAGCAGTTCGTCCGCGAGCAAGCGACGAACCTGACGGCCGCGATGCGGATCTACGACATCGAGGGCGAGGTGAAGCAGATCGACAGCGGACCGGTGGTGACCCTCTACCACATCGAGCTCGCAGAAGGTGTCCGTGCAGCCCGGCTGCAGCCGATCGCGGACGACCTTGCGCGCAAGCTCAAGGCTCCGAACATCCGAATCATCAACAACCTCGTCGGAAGCGGCTCGGTCGGCATCGAGGTGCCGAATCCGAAGCGCGAGCAGGTGCGGCTCAAGGAACTGATGACGGGACCGAAGGCGGTCGACATGGGCCTCCCCATGTTCCTCGGCAAGGACGCCTCCGGCGAGCCGCTTGTGCTCGACCTCGCCGAGCAGCCGCACATGCTGATCGCGGGCACCACCGGCAGCGGCAAGAGCATCTGCATGAACACCATCATCATGAGCTGGCTCTACACGAAGCGGCCGGACGAGCTGAAGCTCTGCCTCGTCGATCCGAAGATGGTCGAGATGGCACAGTTCGCCGACGTTCCGCACCTCATGGCGCCGGTCGTGACCGACATGTCCAAGGCGGCCGGGATCCTCGAATGGGCCGTGCGCCACATGGATGAGCGGTATGAGCTGCTCAAGTCCGCCAAGGTTCAGAAGATGCGGGCGTACAACGAGCTCGGCGAGGATGAGCTTCGGTCGAGGATGAACCCCAGCAGCGACGCTGCCTGGGCACGCATTCCGAAGAAGCTGCCGTTCATGGTCTTCGTCATCGACGAGCTCGCCGACCTGATGATGCAGCACAGGGAGGTCGAGCAGTCCATCGTGCGGATCGCCCAGAAGGCCCGAGCGGTGGGCATGCACTTGGTTCTCGCGACGCAGCGGCCGCAGGCGAACGTCGTGACCGGACTCATCAAGTCGAACATGCCCTGCCGCGTCGGCTTCCGCGTGGCGAGCGCGATGGACAGCAGGATCGTGCTCGAGCACAAGGGCGGAGAGCTGCTGCTCGGCAAGGGCGACATGATGGTCGTACCGAACGGCGCACACGAGCCGATGCGCTCGCAGGGAACCTACGTCGACGACAGGGAGATTCGTTCGGTCACGGATTTCCTCCGCACCGTCGCCACGCCGAACTTCGAGCGCACCCTGGTCGCCATCAAGGGCCCGGGCGGCTCGTGCGAGGCCGGCGGAGAGGGCGACGGCACGTCGCTCGGCGGCGGCGAGCGCGACCCGCTGTTCGACCGCGCGGTCGAGATCATGATCGAGACCAACCGCGGCAGCGTCAGCCTGCTGCAGCGCAAGATGTCGATCGGCTACGGCCGCGCCAGCCGGCTGGTGGACCAGATGGCCGAGGCCGGCATCCTGGGCGAGGCGCGCGGCGCGAGCCCGCGCGAGGTGCTGATCACCATGGCCGATTGGGACCGCATGAAGGCGATCGAAGCCGAAGGTGGCAATGAACTCACCGACAGCGATCGCC
>Ga0247833_1008863_pt1 | contig 10013 bp, 7 predicted proteins | sample LaCruzMarch2015__7_FD_187117 | JGI IMG/M metagenome (GOLD analysis project Ga0247833, IMG submission 187117) | Freshwater microbial communities from meromictic Lake La Cruz, Castile-La Mancha, Spain - LaCruzMarch2015_8m | ecosystem: Environmental > Aquatic > Freshwater > Lake | place: Spain...
CGGGTCTGTTCAAGTTTTTGTTTGGCAGAAAATCCATCAAAACCCTGCGCATCGTAGCACTCGGCATTCTTCCCGAATATCGGCGCTCCGGGCTGGATGTATGCTTTTATGTTCGCAGTTACCAAACCGCACTGCGTAAGGGAATTCAACGCGCGGAAGCCTCCTGGATTTTGGAAAACAACGATCTTATGAACCGGGCTTTGCTGCAAATTCAGGGAAAAGTCTACCGTAAACACCGAATCTACGAAAAATCGCTCTAAAACATGGCCCGCATTCTCATCACCGGCGCCAGTGGATTTATTGGCGGTTACCTCGTGGCTCAGGCACTCCAGGCCGGACACGAAGTAACAGCAGCAGTACGCCCCAACAGCGATTTAACCCGCCTTAATGGCCCTGGTTTGCAATTATTGCAACTCTCCCTGGGAGATGTTTCCGCACTCACAAAACAGCTCCAGGCAGCCGGGCGATTTGATTGGGTCATTCACAACGCAGGCGTAACCAAAGCCCTGACCCGGGATGCTTTTCGGGAAGGCAATACTGAAAACACCCGTCGTTTAACAATGGCTTTGCTAGAGACTGGATCCTTGCCGGACAAGTTTCTGTTCGTCAGCAGCTTAGCGGCCTTGGGGGCGGCGGCTACTGGAAGCCCCATGATCCATGCGAATCAAACCCCTCAGCCGCTCACGCCTTATGGCGAAAGCAAGCTCGAATCCGAACGATATCTGGAGTCTTTATCCCCCGAATTCCCATGGGTGGTGGTGCAGCCTACAGCCGTGTATGGGCCTTGGGAACGGGATATTTTGACCGTCATAAAAATGGCTAACATGGGTTTGGAAATGACCATTGGCCGACAATCTCAACGACTGAGTTTTATACATGGATCGGATGTGGCCCGTGCAATTTTCCAGGTTCTTGGGGCTGAAACCTCTGTTACCCATAGGAAATATATCCTTTCGGATGGCAATGCCTACACCACTGAAGCCCTCAGTGCGGCCATCCGGGAATCACTGGGTGGTAAAAAAACCCTGAAAATTCGATTGCCGCTGGGCCTGGTTAAACAGGTTGCGGGCATTTCCGAAACCATTGGCCGTTGGCAAAACAAACCATCCCCGCTCAGCCGGGATAAATTGCCCGAATTGGCCGCCGAAAACTGGCACTGCGATGCCTCGCCACTGTTTGAAACCATACAATTTAAGCCGGAGTTCGACCTGTTTAGTGGTATGAAAAACACGGTGGAATGGTATAAAAAAGCAGGCTGGCTATAATTCCGGATGAACTCTGGGAAACACAAATGAAAAAACCTAAGATATGAAACGTTTTAATCTACAATCCACACCAAAATATTCACTGTTGCTCCTGATGCTCCTGGTATCGGGTTGGTTAGCAGCACAAGGCACCATCATCCATGGTAAAGTGTTTGATGCCAAAACCAACGAGGCATTGCCCTATGCAACAGTACAATCCCTCGGCGAAAATCTTGGAACTCGAACGGACCTGAGTGGCAACTTTCTGCTGGAACCCTCCAATCGGGTAACTCAAATCCGGGTATCCTACATTGGTTACAAAACGGAAACCATCAGCATCCAGCCTGGTGAGCGTAACGAACTCGTCGTGCGGCTTTCGGAAGCCACGGTTACCCTCAATGAAGTGGAAATCCGCCCGGAAAAATACCGCCGCAAAAACAACCCCGCCGTCAATTTGATCGGACAAGTTTTTGCGCACAAGGACCAAAACCGTCGTCAAGGCCTGGATTATTACAATTACGAGGCATACGAGAAGCTGCAATTGGATATCAACAACGTTACGGACAAATTTCGGAATCGCCGTTCGTTGCGCAAGTTTCAATTCATCTTTGAAAATGTGGATACCAATGCGGTAAATGGCAAAGTGGCCCTTCCCGTGTACCTGCGCGAACGCCTGATGAATGTCTATTACCGCAAGGATCCAAAAACGGAAAAAGAATACGTGACTGGTGAGCAACAGACTGGTTTGAAGGGTTATCTGGAAGAAGATGGGGTTTCGACTTATTTGAACAACCTCTACCAGAATGTAGACATTTACGATGCCAATATTAGCCTGCTGAGTACGCAGTTTGTGGGTCCGTTATCCAATCTGGCCCCGTCCATGTATCGGTTTTACATCATTGATACCGTTGAGTACCAAGGCGCTCCCTATGTAGACCTCTTTTTTGCGCCCAGCAATAAAAATGACCTGGCTTTTGTCGGGAACATGCTTGTATCCCTTGATTCGACCTATGCCGTTCGCAAGGTGCAGATGGGTATTTCTAAAAATATCAACCTGAACTGGGTCTCCGATTTACACCTGGAACAAGAATTTGATTTTTTCGGGGAAGGAGATAACCGTCGCCTGATGTTGATCAAAGACGATATCTCGATGGATTTTCAGTTGATAAAATCGGAGAAAGGGCGTAGCATCCTAGGCCGAAAGTCGGTTTCCTATAAAAACTACACCCTCAACGAAACCTTGCCCGACAGCCTTTTTCGCACCAAGGTAACCACCATTGTAGATGAAAACTCCATGCTGCGGGACGCAAATTTCTGGGCATCCCGCCGCCACAACCCACTTTCCAAAACAGAAGTCGGCATTTACAAAATGGTGGACAGCATTCAGAACGTGCCCGCCTTTCGTCGCACCATGGACTTAGCGGTACTCTTGCTGGCGGGCTTCAAAACCTTCGATTGGTTTGATCTGGGTCCTGTAAATACCTTCTACAGTTTTAATGCCGTAGAAGGGTTTCGCCCGCGCATTGGCGGTCGTACGAATGGTCGTCTGGCCAAAAATATTTTGTTGGAAGGTTATGCGGCCTATGGTTTTAAGGATGAAAAATGGAAATACTATGGCGGACTCACGTATGCATTCGCCAACAAAAAGCCGCTTGCCTTTCCGATGAACCAAATAACGGTCTCTTACCAAAACGAGACCCAAATACCGGGTGAAAGCCTTCAATTTGTACAGGAAGACAACATTTTGCTCTCCTTCAAGCGGGGCGTGAACGACAAGATGATTTACAACCGCGCCCTGCATGTAGAATACGTTCGGGAATTGCGCCGGGGTTTGAGTTACACCTTGATGGCCCGACAGGTCAAAAAAACGCCGGGCGGGGCTTTGATGTTTGATTATCAGATACCTGGGGTGGATGGCCCACAATATCAGGCTGAAATTGCTACCGCTACCCTGGGCTTTTCGATTCGTTATGCGCCCAATGAAAAGTTTTATCAGGGCAAAACCTATCGGATCCCGATCATGAACAAATACCCGGTTTTTCAGGTCAATTTCCAGGCGGGTGTGAAAGACGTGCTGGGGGGTGAATACAATTATCAGACTTTAATGGCCAAGGTTACCAAGACCTTTTACATCGCGCCTTTGGGCATTTCGGATTGGTCATTGGAGGCTGGAAGGGTGTTTGGAACGGTGCCTTATCCTTTGTTGGAAATACATCGGGCCAACCAGACCTACTCGTATCAGTTGCAGGCCTACAATTTGATGAACTTCCTTGAATTTGCCAGCGACCAATATGTGGCATTGAATATCCAGCACAATTTTGGCGGATTCTTTTTCAATAAAATCCCCCTGCTGAAACGTTTGAAATGGCGGGAAGTGGCCAGTTTTAAAGGTTTGTATGGTGGCTTAGACGATAAAAATCGCCCTACCAACTCCAATGGCTTGCTTCGTTTCCCTGTGGACGAACAGGGGCGGACGGTTACGAATACCCTTGAAAACCAGCCTTATGCGGAGGCCAGCGTGGGCATCGCCAACATTTTCAAACTGTTTCGGGTGGACTATGTAAGGCGCTTGACCTATACCGATTTGCCCGGCGTGAGCAAATGGGGCATTAGAGCACGGTTCAAATTGGACTTTTAATTGGAACAACTTTTCCAAACAATGAAAAAACTACTGATTTTCACACTTATAGGACTCTCAAGTCTCCATATCCAGGCCCAAACCTCCTACCCTACCCCGCCGGATGCTTTTCAGCGACTGTTTTATATACAGCGCACCGGCAGCCCGAATACGGTGATCTATGACGCTAAAATCGGCGCCGATGGCCAATTTCAAAAAGACCAGCCCATAGACGTGTATTGGATGCGCTTTTCAGAATACGGACAGCGTCAGGATTTGAATTATCTGCAACGCACCCTGGCCTACGGTGTAAAATCAAGCATTTCGGAAAGTACCAATGAGTTCATCTTTCACCTGGTTTCTTATTCGCAACGCAAGTTTCGGCTGAAAAGAAACGCTCAGGGACGACCCGTGGTGGTGATGATGCTCAATGGAAAAGAGGCTTACTTGAAGCGGGTTTTTATTGAGTTAGAGCCCACCCTTTTTGGCCTCAAACCCAATATCCATTTTGTGGAAATCTTTGGGATAGAGGTGCAGACAGGGCGTGCGGCTTATGAGAAGTTTGTGCCTTGAATATTAGTGCAGGGCACAAGACCCAAAAACGGCGTAGCCGTGACATTTTGGTAGCCCAAAGGGCGTTTTGAAGGATAGGAACGGCGTAGCCATGACATTTTGATGTCGGAATAATGCCACGGCTACGCCGTTCTGAAAAAACTGGACGCTGACGCTACCATAATGTCGCCGCTATGCGGCTGGAATGGTCTTTTTTAATTTTAAATAACGACCTCACGTTACTTAATTTCCTTGATTTTCAACAATTTAGCGCCATTCCATTTGTACACCACTACCCCAAAAGTCTGGCTGCTGCGCACAAAATCATTGCCTTTTTCTTCAAATTCCGAGTGATCATGCGTCACGATGATATGATCGCCGATACCGCCACGCTGACTGGGTAGGATAAACTCTTCGGTATCATAAAATACCCCCCCATCACTTACGGAGGAGGTTTCGAGCACTTTAGTCATTTGATTGTTTTCTTGCCAAAACAGGAGGTTATTGCCCGAGGGATAGCCACAAGCCGGGTAATAATAATTGACGGATAACACGGCCTTTACCTTTGGAAATGATTCAAAAACCACTTCAAAACTTGGATAATAAGAAAGGTCGCCATTGGTAGTAAATTCGCATTTGGCGAGTTCTTTCCCGTCTTTGGCAGCACGGACCTGAACCGTAATCTGATGTTTAAGCTCATCGTATGCGGCCACCCCGGTCAGGTACTGCACCCCGGCATTGGGCGTGTATTCGTCATTGGGAGTCTGAATGCTGGCCAATGCGAGGAACCCGCCCCAGAGCCCGTCTGTTCGGGTTTGCCTGCGGCTTTGGTGCGCACCTGGACCCAGGGCAATTTTACACCGCGCAGAGAAAGCGAGTCCGTGCTGACGCTGATGATTTCAACGGGGGTTGCAATGGCTAGTTTGGTGATGACTGTAGATTGTGTGTTGGATTTTTCACGCAAATTAGCGTCCGAAACCATCGAAAAGTATTGCTTACCTACAACAAAGCCTTCGAGTGAGCCATCGGATTGCATCCAGTTATTGACATCTGACTCCTGGGCATAGGTGAAGCTGGTGATAAATAGGGCAATTAGGGTTAATAGTGTATTTTTCATGGTGTGTTGTATGAATGGATTGAATTTCGGAGGCAAAAGTAGACTCTTGCCTGGGCAAGCGTCTCAATATTTTCGTTTTACTCCTTTGGTAATTTCCTAATAACTTCAAACAACTCTTGACGCCCTTTTGATACAAAAAGCCACAAATCTTCCTTCCTTTGTGGACATTCAATATACAGCAGTATGGACGGCGTTTTTCGCAGTTTTTCACTCTTTTTTCTTCTGTTTTTCGCTCCAAAAACCGGGATTGCCCAATGCGACCCGTTTTTCCCGAAGCCGCTCAGCCCGCGCCCGGCGAATTATGAGATTTATGTGACACTCGACGATGCCAGCAAAACCATTTCGGCCAGCCAGACGATTCGATTCACCAACTTATCTCCCGTGCCGGTCAGTGAACTGCGGATGTACCTGTATCTCAATGCATTTAAAAACACGGAATCTACCTTTTTAAAAGGCACCGGCAAAATTTTTGGACAAGGTTTTACCAACCGCAAGCAAAATGAATGGGGCTGGGTGGACATCGAAAAAATAGAACGGGAAGGCGGCGCCGACTTGAGCGGACAGATGCGTTTTGTCCAACCTGACGATGGTAACAAGTCCGATCAATCCGTTTTGGAAGTTACGCTCGACAAGCCGATTGCGCCAGGCGAAACGGGCGCTTTCAAGCTCCGATGGCGTGCCCAAATGCCCAAAACCATCGCCCGGGCTGGGTACAGCAAGAACTTTTATTTGTTTTGTCACTGGTTTCCGCAATTGGGCGTTTTCGAGCAAAACACTGCCGGCAACTGGGGCTGGAACTGCCACCAGTTTCATCGCCACACAGAATTTTATGCAGATTTTGGAGTGTATGATGTCCACATCACGGCTGACCGTAAATTTGTGATGGGTGCTTCGGGTTGCCTGGTGAGTGAACGAGAGGATGATTCAGAAAACACCATTACAAGACACTATCATGCAGAGGATGTGATAGATTTTGCCTGGTCGGTATATCCCCGATTCACGGTGCAGGAAGACCGATTTACCCGCCATAGGCTTGCCGACGGAGGGTCAAATGATGACGTCCAAATACGATTGCTGATTGCCCCGGAGCATGCGAATTTGGGGCCACGATACCTGCACGCGTTAAAATTTTCACTCGAATACCTGGAAAAACACGTTGGGAAATACCCATACCGAAGTATCACGGTGGTAGATCCGCCTTTCCATGGGCTTCGTTCCGGGTTGATGGAATACCCCACGCTGATTACCGTCGGCACTTTTTATGGGATGCCTTCCAACATCCGGGTCACTGAATCTTTAGTGGTGCATGAGTTTGTGCATCAATACTTTATGGGCATGGTTGCCTCCAATGAGAAGGAGGAAGCCTGGCTCGACGAAGGTTTTGTTACCTACTTTGAAGACCGAATCATTGATGCCGCTTTTGGCGAAAAGAAATCGTTGGTGGATGTGTTCGGGTATCATTTCGACAATCGCGAACTGACGCGTTTGGAATACACTACAATGGCCAACCCACGCGAGGGAACGGTAGCGCGACCCGGCTGGGATTTTACAGATGCCAATTTCAAAGCGCTGATTTACAGCAAAACTGCCACGACTTTACGTACCATCGAGGCGCTCATTGGCCGGGAAAAGATGGATCAAATCCTGCAGACGTATTTTGAACGCTGGAAGTTCAAGCATCCAAAAGGATCCGATTTTATGGCTGTTTTGAAAGAAGGATTGAGTACGATGCCGGACACCGTTTTTGCCACGCAAGTCTATGGATTGTTTGAAAAGAGTATTTACAATGCACTCGTACTGGATTATGCCGTGGTAAATATTTCCAACGAGGAATTGCCCGCGTCTCAAGGTGTTTATGGCATTAACAGCACTGCATTTACCTACCAAGACGGTAGCGGTCCATCTTCCATTCTTTCAAAAGTGGAGATACAACGCAAGGGCGACTGGGTTTTTCCGGTGGAGGTCCTCGTGACTTTTGAGGATGGAAGCACTCAGACTATGCATTGGTCGGGAGCGGAAGGCTCCAGGTTTTTTGAGTTTTCCAATGGTTTAAAAATCATCTCCGCTCAAATAGACCCGCTACAAAAAATCGCATTGGATGTTGATTTGAACAACAACAGTATGACCCTGCAGCCAGAAAAAGCGTCGCTTTGGAAATATGCGGCCAAAGCCATTTTTTGGGTTCAAAACTTGATGCAAACGCTTAGTTTTCTGATGTAATGATGAAATATCTAAAAGTGATATCCAATAGTATTTCTCTTGGGCTGCGCCAATGGCAAATCGCGGCAATTGTCTATTTTATTCAACTATGTCTGGCCTTGACCTTGGGCATGCAGGCCCACAGCGTGCTGGAATCTTCGATAGGTCATTCTTTGGAGATCAATAAATTGCTGGTCCAATACGATCATACGGTATTCACCGATTTTCTGAAAGTACACGGTGCATCCATTACGCCCCTGATTGGTCAGCTGCGCTGGTTGCTGCTCGTTTGGCTTGTTTTTTCGGTATTTATAAACGCTGGCTTGCTGTATAGTTCCTCCCCGGAGACATTATCCCGGCAGTCAAAAGTGAGCGCATTTTGGCAGGGAGGAGCCCGATACTTTTTCCCCTTCTTAAAAATCAGTCTGGTTTTTTTGTTGCTGGCTTTGGTTTGGACAGTAGTGGTTTTGCTGCCCATTGTATTGTATTTTGAACCATCGTTACAATATTTCTCTTCTGAAAAGTATCCGGTATGGATTATATTGGGCCTGTTGTTGATCTATCTAAGTGGCTTGGTCGTGCTGTTTCTTTGGTCGGTGATCAGCCGTTTTGTAAAAATAAAAACGGGGGCTTCCATGGTCACCTGTATTTTCAAAGGGTGGGGCATATTTAGAAAAAACAAGGTGAGCTTTCTAGGAATAATGTCGGTTTTTGTAATGTTACAAATCGTGTTATTAGCCTTTTATTGGTTGTTGGAAGCATTGACCGGCATGACTTCCGCGGGGCTAATTCTACTGCTTTTTGTGGCTCAACAGGCGTTTGTGTTTCTCCGTATTCAACTACGGCAAATGATGTACGCCGGGCTTTGTTACCTTGCCACGCCAATCGAAACAATTCGTCATGTTCCGTAACTACTTTACATGGGTATTGATCCTGATTTCGGGCTTCTTCTTCACCTACTTATCCGCCCAGAATCAGCCCTTACTGGATTCGCTCGAACGCGAAGCCCGCAACGCCAGGACAGACTCTGCCCGGGTGCAGTATCTGAATCAATTGGCTGCCCAGTACATCCGCTTTGGCATGCCTCAGGCGGAGGATAAATTGCGGGAAAGTTTGCAACTCACCCAGGACTACATTCCAGGCCGATGGTCAAGCCAAAACGCCTTTCTGCTCGCCAGAGCCAGGGTGTGTTTTCTGCACGGAAACTATCACAAGCGCCGGGGTAATTTTCCAGAAGCCATTCGATTTTATCATGAATCACGCGAAAAAGCGGAAAAAATAGGCCATTTTGGTCAGGTCGGGCATGCGCTCATTGGCATCGGTACGGTCTACAGCGGGTATCTGAATGAACCCGAAAAAGCAACGGAGTTCTTCGCACAAGCGGAAAAAGCCTTCTTGCAAGCAGACGATACCCAGGGGCTGATGATGGTGTATGGCAATATGGGCGCTATTTACAGTAATAACGGCAACCCAAAAGAGGGGCTTGCACAGACCTTCAAAGCTGAAAAAATCATTCGGGAAAAAGGCATGAAGGAATTTGAGGCACAGGTATTGTCCACACTTTCAGCCATTTACGGCGAAATGGACAGTCTTCCGCAGGCACTCTTTTATGCAGAAAAAGCGCGAATTGCCTTTCTGCGGGACAAAGACCTGATGCGATATGGCGATCATTTGCTGACCATGTCCATCCTCGCTTCCCGAAACAAAGATGATATCGAGGCTGAAAAATTTGCCCAGGAAGCACTCGAGACTGGCGTGAAAGGCCAGCACAAAGTTATCATTCAAGACGCCTATCTGGCCTTACAGGAAATTTACCTCCAACGGGCCAAAACCACTGCGATCCCGGCCCTCAAAGACAGCTTTTTCCTGCGCGCTTTCCACTACAATGGCCTGAATCGGACCTACAACGACTCGCTTTTCAACACTGAAAAAAGCCGTCAAATCGCCGAGCTACAAGTGAAGTTTGAGACTGAAAAAAAAGAACACTCCATCAGTCAACTCAGCGCCGAAGCCAAAGACCGCGAAATTGAAATTCTCCGCAATGAAGTGGCCCTGCGCCAGGCAAAAATCAAAGCCGAACGCGCCCACGAACAAGCTTTATTGTTGGAACAAACCAACGCCAACATTGCACTTCAACTAGAGGTGCAGGACGTGAAAATTCAAGGACAAAACACAGAAGCCCGGGAAAAACAGCGCGAAATTGAAGCACTCAACGCCGTAAACCAGCGCCGTGAAATAGAAGCAGAAAGTGAAAAAAAACTGCGTTACGCCCTTCTGGCCGGCT
>Ga0247833_1008865_pt1 | contig 10011 bp, 10 predicted proteins | sample LaCruzMarch2015__7_FD_187117 | JGI IMG/M metagenome (GOLD analysis project Ga0247833, IMG submission 187117) | Freshwater microbial communities from meromictic Lake La Cruz, Castile-La Mancha, Spain - LaCruzMarch2015_8m | ecosystem: Environmental > Aquatic > Freshwater > Lake | place: Spain...
AAGTTTCCATTTCCATCGATAAGTAAGTAACGAAGGGACCAATGTTGAGCTAGACGGACGACAGAGTCGTAGATCGCGGTATCACCGTGCGGGTGGTAATTACCCATGACATCGCCAACGATGCGTGAAGATTTGTAGTAACCCTTATCTGGGCGATAACCAGCGTCATACATTGCATACAGGACGCGACGATGAACTGGCTTTAATCCGTCGCGAACATCTGGCAACGCGCGGCCGACAATAACTGACATCGCATAATCAAGGTAGGAACGAGCCATCTCGACTTGAAGATCAACTGTTTCAATCTTGTCGAAGTTTTCTAGATTGTTTGGGTTCAACTCATCCATTAGATATCCAAGAACCTAACATCCTTAGCGTTGCGCTGAATAAATGCGCGGCGCTTTTCGACATCTTCACCCATTAAAACTGAGAACAAGTCATCTGCAGCAGCTGCATCATCTAATGTGACGCGAACTAATACACGGTGCTCTGGATCCATGGTTGTATCCCACAGTTCTTTAGCTGGCATCTCGCCTAAACCTTTGAAGCGTTGGATTCCATCATCCTTAGGTAGGCGCTTTCCAGCCGCGACCCCGAGTTCAATCATTCCATCACGTTCGCGATCGCTAAATGCATACTCAACAGGATCTTTTCCAGCCCACTTCAATTTGTACAACGGGGGTTGTGCAAAGTAGACAAAACCTTGTTCAATCAATGGGCGCATAAAGCGAAATAGCAAAGTTAACAACAGTGTGCGAATGTGTTGACCATCAACATCAGCATCTGCCATCAAAATAATTTTGTGATAACGAAGTTTTTCAATATCAAAATCATCGTGTACGCCCGTGCCAAGCGCTGTGATGAGGGCTTGGACCTCATTGTTTTGAAGAACACGATCGATACGCGCCTTTTCAACATTCAAAATTTTTCCGCGAATTGGAAGAACAGCTTGGTTGCGCGAATCTCGTCCACCTTTAGTAGAACCACCCGCTGAATCTCCCTCAACAATATACAACTCGCACTTAGTTGGGTCGGTCCATTGGCAATCCGCTAACTTTCCTGGCATTCCACGGCCTTCGAGTAAACCTTTTCGGTTACGACTTAGGTCGCGAGCTTTACGTGCGGCCACACGCGCTGCAGCAGCATCAATGCTTTTACGCACGATTTCCTTGCCTTCTGCAGGATTTTGCTCAAACCATGTCGTCAACTCTTCATTAACAATCTTTTGTGTAAAGGTCTTTGCCTCTGAGTTACCGAGTTTTGTTTTTGTCTGTCCTTCAAACTGTGGTTCAGCAAGTTTGATTGAAACAATCGCGGTTAACCCTTCGCGAACATCATCACCGGTTAGACGATCTTCCTTCTTACGGATAAAGCCTTGTTCTTCACCAAACTTATTAACAATAGAAGTTAGCGCGGTGCGGAAACCTTCTTCATGTGCACCACCTTCATGGGTGTGAATAGTGTTTGCAAAGGTGTAAACAGATTCGGAAAAACCCGCATTCCACTGCATTGAAACCTCAAGTGAAATCTTGTTCTTTTTATCCTCTGATGCAAAAGAGATGATTGATTTATGCGTTTCGCCACGGGTTGAATTGAGATGCTTAACAAAATCTGCGATTCCGCCATCGTATTGGTAGCGAACTGTTAACTGCTCACCTTTTTCATCAACATGGCCTTGGCGCATATCAGTCAAAGTTAAAATCAAACCTTTATTTAAAAAGGCCATTTCTCGGAAACGTGTTGATAAAACCTCAAATGAAAAATCTGTTGTTTCAAAGATTTCCTTTGATGGCCAGAATTGAACCGTTGTTCCATTGGATTTGGATGGATCGCCTTTGCGAACCGGCGCAGTTGGAACACCTAACTTGTACTCCTGGTACCAAAAACTTCCATCCCGTTGAACAATGACTGAAAGATCTGTGCTGAGCGCGTTTACAACAGAGATACCAACACCATGCAGACCACCAGATACTGAGTAACCACCATCGCCAAACTTTCCACCTGCGTGCAAAACGGTGAGAACAACTTCAAGTGCTGGTTTCTTTTCAACTGGGTGAATATCAACCGGAATTCCACGGCCATTGTCGATTACTTCGACACCGCCATCTGCCAACAAGGTGACATTAATTTCTGTGCAGTAACCGGCCAGCGCCTCATCAACCGAGTTATCGACAACCTCATAAACCAGGTGGTGTAGGCCGCGCTCTCCTGTAGATCCGATGTACATGCCGGGGCGCTTGCGGACCGCTTCGAGGCCCTCCAGGACGGTGATGTTGGAGGCGTTATATGAGCTCTCGGCCATTGGAACACCTCCCGTCTAGATCTCTGAAATCGCCTGTAAGGGCTCTTGGAGAGGTTTTGCCTCTCGGAATGGGATTATCCTAGTCATAAATGGTGGGAATACATAGCCAAAAAAAGCCCTGTGGGTGGGTATAGCCGAACTTTGAGCGCGGAGTTGAGGGTTCCTAGTGGGCTTGGCTTAGTTGTAGGTGTCTCTGGGCCCGCGGGCGTTACGGATGGTGCGAACCCCCTTCTTCCAGGTTGGGGTTTGTGGGCCGATGATCGCCAACCTCTCAATGAGCACCCCGGTGGCATCTTTTTGGATCGTCGTTAATAAATCTGCAGCAATCAAATTCAATTGAGTAGCCCAAGCTGTTGATGAGCTTTGAACCGTTAACACGTTATCTAAAATTGAGATTGGTTGTGCGTGTTGTGCGATCTCATCACCCACAATGTTTTTCCAATTAACAAATAGATTTCCTTCAGCAAGTCCTGAATCCCAATCACGATCTGAAATTAAATTATTGAGAACACCACCAATTAATTCAGGGTCACCAGCTTTTCCAATTTGTGGTGTTGGTGCAGCTTTGTTTGTTTTGCGGATAACACCTGTTTTAAATGATTTGAAAAGGTCTAATGCTAGGTCACGTTTTTCCATTAACTCTTTCCTTTCTTTACTACTCCTGGTGTTACATAAAACTTTTGTGTTAACAACTCTGCGGGTAAATCACTTTCAACAGCTGCGGTGATAAATGTCTGCTCTGCTAATTGGGTTGCAGACATTAATTGAATTCTGCGCGAGCTATCAAGTTCTGCAAAAACATCATCCAAAATTAAAATAGGGGATCCGCCCTCAGATTTCAACAAGTTAAATGAACCAATTCGAAGCGAGATCGCCATTGACCAAGACTCACCATGGCTTGCATAACCTTTTGCTGGAAAATCACCTAGTTGCAGATGTAGGTCATCACGATGTGGGCCAATTAAAGAGACACCGCGTTCGATCTCTTGGTAGGCAACTTCCTCTAGGCGAGCCGAAAGTGCTGCAATGTTTTCTTCAATGTTTCTAGTGACGCCTTCGGTGCTGCACTTGTAAGAAATAGAGGCTGGTTTTACCTCATTTAAATTTGCGTAGTTGTGGGCAACATGTGGATTAAGTGCATCAATTAAGGAGATTCGTTCAGCTGTTAGCTCTGCGCCTAGTTTTATTAATTGTTCATTCCATGGGGCTAAAGCGGCGGCCGATGTTCTGGTTTTTAAGAGCGCATTTCTTTGTTTCACTACCCGCTCATAATCAGCGATAATCCCTGCTAAACGTGGGGTTCTGGTTATAAGTAATCGGTCTAGAAAATCGCGGCGGGTGCCGGGTTCTCCACGGACAAGATCTAAATCTTCGGGAGAGAAGTAAACAATTTGAATCGCACCAAGAATCTCTCGTTGGTTCCGGGTTGGGTTTCCATTAATACGTGCTCGGTTTGCTTTGGTCGCATTGATCTCTAAATCGATTTGTAAGGTTCGATCTTCTCTTTGAACTTCAGCGCGGATGATCGCTTGTTGGTTTCCAAGTGAGATGAGTGGAACATTGTTTGAAACTCGATGGGAGGAGAGAAAGGCGAGATAGATAAAGGATTCGGCGATATTGGTTTTACCAGAGCCGTTGTCGCCAATAAAGGTGATAACCCCAGGTTGGAGTTCTAACTCAAGTGAGTTGTAGGAGCGAAAGTTGGTCAGAGCCAACTTGTTAATGCGCATTAGTAACCTGAAGTTAGGAGGCGTAACGCATTGGCATTAATAGGTACCGGTAGTTTTCAACTAGCGCACCATCTTTATCGCTCTTGCCCATCAAGATCGCCGGTTTATTTGATCCTGTAAATGAGATTTGCACAAACTTTGTTCCGACCGCACTTAGACCATCAGCTAAAAATGTTGGGTTGAAGGCGATGGAGATTGGTTCTCCAGTTAAAAGTATTTCTATCGCTTCAGTTGCTTGAGCTTCTTCACCTGCGCCAGCTTCAAGGGACAGGGTGTTGTTTGCGAAATCAAGTCGTAGTGGAACTGTTTTATCTGTAACAAGTGCTACACGACGAACTGAATCTAAAAGTGTTGAGACCTCGATAAGTGCTGTAGTTGTTACCTCTTGTGGGAGTAGGTGGCGGTATGGGGGAAAGGTTCCATCCAACATACGTGATGTCATTGTTTTTCCATCGCCTGCAAAACCAGCTAAACGATCATTGCTGGTGTTGGGAGCAAAAGATAGTGAGACATCTTTAGATCCAGTAAGTGATTTGGCCGCATCTGCAATTGTGCGAGCTCGCAAAAGTGCTGTGGTTGTTGTGTTTGGTGCGGTAGGAGCCCATTGAATCTCGCGAACAGCTAAGCGGTAACGATCAGTCGCCGCAAAGGTGATGGTCTCTTCATTAATTTCTACATGGACACCAGTAAGTGTTGGAAGTGAATCATCACGTCCTGCGGCGATAGCAACTTGTGCAACCGCTGTTGCAAATATGTCGCTTGGAACTGTTCCTGTTGAATCGGGAAGTTCTGGAAGGTTTGGATACTCATCAACTGACAATGTTGGAAGTGTGAACTTTGCGCTGCCGCTTGTTACTGAAACACGGGAACCATCTAAAACAAAGGTGATTGGCTTGTTTGGTAGGGATCGTGAGATCTCAGCTAGCAACCTTCCGGGAACTAAAACCTTTCCGGGTTCTTTTACCTCTGCTGCAAAATGGGCTTTGCTTGCTGTTTCTAAATCTGAGGCTGATAAAAAGACTTCATTACTTGTTGCATCGATAACGATTCCAAGTAACTCGGTTTTAATTGGTCGGGTTGAGAGAGAACGGGAAACCCAATTAACCCCATCGGTTAACGCTGATTGCTCGACTGTAAATTTCATCTCTATCCCCGACTCTTCAATTTCTTTAATGATGGTTTGTTTGTGGAAAGGTTATTCGCGTAACTGGATGTATGTATATAAAGGTAGTCGTAGTAACTAGAGCCTTTACCTGTTGATAAGGTGTAAAACCCCTGCTCACCGCGGGGATTGGAGTTGTATAACCTGTGGGTAATCGGTGGACAGGTGTGGGTATAAAGGCCGCTCATTACTTGCCACACCCCTTCCACTTCATCTCCACCGCGGTTATCCACGGATTTTCCTCAATAATCCTTACTTATCCACACGTTATCCCCAGTTGGGGGTAAAGAGTGGCAATTCGGACAAATAGGTCTATCTGGCCTGCTGTTTAATGCGAGTGGTGAGCTCATTGACCTGGTTATAGATCGAACGACGCTCAGCCATTAATTGACGGATTTTTCTATCGGCGTGCATAACCGTTGTGTGGTCACGCCCACCAAATGTTTGGCCGATCTTCGGCAAGGAAAGCTCGGTGAGCTCCCGACATAAATACATCGCGATCTGGCGGGCGTTCACTAAAACCCGAGACCGGGAGGTTCCACACAAATCATCAATAGTCAGACTGAAGTACGCAGCTGTCTGAGCCATGATTGTGGCCCCGGTAATTTCTGGATTGGACTCATTAGGGATCAAATCCTTTAAAACAATCTCAGCTAATGAAAGATCAACACTCTGACGGTTCAAGGATGCAAAAGCGGTTACACGAATTAATGCACCCTCAAGCTCACGAATATTTGTTGAAATTTTACTAGCGATAAATTCAAGAACATCATCAGGTGCATTCAACTTATCTTGCGCAGCTTTCTTACGAAGAATTGCAATACGAGTTTCTAACTCTGGTGGTTGAATATCTGTAATCAAACCCCATTCAAAACGTGAACGTAGACGATCTTCCAAAGTTGTTAACTGTTTAGGTGGTCGATCGCTTGAGATAACTATCTGTTTATTAGCGTTATACAAAGTATTAAAAGTGTGGAAAAACTCTTCCTGTGTCCGCTCTTTGTTTTCCAAGAATTGAATGTCATCTACAAGCAAAATATCTAAGTCACGATAACGACGTTGAAAAGCAGATGCTTTATCGTCACGAATAGAGTTAATAAAGTCATTAGTGAACTCTTCTGATGAAACATACTTAACACGTACATTTCCATACAACTCTTGCGCATATGCACCAATAGCGTGCAACAAGTGAGTTTTTCCTAAACCAGATTCACCATAAATAAACAATGGGTTGTAAGCCTTTGCGGGAGCTTCGGCAACAGCTACAGCCGCCGCATGAGCAAAACGATTTGATGCACCAATAACAAATGTTTCAAAAATGTATCGTGGGTTCAAAGTTGATGTGTCCACAATTTTTGAAGCAGGCGCATCATCGCGACCCATTCCAGATTTTGGAGCAACAAACTCAACCTCAACATCTTTAGTTGGAGTTACAACCACCTCTAAGGTCTCATCCACAGTTACAGCAATATTTGTAGCCGATCCAAGTTCGCGGGTTAAAACCTCACCCACAACTGTTCGTAGACGACTTTCTAAAACATCCTTAGCAAAAAGGTTTGGCGCTGCCACCAATAATGTTGTTTGATCTTCATTTCTAAGAAGGCCTAGAGGTTTTGTTAATTGAAGAAAGGCTCGGTGTTGAGGCGCGTTAATCGCAACCTCTTCAATAACCCGACCCCAAAGCGTGGTTAGCTCCACTTCCTTAACATCCACCACTGCCTCATCCCCCGGGGTGACCCGCACAAATTTCATCCACAGGGTTATCCACACCCTGTGGTCTAAACCCCAGGTTGAGCCCTGCTAAACCCCCCCAAAGCCATTTGCCTGTGGACGGGAGTGAAAAGTAGAGGGGTTTTGAGAAAAAAGCAACTGGTTATCCACAACTAAAACTACCCCTCACCCTTTTGAGGGCCAGTTTGACCCGCTTATCCCCAGACCTCTACCGTTACACCCTTGCTTCCCCCGTATTTCTGGCCCGCAGTAGATTTTTTATATTAGGAGTTTTCAATGACAAAGCGCACCTTCCAACCAAACACACGCCGTCGCGCCAAGAAGCATGGCTTCCGTGCTCGCATGGCTACACGTGCAGGCCGTGCAGTTCTCTCTGCTCGCCGCGGCAAGGGTCGCGCAAAGCTTTCTGCATAAAGGTTCACAACCGATACCCGTGCTTGCAAAAAGTGCACGTCTTACAGAGAGCGCCGATTTTGCGCGTGCAACAAAGAGCGGTTTGAGATTCTCAACCCACAACTTTGTCGGATATCTCTACCCTACCCAACTAGATCAACCCGCTCGAGCAGGATTAATTATTAGCAAAAATGTTGGTGGATCTGTAACACGTCACCGAATAGCCCGCCAAGTTCGCCACACACTGCGAGAGATCTACCCACAACTTCCAACCGGTGGTTTATTGGTCATCCGAGCGCTTAACAGCGCACAAGGCGCAGATGCATCCCAAGAGGTAACAAAGATTGTCGGACAGCTTCTAAAAAAGTTTTCCGAGAAGGTTGAACAGAAGTGAGACAGATGCTGATCGCACCCATCAAGGTGTATCAGAAATGGATCTCCCCAATGTTTGGACCACGCTGTAAGTACTACCCGTCATGTTCTTCTTACGCAGTCTCTGCAATTGAAGCGTACGGTCTTAAAGGAGTTGCAATGAGCGCCTGGCGTTTATTGCGTTGTAATCCATGGTCACATGGTGGTGTTGATTATGCAGTTCCGAAGGAGAAGGTAACAGTTAATGGATAGCATCCTAAACCCCTTATATATCGCTGTTTCTTGGGTAATTGTCACAATTCACAAAGCATTAACCCCAATCTTTGGAACCGACAGCGGTGTTTCATGGTCACTTGCAATCATCGGCCTTGTGATCCTCATCCGTATTATTTTGATCCCGTTGTTTGTTAAGCAGATCAAAAGCCAGCGTGCATTAACCGCCCTTCAACCACACATGAAGGAGATTCAAAAGAAGTACAAGGATGATCGTCAAAAACAATCAGAAGAGATGATGAAGCTCTACAAAGAGCACAAAACAAACCCACTAGCATCATGTTTTCCAATCTTGGCTCAAGCCCCAATCTTTTTTGCACTCTTTACGGTTCTCAATGGAATTGGAAAAGTTCCAGTTGTCACTAAAGGTGTTTTAACAAAGGAAGATGGAATTAGTGCGGCGCAGGCAGAGTTCTTTGGCGCACCTATTTCACAAACATTTTTAGGTTCAGATATAACAACCGTAAAACTTGTAACAATTTTCCTTATTGCATTTATGTCATTAACGACATTTACAACCCAGCGTCAACTAATGACAAAGGGAATGCCAAAGATGGATTCATCAAACAACATGATGTTGCAACAACAAAAAATTATGTTGTACGCATTCCCAATCATTTTTGCAATCACAGGCGTTAACTTTCCTGTTGGAGTTTTAATTTATTGGTCAACAACAAACTTATGGACATGGGGTCAGCAGTACTACGTAATCAAACGAAACCCAACACCAGGATCTCCTGCGTATGAAGAGCTTCAACGAAAGCGCAACAAGAAAAATGGCGTAGTTGAAAACCCAGAAGCACCACAGAGTTCTGAAGGCCAAACCGAGGAAAAAGGTCAGCGCCAACAGCCAAAAAAGAAGAAAAAGAAGAAGTAAAGACAAAACGGACAATTAGTATTAATTCACTACAATCCCGACAAAGGGGGCATCATGGCAAAAGCTAAGGCAGAGGCATTAGAAGCGGTTATTGAAGAGAAGGTCACAAAGGCCCCAAAAGGGGTAGCAAAGCTTGAGGAGGAGGGCGATATCGCCGCCGATTACCTTGAGGCGCTGCTGGATATCGCAGATTTAGATGGTGATATCGATATCGATGTGGAAAACGACCGCGCATCCCTTGCGATTGTGGGAGGCAAGCTCAACCACCTCGTAGGCCGGGATGGAGAGGTTTTGGATGCGATCCAGGAGCTCACACGCCTAGCTGTACAGACCTCCACAGGCGACCGCAGCCGTTTAATGCTCGACATTGATGGATTCCGCGCCGGCCGTAAAAAAGAGCTCAAGAAGCTGGCTGAGGATATGGCTGAAGAGGCGAAGAGCACTGGAAACTCAATCAAGTTAAAGCCAATGAACGCTTTTGAGCGCAAAATCATCCACGACACAATCCAAGATCTTGGCTTAAGCAGCGAATCTGATGGAGAAGACCCAAACCGTTTCGTAGTTATCTACCCCGCGTAAAAGTATGGAGGTTTCACGTGAAACCCTCATCGCGAGGCATTTTCCAGATGTTGAGCGGGTTCACGCCTACGCTAAATTCCTAGAAACAGCTGGAATTGAGCGTGGATTAATAGGTCCACGCGAGGCCGATCGTATCTGGGAGCGCCATATCCTCAACTGCCTGCCGGTAACCACCCTTTTCACAGAGGGTGCGACGGTCTTTGATATCGGTTCAGGAGCGGGTCTTCCGGGAATAGTTATCGCCCTGGCCCGTCCAGATTTGAAGGTCACCCTGATTGAACCCCTTGAGCGGCGTGTGGAGTTTCTCCAAGAGGCGGTTGAGGGGCTTGATATTGAGGTAATCCGGGGGCGTTCCCAAGATGTGAAGAAGACCGCCCACTATGTAACCGCTCGCGCGGTCGCTCCCCTTGAAAAACTCAAAAAAATTAGCTGGCACCTCTTGAAAACCAATGGCTCATTACTGGCTATGAAGGGGGAAAAGGCACAAGAAGAGATGCTTTCCGTACCAAAAGCGATCCTCCACGCGGTAAATCTTGAGGGCATCGAGCTCGGCCGTATCGTTGAAGTGAAAAAAGGTGCTTAACTAACCCAC
>Ga0247833_1008867_pt1 | contig 10009 bp, 9 predicted proteins | sample LaCruzMarch2015__7_FD_187117 | JGI IMG/M metagenome (GOLD analysis project Ga0247833, IMG submission 187117) | Freshwater microbial communities from meromictic Lake La Cruz, Castile-La Mancha, Spain - LaCruzMarch2015_8m | ecosystem: Environmental > Aquatic > Freshwater > Lake | place: Spain...
CAAGATCCTATGGAGAGGTGGGTTTTGCATCCAAGGCCGTTTATTGTTTGCTTAGTTGCAGTCTTGCTTACCAGCAAGCCATGACCTATCTCTATGCTGGTTTAGGTGTTGCGCTGTTGGTGCCATTGATGGCATTAGTGCAAACATTAATCAGTGTGGCTCAGCTAGATGGCGAGGGAAATAATTTGGCATTATTGCAAAACCAAAAGCAAGTAATGGTGGCCCAAGAGTTTAGGGCAGCACTAAATCAAGCGATTAATGGAAATCGCTTAATAGCAACAGTAGTGGATGAAAAAGGTGATCAAATTGGTGATCGTATTAATCCAGCCTGCGCTGAATTGCCAGATGTTGCTGATCCGCAAAAATGGATTGGCACCTATCCCAATTGTTCAGCTGTTGTATCAGCTACAACAGCAACTGGCGCTAATAGATATTTAAGGATAAATTTAAAAATCACCCAAGATACTGGCAATATCAGGCGTGATTTACCGGTGGATCCATTAACCCAAGCTGTGGATGTGAAAACCAGTTGCTGGGTACCTGGTTTAACTCAGGAGTGTTCATGAAATGATTGGCAGTATTATTGGCCTATTGGTGATGATTGCGCTCACAACATTTATGGCAGCACTCATGCAATTATCTGCTGAGGTGTTGGCACCAAAAAAGATATTAACTAGTGCTCAAAAGGCAGTGATATTGCAGTATTGGCGTGGCTTGCCAGCGCCGCCGCCAACACCACCAGCCGTAGCTGAAGTGGAAGCTGAAATTAGTAAATTGTTGTGTGAATTACCAAGGGATTCAGCCGGCACCTATCGATCAGGTTGCTAATGAAAAGCACTGCTGATCAGGGGATGACTTTGCTGGAGGTGATGGTTTCAGCTGTGATGCTTGCGATATTTATGGCGGCATTTGTAGCGATTATGCAATTATCAGCAAAATTAATTAAAGGAGTTGATAGTGGTGGCTTTACAGCATCTGAATTAGCGCTGGCAAGGTCGATTGCAACCGAACGCTTAAATGGCCTTGCCAGTTCATTAGCCCGGGAAGAATCTGCTGCATTCATAGAAATAGTAGGTGCTACAAAATGCCTTACTGCTCAAGCGGGCTGGAATCTAGCAAATGATGGCAGCCGTTGGAGTTTAAGCAATCAACAGCTTTCAAAGGAATTAACGGGCACTGAACAAAAGGGCTTTATCGAACGGGTATGCATCTACCCCTCAAAATATGCAGAAAGCGCAACTACGCCAGGTTTATATGTGGTGCAGGCTGAACCAAAAGCAGCTGGGCCATTGCTGCAACCATTGAGGGTTTTGTTTTGCAGGCCCCAAAATTTCTGCTTGCAATGATCGGCACACCATATATGCTCACTATTTTTAGTAGTGCACACCATATATAGGGATCTGCCTTGCTACTGATCGTAAAGGGGGTTGATACGAATTTTCAGGTTTATTGACATATGAATCACATATGTATAGCGTACATATGTATAAAGATTCGGTTTCACTCAGATGACTGCTCTTCAGGCCTATCTGCAAAATTCCAAAACCCGCAAGGTTCTCAGCAAGAAACCAGGTGAAGCCGGTTTCTCATTGATTGAACTTGTTGTTGTGGTTGCTGTGTTGGCTGTTCTTGTTGCGGTAGCGCTTCCTAACTTCACACTCATAACTCACAAGGCAAAAGTAAACCAAGGCAAGAATGCCCTGGTAACTGCAATTAAAGAATGCAAGGTAACAGAGGCCGATTCAGGTACTGCTAAAAATACAGGATTTACTGTTGAAGGCTTTACTCTAGATGGTACAAAAAAGGATTGTGCTAATGGTTTTCTAATTGCCCCCACCACGTTAAATCAGTACTCCACTTTTGCCGTAACTTCTGGCGGCGAAAAATATTGCGTTCAAGGGTCTAATGAATCTACTGGTAAGTTGGGATGTGGACCTTCACTATGGACGCAAGCAAAAGAGGAAGCCATTAATGCTGATAATAATAAAACATCAGACCAGAAAACAGCTGATATTGCTGCCTTAAAGAAAAGCGCTTGGGTTCAATGATTTTAAATCTTATGTTGAGCTGATTTGCAGTTTCTTTCGTTTTGAAAGTGCATCATCATCAATGCAGATACCTGCTTTAGTATGATCATCCCATTCTAATTTCTGTTGGCTGAGCTCTTTTATCCGAGAGGCTAATAGCGAGCATGCTTAGATGCAGATAACTTCTTAATACATTTGACTGATTACTTTTTGTTTTACAGCCTGCTGGGGCGTTGTTTTGGCAGTTTATTGATATTAGCTGCAAATAACACTGAACTAAGTCATAATTAAAATTATTGCTGTGATTTAGCCATCAGCCAAGCCGTCTTTATCTGAACTGGCAGTTATGTCAATCAGATCACTAATCGATACTCACTTTTCTTTGCAGTGGTGCAGAGATAATATCGTAATACCCCTTGATATTCGTCGCGAAATTACCCTGCCTGGTGAGCCCGGCAAAGAAGTTTTAATAATTGCAGTAGCTAATTTTTCATACCTCGCCACTATTGGTGATTTCATTAAAAAGCGTGCAGCTGCTGCTGGTTATGAATGTCAAATAATTGAAAAGCCTCAAGATGAAATACAAGCCCTCCTTGATAATGCAGCTAAAGAACGCATAATAAGTGTTAAAATTCTTTAAACAGCTTTTAGCGATCTCCCTAATTCATTATTGTTGTTCTGAGCAACATTATCCGAATTTACGTCTTACTATTCTCATTTCTAATTCTACCTATTTGGCCATAATAAGAGTATTATTATTGAAGGGAGTGGTCTAAATTTTTCCTCCTCCTCATGAGCCACCAGCTGTGAAAGGCATGGTATGACGACCGGTTCAACCGCAAATATCAGATCGTTAATCGATCAGCATTTTTCTTTGCAGTGGTGCAGAGATAATATCGTAATACCCCTTGATATTCGGCGTGAAATTACCCTGCCTGGTGAACCCAGCAAAGAAGTTTTAATAATCGCAGTAGCTAATTTTTCATACCTCGCCACAATTGGTGATTTCATTAAAAAGCGCGCTGCTGCCGCTGGGTATGAATGTCAAATAATTGAAAAGTCTCAAGATGAAATACAAGCCCTCCTTGATAATGCAGCTAAAGAACGCATAATAAGTGGTGAGGGCCTCGAAACATTTGAATTCACAGATGATGCAATCCTTGATGCTTTAAAAGCAGCTGATTCGGATGCTAATTCCAGTGAATTTGATTTTGATTTTGATGATAGTGAAGATCGTTTCATAGAGGATGCTTCACTTGATTTATCTACTGAAATGCTAGGTAGCCAAATTCAACAGGCAGCTGCCAAAATATTGATTGGTTCCTGCCGCAGTAATGTTTCTGATATTCATATCGAACCCCGCCAAGACACCTACAAAGTGCGCGTTCGTCGTGATGGTGTAATGCAATCCTATGTATCTATGCCCCGTTCAGCTGGTGTGAAACTCACCGCCTGTTTAAAAAACATGGCCAAGATGGATATTGCAGAACGCAGAGCATCACAAGATGGAAAAATTTTGCGTAAATTTGAATCGCAATATTTGGAATTTCGTTGTTCCACAGCTCCAGGTAAGCATGGCGAAAAAATGGTGCTTAGGATCCTCAATAGCAATGAGGAAATGCTAAGCCTTGATACCCTTATAAACAATGATCAAATCCGCAAAAATTTTAGGGAGGTTATAAATGAAGCCAACGGTATCGTTATAGTCTCAGGCCCCACCGGTTCTGGTAAATCAACAACCCTTGCATCCGCTTTAAGGGAAAAAGATAATGGCGAACTAAACATAGTTACTGCAGAAGATCCCATTGAATACGACCTTGGTGGTAATATTCAACAATTTCCTGTTTTGCGTGCAAAAGGCCAAACTTTTGCCATGCTTCTGCGCACATTCTTACGCCAAGATCCCGACGTGATCCTAATTGGTGAAACCCGCGACCCTGAAACTGCAGTTTCCTCAATGGATGCCGCTGAAACAGGTCACCTTGTTTTCACCACTCTCCATGCCAATAGTGCAGCTAGTTCCCTTACCCGTTTATTAGATATGGAAGTTCCCATATATAAACTCACAGCTTCCTTGCGCGGTGTTCTAGCCCAGCGGCTTTTGCGCAAAGTATGTCCCGAATGTAGTGTTGAACGGCCAATAACAGAGCCAGAAGCCCGTTTCACCGGTTTGCGTCAAAATACCCCTGCTCGCGTGGCCACATGCCTTTCAGTGGAAGAAAAAGAACAACGCAAAAAAGAAGGCACCCTCTGCACCCGTTGTAGTGGCAGCGGTTATTACGGTCGCATCGGCACCTATGAATTGCTACGCATCACCCGCAATATTCGAGAGGCAATTAAAGCCAATAAATCTACCCAGGAGATAGAAGAAATAGCATCTCAGGAAGGCATGCTTACCCTTAAGGCCTATGCCGCTAAACTGATCGAGCAGCAACTCACTACAATCTCTGAATTGCAGAAGATTTCCAATAGCGACCATTAACCCGCTCCTTTCCTTGCCATCCCATGTCTATTGCCCGTGAGATCGTTGGTTTTGCTATTAAAGCTGGCTCATCGGATATTCATTTAGAGGAGGGTTCTCCCATTGCAATTCGGGTGAATTCCGATATCCGTATTCTAGAAAATTGTTTACGGCCAGCTGATATGGATCGTTTATTAGCAGAAATTGTTGGCCCAGAAAAAATTGAGCAATATAATAAAACTGGCGACCTTGATACCTCCATTGGCCTTGATGGCCTTTCACGCATTCGTATTAATGCATACGTAGCAAATGAAAAGCGCTGCCTCACCTTGCGCATCTTGCCTGATAAATTACCCAAATGGCAGGATCTAGGTTTGCCGCAACCTTATATTGATCTCACCCATAAACATCGGGGTTTAGTGTTATGCACTGGCCCCACCGGTTCTGGTAAATCAACAACCCTTGCCGCCTTTGTTAATTGCATCCTTGAAACCCAAAAGCGTCATATCCTCACCATAGAAGATCCGATTGAATTTGCATTCAACCATTCCAAAACTTCAATCATCCATCAACGGGAAGTAAAACGCGACACCCAATCATTTGCATCTGCCTTGCGCGCAGCCCTAAGGGAAGATCCAGATGTAATTTATATCGGTGAGATGAGAGATCTAGAAACTATTCAACTTGCAATCACCGCCGCCGAAACGGGACACCTTGTGTTAGGCACCCTGCACACTTCATCAGCTGCAAAAACCGTTGAACGTATTGTTGATGTGTTCCCACCGGAGCAACAGGAGCAGGCGCGCTTACAAGTTTCCACCTCATTAATTGGAATAATGTCTCAAACCCTTTGTAAAAATATCGAAGGTAAAAGATCCCTTGCCTATGAACTACTTCTCAACACACCTGCTATCGGTAATCTCATCCGTGAGCGAAAAATTAGTCAGATTTATTCTCAATTGCAAACCGGTAGTAAAGATGGCATGAACACACTTGAACAGTGCCTGCTTGGCCTAGTAGAGGCTGGAAAAATTACCCGTCAGGAAGCCTTATCAAGGGCCTCAAATCCAAAAGCTATCCTCGGCAGTGAGGCCTAATCCCCATGGCTCAATATGGTGCCGCCGCTGCTGCCCTAAACACAACAAAAAGCTCATCTCCACCTCCTGGGTTATTTGCTGATCTCTTTAGTAGTTCAATCATACCAAGAACATTTAAGGTTCCGCAAAAGGATCTTTTGGTATTTTTTCGCCAATTAGCTGTGGTTTTGCAAAGTGGCGTACCTCTTTCTCAAGGCCTTGATCTTTTAGCCGATAATATGACGAATAAGAAATTCTCTATCTGTATCTCCCGCATAGCTGCGCGCCTTAGTGCCGGGGAAGAGCTTTCCCTATGCCTTAAGCAATATCCAAAGGTATTTGCTCCCATCACCATTGGCCTCATAGAAGCAGGGGAAGCTGGTGGCATTCTTGATATGGTGTTAGATCGTATTGCCCTATTAATGGAAGAACAGGCCAAAATTCGCGGCCAAATCATTGGTGCCCTTGTATACCCTGTGCTTGTTTTAGTTCTAGCTTTATCCGTTAGCCTTGGTTTGCTGATAGGGATTGTTCCAAAATTTAAAACTATGTTTGACAGTATGGGCGCTAAACTTCCGGCATTAACTTTATTTATGATGAACTTATCTAATCTTGTAACATCAGTTGGTTTTTATATCGGTGCGCCAGTAACAATTTTTGTGTTACTTTATTTGTTTAGGGGTTTTTATGCCACTAAAGAAGGCAGGTTAAGAGTTGACACTGCTCTTTTTAAAATCCCATTATTTGGTGATTTAGTTTTAAGGTCTGAAATGGCGTCTATGTGTGACACGCTGAATACTCTTATGAACTCTGGTATCCCACTTGTTGATGCTCTAGAGCGTTGCATAACCGCAAGCCCTAATCAATTAATTCGCAACACCATCCAACGCGGCATTGTTTTGGTGGAACAGGGCCAGGAACTTAGTTATTCACTTTCACAAACAACTGTATTCCCTAAACTTGTGGTTTCAATGATAAAAATTGGTGAGGAAACAGGTAATCTACCTTTTATGCTAGAGAAATTAGCGATTTTCTATAAACGGGAGGTGGAAGCAACCGTATCTGCACTCACAAAAGCAATGGAGCCCACTGTTATATTTGTCGTTGCCGCGATCGTTGGAACAATAGTTGTAGCGTTATACCTGCCTATGTTTAGCTTGATTCAAAATATGGGCAATCAGTAATTACTTATTTTCAGCATCTTCGTTATCTGCAGCAAAGGTTAAATTTAAACTAGGCCATTCATCTTCCGGCATACTTTCCTCCATTTCAGCTTGCTTCTCTTCTTTTTGCTCTGCTTTAGTTTCTTGCTTCTCTGCTTCCTCTTTCGCAAAACTAAGCTCTAAACTAGGCCATTCCTCTTCTTTTTCTGCTATTTCTTTTGGCGCTATATTTTTAATACTTGGCCATTCTTCTTCTGGGATATTTTCTTCAATTTGTTCTACCCTAGTTTCTTCTTTTGTGATCATTAGCCCTAAAGATGGTAATTCCACCTCTTCCTGTTTTAAATCTTCTGCTTCTGCTTTTACTTCTAATTTTACTTCTAATTCTTCTTGTACAACTGCTTCTTGCTCTACTTCTTGCTGCTCCTCTGCTTCTATTGGTTCAGAAATCCAATCTCTCTCAGTAATAGCTTCAAATGAATGGTGATCTGCTTTTTCTGTAATCGAGCAAGAAATTAAACAGTCATGGGGCAGCAAACCTAAACCTAAGCCTATTATTCTGCCTATGCTTTGATGCACTATTAGTTGCTTAAATGAAACCGACAGCACACATGTTGCACCGATTGGCCTTAGTATTTCAACAGGTAGATTAAGACCAGCTGTTAGTAGATCGTCGATCAACGGATGGGCGCTATTAATGCCACTTAAAGCAATGCCAAGAATTTCAGCATTGGCATTTATCTGTTTGAAATTAGTTATTGAATTGCTCACTTCTCTGATAATTACCCTTAGATCAAGCTCGGATATCGGCATATAACTTTCATTGCCAAGCGCAAGCGCTTCCCCTGATAGTGCTTCTGCAATAGCTGCATTTTCACCATCACTACTAAGTTCCACCTGCGGAAATTCACGAATTGCAGCTATCCGCTCGATTGCCACAGGACCAAATGCACCTGTGATTGTTAAATGGGTAGCATCAGGTAATAATTCCAACAGGATCAGATATTGATTTGGCATTAGGCCAGCAGTATCAGCTGCCATCAAGCGCAATTGACAGAAAAAACCTAATTCAATTAAATGCAACTCCAAATCAGCCAGTTGCATTGTAGTTAGTAGCTGATCAATTAATTTCTTTGGCACGCTTGTGAGGTAATAAGTTCTTAATTTCTTGCCATCAGCAGTTGCTTTAATTGCAAAGCCAGTTGGCACAATATCAAAGTCAGTTTGCTTAAGTGGTATCGCAATTTGTATGCCAGAATTACTGCTATTTGCATATGCACGTGCTTCTTCTATTGTTAATTCAGCGGGGATATCAATCAGTTTGCAAAATGCAGCTTCCGGCGGTAAAACCACAGCAGTACGCTTGGCATAAATTTTTTCTTCCTTGCATAAATTTTTTATTAATTCAGCCATTAATGCAGGTTCACTCGGTACACCACGCTCAACTGCATTTTCTGGTATTTGTAGCCTACGTAAATGTGTATATTTAACGTCGGTCTCCGAATAACTAGCTTCCACAAGAGTTACTGTGTTCCTAGCAAATTCAAGCAGCAAAAAACTTTTTGATACCTGCCTGCGAAACAACCAAAATTTATCAATAATCACCCCAATATCCACACCAAAAAGTGTATTTGCAGGTGCAGCAGGGGTTTTAGTCATGGTTTGTTAGCTATTTACTTAGCATTGGCCACGCATTCTCATTCGCATTGAGCACACAGCTGGAGCTGGCGTTGGTGGTGTAACTGGCGCAGGATCTGCAGCCGGCACTGGTTTTGCTGCTGTGTAGGCGGCTTCAGTGTCAAATACTTGGCCATTGTATGTCCATTTTTGCCATTGATAACCAGAAACCAAGCCATCTGCTTTACTATCTACCTTCGCCTGAACAGCAGCATTAAATTGTGCTAATTCATAGTTGTATTTAGCTGTATTGTAACCAGCCTCACCGTTAACTTCAGTGCCTCGAAATACCCACTTATCTAACCCTTCTTTTTGATAATGACCATCATTACTTGGTGGATTGCCAAGCCACGTTTTGTAATTATCCATAGCTACTTTGCCGTAGTAATCAGTTTGCGCTTTTGTATATGCTGCTTCATCTGAAACTTCCCTACCTTGAAAAGCCCATTTATCTTTGCCATCTGTAGTGTAATGGCCGCTGCTACCTGCTTTCAGCCAATTACTGTAATCCTGCTCGATCTTTGCAAGCCGTGCTTGTTCAGCAGCTTTAACTGCTGCTTCCTCTCGTAATCTTGCTATATCTCCGCCCTCTAGGCATGACCCCCAACTTTGACATCCAGGTTTGGAATCTGGATGTTTAGCCACTGCACTTTTTACAACAGATGTGCCACTCAGATCAGCAATAAGTGTTGTGAGTCTGCTACCTGCATCCGTTGTGTCCTCCAGTTGCAGGAATGAACAGTTGGGTGAATTATTTGCATTTTTTGAGCCGTTATATATGTATTTACCTGGCAATGGTTTTCCTATTGCCAGCGATTCTGGTGTGTAATCATTGCCAGATGTGATTCCTTGATTTTTCTTGCTTAGGCATTCGGCGATTGCTGTATTTAATAGTGTTTTTGCCTCATCTACTTGGCCATCTTGCATGAATTTAAGAACATTAGGTGTAGCAATTGCTGTTAATGAAACCATAATTGCAGCCGCAACAGACAGCTCCAGCACGGTGTAGCCCTTTGCGGCATTTATGTTGATTGATTTTAGGAGTTTCATGTTTTTCATTTATTTACCAGGTGCCCACAGCGCCTGAAGCCGCTGAGCAGCCAAAATCTCCAGCTTTCCCTCCTACATGTTGTTTGCAGGCTTTAGTTTGATCTCCATAGGTCGTTACCTCAATCGAAAACGTGGGAAATTGCCCTGTGGCGCTTGGCGCATATTCCGCGAATCTGCAACCGAAGCCATCTTTGCCAATTGGTAAATCGTATCCAGCCACCGCCGCTTTAGATGCTGTTGTATCTGAGAATTCCGAAGTTGAATTTTTAACTATTCTTAATGTGCATTCAGTAATTATCTCTTTTAGATTTGTTTTGACAGACGCTACGGATGCCTCATGCTTTGATCTCAAAAAGTTAGGTACAGCTATTGCTGATAAAATTGACATTACTGATATCACAACAGCAAGCTCTGTAATGTGTATCATCCCCGCCTCCACTCGCCGCAAAGAAGCGTGCTTCAGAGCAGTGCTGCGTTTCTGGAAGAGGTGGTTGATTGGTTTTGGGGTTGGCACTACCTAAATCATAATTCAAGTATGCAATTTTACATAGATAA
>Ga0247833_1008874_pt1 | contig 10003 bp, 9 predicted proteins | sample LaCruzMarch2015__7_FD_187117 | JGI IMG/M metagenome (GOLD analysis project Ga0247833, IMG submission 187117) | Freshwater microbial communities from meromictic Lake La Cruz, Castile-La Mancha, Spain - LaCruzMarch2015_8m | ecosystem: Environmental > Aquatic > Freshwater > Lake | place: Spain...
GGGCACATCCACAAGACATCCACTAGATGCGGATGATAAATGTCGAAGGAGGAAGGATAGACCCAGCTGTCGAAAACCAACCAATGCTGCCATCCCATCAGACGTTTGCTTTCCATCTGTGCAGTAGGGTGCGTATAATGATGATGATAATGACGAATCCATTGTCATTGTAGATGGAGTTGTTGTTGCATTAGTCGGGTAAAATAAACGAACGCGTGCACCACCAGACGAAGATGGTAGACGCAGAATAGTACTCCCTATCATAACTTCGGTATCAATTGATGGCAGACGTGGATAACCGATGACAGATAACGCAGCCCCAATGCGGAATGTTCCAAGGAATGCCGCAGGATATGCAATCGTATTCGGTATTTGATGTAAGGTGGATTCGATTACAGGAGGGAGCGAGAACGACAAAGCAACATTATTGAATGGTGATCCTCCAAGCAGCAGCAATAGCACAGCAGATACCACCGTCAACGTCAACCGATGCATGTTTGGCAGTCGTCGCTCGTCGCTTCTTCTAGTCGTAGAGAGGAAATGAAAATTCGCCTCGCCCTTGAGAACCCCTCTACATTCGCCACTACAAGCTACAAGCTACAAGCTACATCATGCACCGCCGCTCTGCTGCAACGCCGTCAAGTTCGAAGGTCGCCGCGTCAAGAGAACGTCGAGCATTGCGAAATGGTGGTGGAGGAAGTATCCGAAGCGATAATGGTGGCGGTGGTGGACTGCTGCCTCATCATTTATCCGCAGCCGGAGGGAAAAAACGAGGAGAGAGTAGTACGAATGTAGGAAAAATATTACTATATATTATTGTTGGGGCATTACTGCTATGTTTAATGTTTATTTGGGGTGGTGCAGTGTACCATTTTACAACGAGCTCCGATGATAGTAGTAACGGCGGTGGGACAATGCACGTGGGAAAATTCGGCCGTATCTCCCTTCCGAAAAATGCACTACGACGAATGAGGAATGACGAAACAAAACACGTAAGCGAGGATGGTGGTATTATAATATCTGAATCATTTGATGGTCAGAATCCATATACATCAGCGGCATTGAAAAAGAATCCTTATTTGGGATGGCAACCGCCTGTGGTCCATCCTCCTGATTCATGGAGAACTTGCTTTAAAGCCCCACCCACTAGTGATGGAACAGATCAGCCTGGTAAGAACTCACTTTTATGCCACGTTCTCACTTTATATTGATAGCAAGATTCTAAATATCTCGTTGTGTCTCATTCTTCCTACCTTCGTGTGCATCTAGCTGGATGTAAAGAAAATCCTTCCGAATGGGGAGATGCGCCAATAGTCGAAGACAAAAACTGGGTGCCAGACGTGACAATGATTAGAAAAATGATGCTATATGGTAAAGATCGAGATGGCAATCCATTCCCTCCTCCGTTGGCAACTGAATTATGTGAAGATATTAGTGTGACTGGGGAAAAGCATAATGACGAGAATAAAAGGTCTCTAAAACAAACTATGATCCGTCCAACTGGACAGCTAAACTCTACCACTGTTACTATAAATCCCCAGAACCATTATGGACAAGATTTGGTGGAGGCGGATGGTGCAGTTGGATCAATAACAGTCCCAGCTCCGAAAGTAATGTGTCTTGTGTATACTATGGCAAATGCACATGCGAACCGTATCCGTGCAATGAGAGAAACGTGGGCGGGTGGGTGTGATGGATTCCTTGCCTTTAGTACCGAATCGGATCCTAGATTACCTGCGATATCACTCGAACATGAGGGACCTGAAGAATATGGAAATGTAAGTTTTGACAGTGCATTTTGCCAATGCATACCCGTTTAAATAATTCAGTATACACGCTAAAGCTCTTGCTCCTATTGTTGAATACTAGATGTGGCAAAAAATCCGGAGCATGTGGAAGTTTGTTGGGACACATTATCTCGATGATTACGATTGGTTTTTCATCGGTGGGGACGATCTGTTTGTTTTGCCTCACAATCTAAAGACATATTTATCATCACTTACTCATAAAGATGGAACTGATCCCAAAACGAAAGAATACTTTGTTGGGAGGAGATTCAATTCAGGAGGACATGATTACTTTAACAGTGGTGGAGCGGGATATACTCTATCACAGGCAACATTACGCAAATTTCATGCCAATTTGGATGATGCTACACACTGTTCGGCAGGGACACGCACGAGTATGGAAGATGTCATGATCGCACGGTGTTTAAACTATTTAGGCATACATTTCACTGACACACGTGATGCACACGGAAGAGAGCGTTTCCATCCTTTTGCTCCGGGTACGCATTTGGACTGGAAGCCACCGAAGGAAGGTGAACCACCGGATTGGTATGACCAGTACAATAAGGAATGGGGATTGAAAACTGGCGTAGATTGTTGTGCGCCAGACAGTGTTAGCTTCCACTACATCAAGAAGGCAAGCATGGTCAGGCATGTGCAAGCTCTTATCTATAATTGTGATGCAGCTAGTAGATGATAAACAATCATAGAGAATTATAAATATCTTTACAAACTTAAGAACAAACAGGCAACAGCCCCTTTATGTACGATACGTAAGAGGGGGACTAAAAAAGCGGAAATACAGAAAAGCCCTCATTTTCTTCTCTGCCTGTCGTCTCTACTCGTGGTCGACAACCGTCATCGCCTCGCTGGGTGAGTTGTCCTGAGCAGCCAGCGACAATACATACATTGCAAACATGAAATTAAATCATCATGTTATCGGAGGTGCTCTCTTGCTCTTCGCTACAACTCACGCGTCGGATGATATGACGGAACCGCCGAAAGTCGAAGGATACACCGCCCTTGGCCGTGGCTCGTGTCAAGATCAAGATGGTCGAATGTACACTTATCTACAACGAACGATGGAGTTTCCAAACGCTGAGACGTGCGGTAATCAAGAATGCGGAAGATTTGTTGGCAAGAAGGATTATCGAGGCTTCGAATATTCGGTTACGAAACGATGCACGTGTTTATTTGATATCGAAAAAGCTCCTGCTCCACCAGCTTCCGCCGATCCGTCTAAACCTGATTACGTAACAAAAACGAATGGTGGAAATGGACCTATTGCGGGTACCTCGGGTACGCCTGGGGCTAACTGCTATAAATTTGGAAACTCGGCAATGATGGCAAACAGTGTGGGAGCAGCAACAGCTCTCATATCGGCTATTATGTACTCCTACTTAATACTTTAATTGAGTCTGTGGTATGAGTTACTACTCATTGTAATATATATTTACTCATACTAACTTTTCTATGTGGCAAAATAAAGTGTAACATGTTAAAATAATAGGTGTTGTGTTGTTATTTGTTAGACATAACTGTGGAGAAAGCTACTTTGTTCATTGTCTCTCTACCGCAAAACTTTTGAACTAATTGATATGGCGTGAAAATTTCATCTTTTACGACATCATAATAGTCATCATCGAGTGCAGCCTCGTATTCAAAGCATCGTTGACCAGTCCTGCGCATAATATCGTCAATTGTATTCAGCAAAGATGAACAAGCATTCTGCTCTGGAGTTCCATATTCATCCTTCACATAATGTGGTATGACATAACGCAGGAATAAGGCATCCACCTTCATCTGGCGGTAGCCAAATGATGAGAAAACGCTCGAACGTACACATTCCAATAGCGAAGAAAGAGCTACATGAAGGATGCCCGAAATAACACTGTTCCGAGTGTACTCGAGCTGGTCCAGCGAGTGAGGAAACACTTGAATCTTCTCGATGAACATACGCTCGACATCCAACTGCAGACCGCTTGTAGCACCACCACCAGCATTACCCAACAAACGATCACCAAAAACTTTCGCATATTCTAACTCTTCTGGGAAGGTTGCTACCGGAGCAACAAATAAATCTCCACCCACAATGGATATACAATCCTCACAAGAAGCCTTGGCAATCTCAAACACATTAAGGAGTATTGCCCGTGGTCCACGAGGAATTGCATACGGATCGCGTGCATCCGAAAATAGGTACATTTCATTACATAGCTCAGACGCAGCATACGCTCCACGATTCATTACATACATCGCCAACGATCGTGATGCCGCCAGTTGAAATCGTCTGGACAGTATATGATCAGAATCTAGCCCATCCTTCAAGGATTTGCGATGAAGGTTAATCGATTCTCCGAACAATGTCTTGGCAGAATCAGCCACACGAGCATGTTCCTCCATTGCTGATTGGATCGATTGGTTCAACGTGTTCGCCATGCTACGTTCGGCTAGGCGACACATTTCGCATATGGCAAGGAGGAAATTGGTATATGCACGTTCAGTTGTACCATTCTCCATTTGCACAACGAGCTCAAGAAGGGGATTGAAATTATCACCGATCTTAGTGGGGTAAGAGGTATTGGATAATTCCTGCCAATTGGAGTGTTCACTGTTCCTCTCCTCTCTTTCTCCTTGAGGTAGGATGATTTTCTTTCTTTGCTGTACCCCGGTTTCTGCCTCATTTACCTCGTCCCATACCTCCAACAGATATTTATCTTGAAAAGATGGCTCACATCCCACTAATTGCTCTAGTGCGGCAGCATACCATATTCCGAATGTCTTGGAACTCTTTTGCACAGCCAATTTGACAACTGATGAATCAACCGGTGCCATGGCACCAGATCGCTGGAGGAGTGACCTAATTAAGTCATCTGCCATTTGCAATCCATCGGACAGAGCCACACTAGCAAGTTGGATGACTTCGCCGAGAGTCTGAGCTTCGTGTGACTCGCTATCATGTACAGGTCCAACAGAAGCTTCCTCCTCCCCTTTTACACCAGAACGCTTCTCCGGCTGAATGATCTGGTTCACTAGTGGAGCTAGACATTCCTTAACCACCACGCCACGTAACTGGTTAAACTTAATCGCCACACGTCTCCTAACTAGAATCTCTGCTAATTCGACAGTCTCATCCACCAGTGACGATGCCACGGACACGTCAAGTCCGACTTCAGGCAGCGCTAACCCCGATGCCAGTTCACGTACCGATCGAAGAAGTTGGGATAGCGTGATTGATAATTGACGAAAGTTGGCATCGTCATTGGACTCTTCTTCCTCGTCGCCGCCGCGGACAAGTGCGGAATTTCTGTTGCCAACGATATTCTTCGGTTCACTCTCTTGAATCAAGTGCGAGCGAACATTATTAATGAACAAACCAAAATTTGTAGAGACAAAGCTTTGAAGCAACTCTTTTCCGGCGGCATCGTCTTGATCTCTAGGTCCTGATCCTTCAAAGCTGACTCCATACAAAGTCGTTGATTCCAAGATGCCATCTAAAAACTTTAAAGATAACTCCGATATGAGTTCATCCATACCCTGGTCCGATGCTGACGATCCCCCGGACAACATACGTTTGACAGGCATTTCATTGGAGTAAGGATGACCCCGTACCAATACGCGTTCCTTTAAATATTGCCCACATGCCGCCAAAGCCAAAGACTGGCATCGATCCCTGTCTAACCCAGGCGAAAATGGCGTGGGATGAAGCAAGAGCGCCGATCTTGCACATTCAAATATCTCAGCGATTGATTTTGGACCACTATCAACTAAATTACTACTCCTACTATTACCAGCACTACTACCACTCCAACCTAGGAGCTTCTTCTTGAGATCACTCGCCAATTCTGTCATTAATGTTCCACATTCCAATTCAATCCTCTCCAAACTCTCAAACCCTGCCGAATGTCTACCAAGTATTTGAGTTGCATTCATATGACTCTGTACAGCCATACGATACTTTGATTGTTGTATATAAGTCCGTAGTGTTTGGGGTAATGATAGTAATGCATCCAATCTTGATAATAAACGTTGGATGCGTAACTTCTCGGCTACGGCATCTCGACTTTCACGTAATAATTCTTCACTCCGAGCACTTGCCTCTGCGATGCGTTCCATTCCTATACGTAATCGGTCTAATCCATGTGGACTATCTCCACTTACACTACTAACATTCGTCCCAATAGATTTGATTGCATCAGTTGCGTCAATGAATTTGGAATAATTCTCATATACCAGCGTTTGCATTGTGGAATCGAGTGTGCGGATGTCTAATGCAAGTCGTTCATTGGTTTCTAGTAGCGTTTCTACAGTCGAATGAGCAATGTGGGATAGTGTGTATGACTTGGCATCAAAGTGGGAGGAGTCTAAATCGGATTTGGTCGCAGTGAAGGGCATTGGGATGTTGGAGGGGTCAAGCGTTGATATTCTGGCCGGCGTGCTACCGAGAAGGGCGACGTTGGCTGATTTTGCGTCATTGGAGTTCGTCCTCCTCTTGCCCTCATCTTCACTATCATCATCATTATCATCATCGCCATCATCGGCATAGTCTGGCGTTGTTTGGGACACGCCACCTCCGTAAAAGCTTTCCAACAGCTTCTTCCTAACCAATGCCTCACGATCTATTTGCCCTCCAGCTAATACACCGCCTCGAGACGATGTTACATATTCATCGTCGGATGAGGACGACGAGTGGAAGGAGGAGGCGTCGTCGATACTGTCGTCAACCATACCTGTGCAACGTGAGGGGTTCAACTCAATCGGTTTCGTCACCACATCGCCATCGTGCTCTGGAGTGTGCTCCTACGTACGTGGAGTACGTAAAATCAGAGTCCCATAAAAAAGGCTCCGAAAAGCCAACATCCGTTGACGACGATTCACATCGCACGTGCTCACATCCCTCTTTCCCCTCAGTACATACTAACAAATATAATATCTAACCATGGGATTAACATTTTCACGGCTGTTCGAACGTATGGTAAGGGCCGTCACTCAATGCTGTGTTATGAGGAGTGGATCGTAGGGAGGGGGAACTAGGGATAAGGGGCGGTAGGGAGGAGGTGTGAGGATGGTTGGATGTTGGGGCTGGTCAACAGGTCCTATGGCCGGATTACCTCTCAATGTGGAGGAGAGGGAACATGTCATATGGTGATATTGGACTAAGGGGGTATGTGGGTTACGTTGTCCCCATCCACCCCTATTAATTAATTTACATTTCTTTGGCCACGTGGTCATTGGAGGGAAGTCGTGCGCCGGAGTGTTATGTATTGATTATGAGGGGGAGAGGCACCAAAATGCGACGACATTTTGATACCTTATTGAACTCCACCCATTAATTCGTTTTCGTGACACTATTGGTTGCATCGGGTCACTCTGAAATTTTTTTAAGACCCCAACTTTTCTGTTCTTTTTTGCCAATCATTGACTCACCTAACTTTATATCTCACCTCCTCTACTCTTTGGATGATTTTAGTTCGGTAAAAAAGAGATGAGGATTCTCATGGTGGGTCTAGATGCTGCCGGTAAGACCACCATCCTCTACAAGCTCAAGCTCGGTGAAGTCGTAACCACCATCCCCACTATTGGGTTCAACGTCGAAACTGTAGAATACAAGAACATTTCATTCACAGTTTGGGATGTGGGTGGACAGGATAAAATCCGTCCTTTATGGAGGCATTATTATCAAAACACACAGGGATTGATCTTCGTCGTTGATTCGAACGATTCGGACCGTATCGATGCGGCACGGGATGAGATGCACCGAATGCTCAATGAGGATGAACTCCGTGACGCGGTGTTACTAGTCTTTGCAAATAAGCAGGATTTGCCCAATGCCATGAGTGCCGCGGAAATGACAGACAAGCTTGGCTTGCACGGTCTGCGCCCGAGTTACCGTCAGTGGTATATCCAGGCTTGCTGTGCGACTACCGGAGATGGTCTGTATGAAGGTTTGGACTGGTTGTCAGCCACACTCGTGAAGAGGAAGTAAATAAACAATCCCCATGAAAGACGCTGTGGTGCGGAAGGGGGGAATGGGGGAATCGTTAGAGGATATTGGTGTGCATGTAGAACGGGAGGGGGATTTATTAGATGCACTATTTTGTTTGTTATATTGAAGTTGATGAGCTTGGGAATCATTATTCTGGCCAGACAGCTTTTTGCAGCTGACTGGTTGTAAAGCTCAATCTACGTAATTCGCGTTTGAAATAGTATCAGCTACTTACACTAGTAAAGTATCGTTTTGGACCCTTCTAGACACTCTATCAGCCCTTATCATTTAATGTCGAGATCGTGATGGCGATCCAATTTGATCTATCTTCGGACATGAAGAGAGAATCTATGTTCCTAATGGGAAAACATTGTATTAGATATGAAAATTTGTCTAGCACATTACTCATTTTTTGCTGCCAAGAAATAAGCAGCACATGTCAAAGCAATGAATAATTGGCTCAATGCAGGTAGGAAATGCTCCTCACCGTATGGACTATTCAAGACTAAAATGGTTTCAGTAAATGCCCTGCTCCCAAATAGTAAGCCACCGACCAATGATGCCTGCTTGATGATTCCTCCTTTCTTCAACGTAAGAGCTGTTTCCTCAATGCTGCCACTTCTACCCTTCCCACCACTAGCCTGATTTTTGGCAAGCTCTAATTCCTCCATTGCCTTTTGAACATCATGTGTCCTACTCTCAACTGCTCTTATCATACGGCTAACACTCTCATCGGCCTCCGATATTCGCTGTTTTTCCGATAATAAAAACTCTAGACCTTTGTCTGATCCCCTCTGTATTTCTGCTAACTGTTCTTTCTTCATGGTTTCAACCTCCAACCGCAGTTTTGTACCTGCTACATCAAAGATTTTCCCAATTTCCTGTCGCAGTTCTTCATTCTCTAATAATTCTCCCACCGTTTGAGCAACATCTTCTGCATTTCCAGTGGACAACATTTCTGGGGAATCTCCAATTTCATTAACCGCCTCTTTTAATGCAGATGAAATGAAGTCCTCCATGGAGAGAGTTGGTTTAATGTCTTGTGTTAATATATCCCTTGAAACGTCTGCTGTTGTGAGAATTGCACCAGTGTTTTCAACGGTCGATTGAACACTGCCAATACCGTCAGCATCATTCAATACCATTGTATCGGAAGTAGCAATTGCATTGACGACAGGAAGATCTATCGTATTGTCCAGTTCCACAACTAAACTCATCATCGATTCGTCATCTTCTAACATCAAATCTTCGCTTGTCAGATCCTCAAAGACATTATGATACAACCCATCCTCCCCTAGTGCGGATAATTCTGACTGCATTTCGATAAGAGTATTGCTGTCCATCGTAATGCTGTTACTACTGTCAATAGGAGAGTCGAATGGCAATACATCATCAAAGTCATCACCCGTAAGTGATTCCAACGCAGCGAATGCACCAGCCATTCCTTCTCTTCGATCACTGCTCAATGGATCGCCCTCATCTATGTCTGTTGAATCATCATCATAATCTTCTTTCGCACATAAATATTCTGACGCGTAACCGTGGGGATGAGACGATTGACTTCTTCTTCTACGATGATTATTAACGCGAAAGCTATTCTCTGCTCCTATAATATTTGAGCGTGCTACTTGGAATGATGATCGAGGCACTCCAAACGCCGCAGTCACGGTTGAAGGCAACCAGGACGCCACCATAATCACAACATGGAAGAGCATCTATCCCTCTCGACAAGACTTTTTTTCAGTTTGTTGAATGAATTCAAACGTTCCAAACGTGTGTGAAATCGCCTCATTTTCTGAAATCGCCCCAATTTTTTAATGGTCGTTAACTAACGACGTAACCCATATTAACCAGCGAAGGATTTTGTTCTTTATATGTCTAATAGTAACATGCCAGTTTGGTTAATGGAAGTTACAAGTATTAGAGTCGCTATTAGGTGGTCAAAATAGCGTGTTGGGAAGTATGTGAATACTTCATGGGCAATAGAAATACAATCAAAATAGATAGTCCCAATGAAATCTACATTGAATTTGGCTCTTTAATGATATATCAAACACTATTTCCTTCATATGTCTTCCTCGCCAATTTTGTCATTGAACTTGCACCTTCAAGTGGGCATGATCGCAGATAGGGGCTCCGCCACGTCATTTTTGGCGAGTTGATGGCGTTGAATACCAATATCTCGATCAATATCATGAATTAGAGAAAGTAGTTATGGTATCCAATGCTC
>Ga0247833_1008880_pt1 | contig 10001 bp, 21 predicted proteins | sample LaCruzMarch2015__7_FD_187117 | JGI IMG/M metagenome (GOLD analysis project Ga0247833, IMG submission 187117) | Freshwater microbial communities from meromictic Lake La Cruz, Castile-La Mancha, Spain - LaCruzMarch2015_8m | ecosystem: Environmental > Aquatic > Freshwater > Lake | place: Spain...
AATCATTGAGAGATGATTTGGTCAAGAGTTATCAACGATTAGAACCCCAAGCCAGATTCAAACGCACTGAATGGCAGCGTGGACCTCGAGCTCACAATGGTGGAGGTGTCATGATGCTGTTGCGTGATGGTGCAATATTTGACAAGGTGGGTGTGAATGTGAGCACTGTGCGAGGAGTGATTGATGAACGTTATCGCAATCAAGTGCTGGGTGCTGGCAAAGATGGTAGATTCTTCGCCACAGGTATCAGTGTGGTGGCTCATCCCTGTAATCCTCATGTGCCTGCCATGCACTTTAATACTAGATATTTGGAGACCACTGCGAGTTGGTGGGGAGGTGGCATGGATCAAACTCCCAGTCATCCCAATAAAACATCCATTGAACTGTGGCACCACATATTGAAAGAAACTTGTGAGAACAATCACAAAAGTCATGCTGAATATCAAAAACAGTGTGATGAATACTTCTATATTCGACATCGAGGTGAAGTGAGAGGTGCAGGCGGCATATTCTTTGATCATCTGCAGTTGAGTCATCCCAATGCCTACATAGGTGACTTTGTGTTCATACAACAAGTGGGTGAAGCATTTCAACGCCTCAGTTTGGACATGATCAAATTGAATCAACACAAGAAATACACTCACAAGGACAAACACATTCAGAATCGCAAACGTGGCAGGTATGTGGAGTTCAACCTAATGTACGACAGAGGCACACAGTTTGGTTTAAATACTGGCGGCAACGTGGAGGCCATACTGATGAGTCTGCCTCCCCAAGCAGAATGGTGATGAGCAGATTAACACAGACATTACAGGGACAAGTCACACAACCAAAACCAGTGTGGTTCATGCGACAGGCTGGCAGATACTTGCCTGAATATAGATTTCTCAATAATGTGGCATTCATGGACAAGGTGTTGGACGTGGAGTCGGTGGTGGAGATCACTCTACAGCCCATGCGCAGATACAACTTGGATGCTGCCATCATATTCTCAGACATCTTGTTGATACCATGGGCCATGGGGCAGGCCTTGGAATTCATAGCACAGCACGGTCCAGAGATGAGTGAATTTGATGTGGATGAATTTTTTGATTATGATCCTGCAGAGTTTCATAAAAAACTCTTACCTGTATATCGCAGCATACGAGTAACCAGAGAGCGATTGGCAGCACACCAAAGTCTCATAGGCTTTGCTGGTGCTCCACACACCTTGCAGCACTACATGTTCAATGTGGAAGGCATCACAGACAGAGAACGGGAAGACATCACTCAGCGATTGATTGTGCAGACCGTGGAGCATCTCAGCAATCAAATCTTGGCAGGTTGTGATGTGATACAGATATTTGACAGTCATGCAGGCACACTGAAAACAGATGAAGATGTGATGCGACACTGTGTGGAACCCAATCTGCAGATTGTCACAGCACTGAGAATGCGACATCCCTCTGTGCCCATCATATGTTTTCCCAAAGGGCTCACACCTCTACAAGTGAAGAGATTCTGTGAACAAGTGAATCCCAGTGCCATCAGCATAGATCACACCATGGATACTGAATGGTGTCTGCAACAGTTGAGTCGTTGGCCCATACAGGGTGGATTGGATCCCAAAAAGTTATTGGGTGATTCAGACCATATGTGCACCGCTGCCAAAAAATATCTGCAAGCATTCCGCAATCATCCTTACATATTCAATCTAGGCCATGGAGTACTCAAACAAACCAAACCTGTGATGATTCAAAAACTGGTGGATCTAGTGAGACAATCCGATATATAATCATATATGACACTGAACCCCATCACTGATGCCAATGTTGTTCCTTTGTTCGCAGTGCCAGTGTGTCAAACTGAAATAGAACCTCAAAGCAGTATCATCACAGATTTCCTCATCAACAAATTGGAGTACAAAAGAATGCTGTATTCCAATGCCAAAAATTCATCAGGCTTGTTTGTGTTGGATGAGCCCATCTGCAGACCACTCAAGGATGCACTGACCTCAAGATTAGAAGATTTTGTGCATGACTTTTTGGATGTGGATCGTAAACACAAATTTAGAATCAACACATCTTGGATGAACCAATACTTGGACACAGACTATTCAGGTGAACACTATCACAGCAACAGTCTTATATCGGGCGTGTTGTATCTATCAGATGTGCAGGACACCGGTGACATTGTGTTCCACAAAGACAAACACTGGACCAATGTGTTTCCTGATGTGGTGAGAATAGACTACAATTTTAATCCTGACAAGTTCAATGTGTTCAACGCACAGGGCTGGAGTCTGCGTCCTAAGAAGTGGGACGTGGTGTTCTTCCCTAGTTGGCTCACTCATTCTGTGCAAACCAACAAAAGCCAGCCTAAGAAAGAACGATACAGTCTAGCATTCAACACCTGGGTATCGGGCCAAGTGGGCGACAGTACCAGCACACTGGTGTTATAATCCTTCTGTATCAACAGTTATTTTGGTAATCTTTTCTTTTGACTTTTAATATATCTTATTATAATATGTAGTTAACATTTAACTTTAGGGCAATTTGGCCCGCTAATAGGACATTATGTCCGCAACCAAAAGGAGAAAAAAATGTTAGTACACTCACACGCCGACCTCATCAATAAACAATATCACAACAAAGGAAGTAATTTTGTAACTTTGGAAAGTCGTTTGGATTTTGCCTTAAGTCTTGCGTCATACTTTAAAGCAAGGTTAGAACAAGTGGTAGATGAATTCAAAAGACGCCACGCAAAACAATATACGTCTTTCAAACAAATTAAAATTTGCAAAGGTATAATGGTTCAAGCTGATAAGATTCTTATTGACACCACCATGCAAAGACCTTTGAATTTAGAATTCATTATGGAAATCATTAATTTTTTTGAGGAAAGTATGGTTATGGCTATACAAGTATATGAAGATGATGAAAAACCTGGATACTACATTGCTTGGGAGGGTCAACACACTGCTGTGATGCTGTATATTTTAATCACTAAAGTATTTGGTGAACGTTTGGCCAATCAGATGTTTCCGGTGGTAATTTACTCTGTTAAACAAAAATTAAAAATTCGTAGAAATTTTATTTTGTTAAACGGTGATGCCAAACAAAAAATTGATTTTATTGACAAATATAGACAAATGGTTTATGGAGTCAAAATAGATGGCAGCACTGATCCAGAATGGTTGGATACTGCTAAGAAAAATGATTATCTATCTGCGGCAGGATTATTTGCCACTAATAAAAAATTTGGTGATGAAGAAGAAGAAGGTGCAATCACATTATTAGCAGATACTCTAATGAGTAAGTCTTTAAAAACTAGAAAACATCCAGAGGTTACTAGAATGTTTTCACAATATTGGGTATTTCTTAATCCAAAAAGACCCACACAGGCTAAAGAAGTAAGAATGCTCTATGACTTTTTTGATGCTTGCTACAAACAAAACATAGTGGTGGATGATGCATATTTGCTTGAATTAGTTAACTTCAATAAAAAATATTTTGAAGCTAATTGGTCTGAAACAGGTTCATTTTGGAGCAAAGTCAAACAGGTTTATGAAACTTGGTATAAAAAAGCTAATGCAGAAAATTATGCAGAAACAAATAAAATAAAAGGCTTTAATACTGAACCTAAATGTGGAATGCCTTTTTACATAGCTCAATTACGAAAAAGCACAAAACTTCAAACTCCAGATTACAGTGTAAACAATGGGTTTACAGTGAGTAAGGCATTACTATGGTAGTAGTTTTTAGAAATCCTAATCAAGATAAAATGAAGAGTCTTGATGTGCTGAAAGAACAGCAGAACAAAAATCTTAAATGTGTTGTTCCAGGTTGTGATAAACCTATAAGCATATATGAAGGTCCTGGATCAGATTCTTTGTGTAGGGATCATCAATGTCAGTGTAGGGAATATGGGGGATTTGGAAATCCTGCAGAACCTCATACATTTCATAAAGGTTGGGAATGTGAAGAATGTGGTTATGATCCTAGAAAAGATCCAAGATTTGATAAAATCAAAGATCCTGATTTAAAATGGACTGCCATGAGATATCAGATGAATGGAGATCATATTGTACCAAGAGCATTGGGTGGCACAGATCATAAAGACAACATCAAAAACGTATGTAGACCATGTCATGATATAAAAAGTTTTATTAATGGTGACTTTTCAAACAAAACAAAAAAGGAGACACAATGACACATGAACGCACCCGTGCCGCTTGGAGTTTTGAATGTGTGTTGCCCACAGGAGTCAAATTGAAATCTTGGTTTTATTCCGACTCGGAGGCAGATGTGGTGAAAAGAATCACAGAATACTTGGGTGCCAAACTGATCAAAGTCAAACAAATAGACAATCCATTGCAGGATATAACTAAGAAAACTGTGGAAAAAGATCCTATTAAATCTAATCCTCTGTTTAAATCACTGTAATTGAACACTTCTTTCTGGTACCAAAATATTGACTTTTTGGTACGAGTGACTGTATAATAGTAGTATAAACCAACAAAGAGGCACTGATGCAAAAAGAACTAGCAATATACTTAGACAAGATAAGAGAAGACTATGGCTGTTTCAAAACAGTCAACACTGGTGACAGCATAAGAGACCAAGTGAGAGAGAAGATGAACAGAGAGTTTGAAGACTGCCTGGAGATCAAAGAAGGCAAGAAGTTTGTCAAAGTGATCAAAAAGAATGGTGGAGTGCATTCGTTCATAGTGAAGGAAGACTTCGTCAGCACCAAAGGTGTAAAATTCAATAAAGGTGACATATTGAAAGCAGCCAGTTGGAATATGCCAGCTCAAAATGCTGCCAGAGGCAACATATTTGGCAATTACATTGTAAAATGGACTGGTGCGTTGTATATGGACGCACACGGAAGATTGCTGAACTAGTGATCTCTGAAGCTCAATTAAAGATCAACAGTTTTATCAGTCATAAGGTCTCTCCTAGAGACCTATGGCACTGTGTGTGTGAAGCGGCTCACTCAGCAGTGGATGAATTTGTTAAAAAACACGGTGAACCCATGTACTGTGGATCCTCACATATTATTATCCTAGAGGACTCTCAAGGTAAATTTGTCACATGGTTGACACAGCAAGGGTTGGGTGACAGTGTGGACAAACGTGGCAAAACATACAAACTCAGTTATTATTCCATCATGCGAGGTCATAGACTGTTGGGCACACAATCATTGGATCTGCAAGAGACGGCCATGGAAGCTGTGCAATCAGTGTTGGAATTGCACGGTATTAAAAGCTCTATTCGCAGTTGGGCAGACTAAAAAGTCAAGCAATTGGCGGATTATAAACCATTGAGATTGAACACTTTTATTTTTGAATATCCAGCAAAACACACACCTTAATAGATTGATTTTTTGGTTGTGGTGGTGTTATAATAATAGTATAACAAAAGGAGAACATAATGGCACAAGACATTTACTCAGCACTAGCAACAAGATACAGAAATGAATCTGATTTGACAGTACACATGATGCACAGAGCCATCAGTGATTTGAACATCACAGATGCTGCGGCATTGGATGTGATATATGAAGATGTGGTATTCTTCACAGGTGATTGGCCCGAAACACAGGGTTGGGGTTCATCAGACACTTCAGCACTGATCAGATCAGTTAAAGCCACTTTGATCAGCAACAATTACATGAAGGAGGCAGCATAATGAAATTGCAAACAGGTTACACAGAAGACACCATAAGAAATAGTTTTGAAGATGCCTACATTGACAGCACACAGGTTGTGAGATGGAAGATCAACGATCAGATACCATTTCAAGATATGTTGGCGGACTTCAGATCATTGGGTTTGATAGACGAAGATATTCAATTGGGTTCCAGCCTATTGAGGGAAAAAGAAGATGAGGAGTTCTGGGCCAATCAAAACAGCACAGTGACTCCAATCGCTAGAAAAATACATCATGTGTGATGGTAAAAAAACAACAACCAAAGGAGAAACAATGAACGCAACACTAAAACTAATACTGGCAACAGCGGCTGTGATATATGGTATGACTGCTCCGTTGCCTGCCAATGAAACTGTGAAGGAAGCTCAAGATGCCATCACAAAATGGTATGAAGAAGTTAGCACATCCATATCCAAGGATGTCACAGCATTGGGAATAACTGTGCAACAATTGCCAGAGAATATATCTTTGGGAGTGAGCAACTTCTGGGATGAAACAATGACATATCAAAAAGAGAGTTGGAACGAGACCTTAAAGTTCGAACAGGAGAAACAAAATTGGGAAACCATCAAAGGTTGGTTCACACCAGCAACAGAAGAAGTTAAAAAATAATGTTAAGACAACAGGATCTATATCATTTGTATGCAGGCATCCGCGAGCGCCTGCATGATATCGTTACTGAACGTCATGCCGATCCTTTGCAGGGCGAGATCCGCAGGGCAATGGCGGAAGAATTGCTGGAGTACCTACACGGCAGTGAAGAGGGCTTGAAGACCATGACCGACTACAAGGAGCAGTGGACGAGAGGTGAGAATGAATAAAATCAAAGATCCATTTGCCATAGTGATCATGGACAAGACCGATGTGGAAGTGAAGAATCCGTTCTCAGGTGAGAGTGTGATGCTGACTCCACAGGCAGTGGCCGTGTATGACTGCATCAAGGGTGCGGAACAATTGGGTGAATCAGACATCATGGAGCAGGGGTTGGATTGGTTCCGTGAACATTATCCCAAAGAATACATGGTTCTTTTGGATTGACATTGAGATGAATAGAACTTATAATATAAACAACAAGGAGGCACAATGAGCATACCAATGAAGACATTTAGATTTTTGGTGTTGATTGATAATAAATCGCCAGGAGTCATAGTGGAACAACGTGCTATGAACGTCACACAAGCCACACAAGCAGTGCAGGCCCAATATGGCAGCAACAGTAGAGTGACATTCTACGGCATGGTGAACGAATAGGTTTCAACATGATAACAACTATTTTAACTGTGGTGGCAGTGGTGATAATGATCTACTGTGCATATAGGTTTATGGAATATATCAGCAATGATTAGCAAACTGTGGCACACCGTCGACAAGAGCATTTTAAAATCTTTGCCCAATGCTGCCAAAGGTTATGAGCAACGCATTCACATACCTGAATTTACTTTCTTAGGAGCTCAAGAGCAACCAGACTTTGGCGTGATAAGAATTTGGTTCTACGGTGATGCAAAAACCATTGAGTTAAAAAGTTTCAAACTGTATCTGTATCAGTACAGAGATACCATCATGAGCTATGAGCGATGTTTGGATATGTTGTACCAGCATATCAAAGAAATATATCAACCCATGAGAGTGAGAATAGAAATAGGATTCAGACCCAGAGGTGGCATCAGTTCCAAACTGGTAGTGGACAGTGATTGGGGCCACTTGGGTGGTTCTGACACACTGTGGCAGTCACACGAAACCGAATAACAAATGAAAGGAGAACACAAATGAAGACAGTGAGCAACTTTGTGAAGAACATAGTGGTGCTGTTGAGTTTGGCAGGTGCGATGATTTTCATCTCCAAGCTCTTCACTCAAAGCATTGGTCCCAATTGGGATATAGCAGGCATGGTGATATTTTTAATGATTACTTTGCTGGTGGTGACCAGCAGTGATGACTAAATCAATCAGCGATATGAAACAATCAAAATACCAACAGTTAAAACTTCAAGCACACTATGACAAGCTGTGCGAAATAATTGAACAAAAGACCTGTTCCAAAAGATTACTTAAATTGTATTTTGAAGATTCACAGTTTAAAAAATATTATTACAGCAAGAAAAAAAATGGGTCAAGGTCGTTCTAAATATTACCGACACTGGAGTTTGCGGCATGGTGTAGAGGCTCCCAAAAGAGAATTCACTGCACAGATCAAACGCATGTGGATGGATTCATATGAATTAAATGTGTTTAGGCGCAACGAACACAATCGTTATGAATATGCCTATTCACAAATCATGGCCACAGAAGATCAAGCTATCACTCAGGCCAACCTAATTGATTGGGGTTGGGCAGACTGTGAAGACGTGCTGAAGACTTGGGATGAACAACTGTATCAAGAACAGCAAGACTTTGAAGTGACCAAGAGTTGGAAAGAAGAGTTTGAATCCAGATACCGATGAACGCAAGAATCCGAAAGAAAATCACACAGTGGGCCAACAATTTGCAATCATTGAGTGGCACAGACAGATTGGAATACATCATAGAGCTGGGTCGCCGGTTGAATCCGTTGGCTGACAATTTCAAAATAGACTCATTCAAAATACACGGCTGTGCCAGTAATCTTTGGCTGGTACCTCGATTTGAAGCTGACACCCTGATACTCACAGCTGATGCAGATGCTTTCATCACCCGAGGCACTGCTTACATGGTGTTGGATTGTTTGAGTGGTGAAAGATGTGGCACTCTCACCAAAATCCGAAGAGAACACTTTGCTCCATTGGGCATGGCTGAACTGTTGAGTGTGCAGAGACAGAATGGATTGGGCTTATTAATCACAAAAATACAGCAGTATGCTGACACCCACATCAATTCCTGTCAAAACAAATAGATCCATCCTTAAATATTGTACCACATGACCAAAATTATTGAACACAATGATATCTTTCGCAAGTATAACTATTCAGGTTTAATCACTGCAGAAGACAATCAGCACATCATCCACACGGTACAGGACATCATTGCCAAAGGCAACTACTTTGATGAGAAGCATTCTCCCAAATATCAGACCAAAGAGAACATATTTGCTCGCCAGACTGCCACATTTTTAAAAATGCGTATGACTTTTATCATGAGCTGTTTCTTTTACATAGGCAAGGAAGTCAAGATCAAAGGCATCAATGCTTGGAGTTTTCAAACCAATGTGCAGGACAATTTGGAAAGAGAACGCCTGTGGCACCATCATCATCAAGACCAAACCTATCCCAAGCTGAGTGGCATCTATTATGTTCACATACCCAAGGATGAACCCAATCCCAACACCACCGGCACAGAATTTGCCACTGCCGCAGATCTCAAAGAAACATTCTACATCACTCCCCAACCCCACACATGGTTGATCTATCCATCAGATGTGTGGCACCGACCCGGCATCTGCACCAGCAAAGAGAATCGTTATGTGGTGGCTGGTGACATGCAGTATCAGATCGCCTAATGTTGCCTACCAGTGTGGAAAAATTGCAGTGTTGGATCTGTGATACATCAGTGCCTAACCCTGTGTATTGGATTGATCCCAAAGACTATGATGTGGGTCATACAACCAAAATATTGTGTGGACCTGAATGTGCTGCCAGAGCATATGAACAGGTCAAACACACTTTCAAACCTCGACCCAACCCTGAAGACTCACAGTAAATAAACACATCAATGATATTCTATTTTGGTTTTGTGTTGATGGTGCTGAATGAAGGCTTTGTGATACTGCGCCATGTGATACCTTATTTTGCAGAGAAACGGCAGCAGCTGATTGATCGCTATGGCGTTCGATGGCAATACACTCACAGTCTATTAGACACCCTATGGATATTCTTAATAGTATTAGGATTTGTTTGGGACTTCCAAAACTGGAAAACCTATGCCACTTGCTTGGCAGTGTTTTGGGGCACAGTAGGCATATTCTACATCTCAGTGTTTTGGGACAGAATGTTTCGAAGATAACCAAAATAGAATATCTTACTCATGTGGTACCTCCACATGGGACTCATGATCAACTTCTTTCCAGTGTATCAATTCAAATCTGCCATCCATGTGTTCCACTAGGGCAGTGCAGCTCTCCACCCAATCACCACAATTCATGTACAGCACCTCATTGATCGCCTTGATCTCCGGAGTGTGTATGTGTCCACAGATCACTCCCGCATAACCCTGCCGGTGGCATAGTTGGGCAAGGTTTTTTTCAAATTCGAATATGAAGCTCACCGCACGTTTGACGTTGTGTTTGAGGAACTTGCTCATGCTCCAATAGTCCATGCCCAGCAACTTCCTGGTGTGA
>Ga0247833_1008881_pt1 | contig 9999 bp, 5 predicted proteins | sample LaCruzMarch2015__7_FD_187117 | JGI IMG/M metagenome (GOLD analysis project Ga0247833, IMG submission 187117) | Freshwater microbial communities from meromictic Lake La Cruz, Castile-La Mancha, Spain - LaCruzMarch2015_8m | ecosystem: Environmental > Aquatic > Freshwater > Lake | place: Spain...
CGTTGACCCGTTGCCGACGGTGTCGCGGGTGAATCTGTCCATATTGGACTGACCGTCCACTTTGACAAAGTCCACTCCCTCCCGCCGCAGTTCCCGGAACCAGCGGTGAAAAAACTGACTGATGTCCTTCGGTGCAATGAACCGGCTGCCGCGGGCAGGCTTCCCCGCCGTTGATTTTTGCGGATGCCGTGAACGCAGCCGCCGCAAATCCTCCCATGGCCCGTGTGTGGACACTCCCGTCCAGTATCCCTGCAAGGTGAGCCATACACCGGCATCCCGGATGCCAAAACGCCTCCGCATTTTTTCAAGGAGTCCGGACAGCCCTCCGGGGAATTTTTTCCGGTCCGCCCCGAAACCGGTGAGGGCGGACTCCTCGTTAACCTCGCCCCAACAGTCGTCGATCAGGACCCATCCGGGCCTGAGGCCGGCACGCTCAAGCGAGGCAAGAGATTGAAGGACGCCGCGCTCCGAAACCGCGAAACCCATGGCCTCCCAGGTACACCAGCCAAGATTTTCGAAGAGCGGGGGGAAGGTTTTCTGCCGGCGCGGGCGGAAGGATTTGAGATGGGTGGCAGCGGCGGCGATGGCGGCCTCAATCAGTGCGAAGGGATCCCTGCCGCGAGCGGCGAGCAACACGTCAGTGAAGGGCGGTTCGGTCAGGGATCCGTGTGTCACCAGGGTGAGTCCGTCCGGACCACCGGTGAGATAGGCGCGGGTGTCGCCATGCACCAGGGGGAGGAGGAGGGCGTATTCGCCTCCGGGGAGTGGCCAGAGAAGGAGCTGAATCTGGGAGGAGTTGCCGGTTTCCGCGAAGGGTTCCAGATCCGCCAGACCGCGACCGAAACGCGGACGGCACCACCATTGTTTGCGTCGTTCCAGGGAGAGAAAACGCCCAAAATTTTTGGGCTGCAAGCCGGGTACAAAACGGGGAGCGCCGTCGATCCGCAGGACATGAAAATCCGTCTCAGCGATCCCGACCCAACGTGCGGTTTTCGGCAGACCCTTCAGCAGGGATCTCATGGCGCTGCCCCGTCCAGGGAAACATCGAGCGGCTTTTCAATCAAAAAACCCGGGTCCGGCTTGGCGGTGGGAGCGGAGCTTGTGGCGTTCGAATTCATGGAATGCACAATGGAAGCGCCTGTTTGGCCGACCGCGGTATGTGCCGCGTTGATTTGAGCGAACTCAAGTATTCCAAATGATAGCCATAGCGTGCCAGGACTTCCTGCTCCACGCTGTGCGGAGGGTAGGTGCGGGAAAACACCTTGCGGGTAAGGCCCATGAGCCGGCGCAGGCGGCGGTCAAGCTTTACGGCCTCGCGGGAAAGACGACCGGCCAGCGCCGCCTCAAGAAATGCGAGATAGAAATCCTGCACCGCAACACCCTCGATCCAGAAATCGAAGAGACCGGCATTGCGCCGGGCCTTGCGTTGGCAAAGCCCGAGCAGGCGAGCAGCACGGGCGTAGCCCCGCCGGATGCGCGCGGTCAGCGAGAAGGTTTTCTCGCGTCCGCCATGTTCGCGGCAAACCGCCTTGAGATCGTCCGCGAGGGTATCCTCACCCGAGCGAAGTTTTTTCAGGCGCTTGCTCCAGAGCCCGGAACGCCCATAGGCGCGATCCCGGTTTCTCAAAGGCCGCAGTCCCCCGGCCGCCAGTTCCGCCGCCTGGGCAAAATCCGGCAGCGGCGTTCCGAAGGTTTCCCGCACCCACTCGCGGTCAATGCGGGCGGGATCAAAATCCTCCATCCCCCTCGCGGCCAGCACAGCCGCAAACGTGGCGGGCTGACCGGTTTCCGGGTGGTTGCGCCGCACCGCCCAGGAAGTCACAATATGGCCGGCACCCTCTGTCAGGCCTTTGCGGGACGACCAGAAACAGTTGGCCATGTGGCGCCGGAGATCGGGGATCCCCATCTGGTCGCCGGCCGAACGATTGGCGGACGCTGTCATCACATCGAAGCCCGTGCTGCGCAGTGCGTCCGTCAATGAGAACCCCCGGAATGTTCCATCCAGCCGGGTTTGTTCATCGACCGCAAACCGCTCAAATTCACGGCGGAATGTCTCACTCACGTTGTCCTCGTACGACGAGCCCCAGGTGACCATCGGGTTGGCGCTGCGTCCGTCCTTGCCGCCCCACGCAATCAGGAAATCCGGGCGGGGGCTGGTGGTTTGATAATCCCAATCCACCAAAAGAGTTTCGCGCGGGATTTTGTTCAGGATCTTAGGAAACGACATGGCCATGTCGTGCCAGAGCAGGGGGCGCAGACCGCGTTTCGAGACATGCCGGAGCACAGGCCGGATCTGGCGCAGATAGAGCGCATCCATCGGCTCGTCTTTCAAACGCGAACTGCGACCAAGATGGCTGGTTTCATCCCCTCCAATGTGAAAATGGGCACCGGGCGAGAAGACCTCGATCACTTCATCCATGAGTTCGCGCACGAAGGGCACGGATTGGGGATTGGTGGGATCAAGATGGGTGATCAGATCCGGAGCTTCCCGCAAATGGGCGTATTCCGGATGGCTGAGCACGAACTCCATATGGCCCAGGGATTGCACCAAGGGAATCACCTCCAGGCCTGCCGCACGACATCCCCCCGCCCACGCCTTCCACTCGTCATGGGAAGGAGCGTCCGGATGAACCAGCGCCGGATGATTCGCGAAACGGAATTTGTCCTCGATTTCCAGCAAAACGGCGGTGAACCCCCACCCTTGCAGCCGCGTGAGAAAACCGGCGAGGTAATCGAGCCGCCACATCGCCCGCTTGAGATCAACGTGATAGATGAGCAAGGACACAAAGTTGGGCGGATGCGGGACTATTCCCTGGCACCAGCGGCAACAAGCTGTTCGGCCAGGTCGGTATTTTTCGACTTCCTCGCCATCGCCAACGGAGTGCCGTTATGGCATTTTGCTTCCAGATCCGGCTTATGCTTCAACAGCCAGCTCAACATTTCGGGCTTGTTGTGCTGCACCGCAAGGTGAAGTGCGGTGAGGCCCGGAGGATTGCTGGTGGCAGCATTAACATCTCCCCCGGCGGCCATTGCCTTCTCAGCCGCACCCAAATCGCCCCGGATCGCCGCCAACATCAAATCGGTGTATCCGCCCACATACTTGTCCTCAGGATTGCCACCCGCTTTTTCCAACAATTCGACAATGTCCCCATATCCGGCGGTCGCGGCGTAAGTGATTGCCGTGCGCTTGTGGGAATCCGCCATGTTGACGTCGGCTTTGTTGGCCAGGAGCAACTCGACAATTTCTTTGTTGCCTCGACCTGCCGCGGACATCAGCGACGTGATGCCATTGGCTGGAGTAACGTTAACATCCACACCTTTCTTGAGAAGCGCCTCGACAACTATTGAACTGCCGCGCGCGGAAAAATACATCAGCGGAAGTGGATATTGTCCCGGAGTTTCCGTATAGAGGTCGGCTCCGTTTTCAATCATGAGGAGCACATCATCGTCGGTCACCCGCCTCGAATTCACGAGCGACATCAGCGGCTTGTCAGCGTATTCGTTCTCCGCATGGGCAACTGCAAGGAAACAAAGGACCAGACCCATCGGTAACAACCGTGCACTCATAAGCGGTTTTCTAGCAGGTGGCGGGATTATAGGCCAGACAAAATAATTGAAACACCGGCTTATCCGCTGATTTTAATATTTGTATATCATGGAATCCTCTGTTTTATGTATAACGTGATGATTTTATCAAAATTCCTCCCCGCGTTCTGCTCTCGCTATCTTTCCCTGGCTCTGGCCGCGTTGTTCTTCCTGACCCTCAGCCATGCGAAGGAGCCCGTGGATGCGGTGCCAAAGCCGCTGATTCCCATGCCGGAAGGAAAATTTCTTCCCGGTGGTCCGATGGCGGGTTACGTGCTTCCGAAGTCACCACAGAACACCGGGGATGGTCCGGAGGTCGAGTTGTTCCCGGGTTCGGTCGAGCATTGGCGCGGCTACATGATGAAGTATGTGCCGATGCGGAGTTTTTTCGACGTGCAGAGCCTGCTCAAACGCTGGATCGCCGCCGAGCAGCCCGGCGTTCCCAAAAACCTGATCGAGCAATACGCCTCGCCGGTTTACGACCAACCGGAGAATGGACAGGCGACGGATACCGGCAAGAAGCTTCCTGCGGTCCCGGTCGTTCGCTGCGAGCCAGGGAAACCCGTTTTCAGCCTCGATCTGGGGGAACTTGAACCCGGCTTGTATGCTGTGCGCGTGATCGGAGCCGTGCCCAAGGACAAGCTGCGGCGCTTCCGCTCGCCGGTTTTTCTCCGCATGAAGATCAACGATGGACCCGATGGCGCGGAGAGCACCTACCGGATCAGCACGGGCTATGTGGATGAATTTTACAATGTCGGCACGTTCTATTTTCACGCTCTGACCAAACAGTCGTTCAAGGCTGAACTCTCGGTCGATGAAGGGAGCGAGGTGCCATTGCTGGTCCATGACATCAGCCTCGATGACGTGCTGGCCGGCACGGTTCGCCGCGCGATCAAGACCCGCAGCATACTCCCGGAAAATCCTGTCCCGACCGGTGAGGCTGGGGAGGGCGCTGCAGAGGTTGACCCGGCGGCCGCGCCGGAAAAACCGAAGCGGATCGTCACCCTGCCTCCCTTCAATCCGGAGGAGCGGCTGGCTCGCGATGAATCCATTTGGAACTGGCTTCCCCCATTGAACACCCCCGCCGCCTGGGTTGCCGCCAAATGGGAGCCTGCCGAGCAGGGCGTCGCCGACAAGACCGCTGAGCAAATCGCAGCGGAGTTTGGAGTTTGGGAAGCGGCCGGCGGGCGCGAGGTGACGAACTTTAACGCGCAGACCGGATTCACCACCGACCCGAAAATGCAAAATGCTTTTCTCGTCAACACGAAGCTCGGTCTGGCCTACACGATGGACGACCTCCGCGCCCGCAAGCCACTCCCCGACCCGTTTCCTTACAAGGACACCGGGAACGGGCTGTTTTTCCCCGACAAAGCGAATCCCGATAAGGGCCGGGTGTTCACCCCGATTGCCTCCGGCGTGGGACGGCGTTACGTTGCTCTCCCGGGAGGGTCCGCGGCATCCGTCAAGCTCTGGAAGGAAAGCGGCAACGCAGACTTCGCCCGGGATGCTGCTATCGGCCTGGCTAGATTTGCCTTTCAGTATCCGACAATTGAGGGGGGTAACTTTCTCGATGTCCTTACCAGCAACCCCCAATACCAAGGTCGCGATTACACCTGCCGCCAGCGCGAGGCCTACGCTTTCTGGCTGGGCTATTCCACTTACATGAGAGTCATCCAGGCCTATGACGAGTTGTTTGATTACATCAAAGGCAACGAGGAACTGGCCAAGTCCATCGGGCGTTTCGTTCCCTGGGTCAAAACGAGCGAAGATGTCATCAAGCTGTTTGATGTTTATCTGGTCCAGACCATGGCCAAGCGCATCCTGCGCTATCACTACATTTCCGACATGACCGCCATCACCGAAATGGCGACCGTGCTTGGAGATCCTACCGTTACCGACCCGTGGATGGAGTGGCAGTTCAGCCGCATGTTTGTTTATCCCTACCGTCTCGCGGGTCTGCCGGATCTGCTGGTGACCTCGATGGATCGCGAGGGGCCAAAGCGCATTGGTTCAACCTTTTATTCCCAGGGCGACGGGGCCGGATTCATGATCGAGGCTTCCAATCGGTATATTCGGAACGGCGGGAATCCGAAATACGATCTCTCGGATCCGATCCTTTATCCGAAACCGCTGGCACACGCCTGGTGGCAGATCAACACCATCATCGGCGGTCACGATTTTGCCCGCATCGGGGATGTGAACGGCCCGGATAAAACACCGGGCTTCACCATGCGTGAGGCGCTCGAACACCAGGCCCGCCAGGGCTGGAAAATTTCCGGGGACCCGCGCTTCGCCTGGATTTTGGTTCACCTCTTCCAACGCGACAATGAGTCCGCCGACGAATGGAAAAAAATCCAAGCTGCGGCCGCAACTGTGAAGCGAGCGCCCTGGCTCGATCTGCCGACCCGCCATGTGGAAAATTGGTTTACCGTTCTCGAGGCAGGTTTGGATCACGACGATCCGCGCTTCCGCCGCGCGGCCTACCTCCGCACCGGAACGGGTCAGGGGCACGCCCACAACGATGCGCTGGATCTGCAAATCGTCGCACTTGGCGTGCCCATGACGATTGATGGCGGCCAGCGCAGCGGCTACTCGAAACCCAACGACCGTTTCGCCCGGATCCACAATCTCGTCGAGGTCAATGCGGGACGGGAAAATGGCGAACGGCAGGGACGCGAATCCTATGGCTGGCCACTGGCCCTCAACACCACCCCCGGTGCGGCTTACACGAGGGCCACAATCAAAACTCCACCCACCGGAGCCAAACGCTATGAACGACAGATTGCACTGATTGATGTGGACGAGGGCACCGGCTCCGAACCCGTGCCAGCGAGCGAGCAGGTGGCCGATCCCAAACTGAAGCCGGGAGTGACACCTGGAAATTCTTATGTGGTGGATTTTTTCCGGGTCTCCGGCGGCGACTTGCACACCTACGGATTTCACGGTCCGATCAACGACGATTTCCAATGGAACGCCACGGGGGTCCAGCCTGTCGCACACGTTCACCCCAAGGACGGCACGGGCGATGATGACGCGAGCTATCTGTCCGTGTTCGAAGCCGGGCCTGAAGTCAAAGCGGCCGGGGAGGCACCCGAAACCTTCGAGGCCACATGGCGTTACCTGCGCGATGAACCCTCCGTCAAAAAACCCCGGATCGGTTCGGAAAACTTGATGCTCGGCAAGAGTTTTGACCCCCAGGCTCCGCGCAAGTTCACCCGCCTCACACTTTTTGATGCTCAGGGTGTCCATGCCCTCAAGGCCGATGTGGTCTGTCACAAGGAGCAAATCCCCTACCGCTTCACCCAGGCCATGCTTCAGCGCCGGGCGGGCGAGGACAAAAAAGGGGAACTCGAATCGCTTTTCACCGCCGTCATCGAACCCTACGCAGGCGAACCCTTCCTGACCTCGAAACGCGCACTCGTGATTCCCGAGAATGAAGCGGACGCGCTCCGCGCCGCGGCTGTTGAGGTCGAAACGAAGAACGGCCACCGGGATGTGATCTTCAGCGACGGTCGCCCATACAAAATGCGATCCTTCGGGACCGGAGTTGGGAATCTCGAGGTAACGGCGGAATATGCCTTTTATTCGACCGATGCCGACGGATTACGACTGGCCACCCTCACCGGCGGCACTCTGCTGCAAGGCGACACGCTGAAGCTCAGTCTCCCTGCGCGTGAGATCAAGGCCAACATCGTCAAGGTGGACTACGCCGGAAAATCTTTCGTCACCGACCTCCCCCTGCCTCCTGCTGCCTCAGGTGGAATCATCAGCATCCTGCCTCCTGGCCATCCGGCGGCTTTCACAATTCAAAGCATCAAGGCCGAAGGAGTGGGGTCGCGCGTGACCCTCACGCGCAGCGCAGATTATTATCGCTCCGAAATTATCAAACTCGTCGAAAACCCGCCGACTGTAATCGGCGCTCTGAATATGTTGCCGGCGTTGCAGGATTCCAAAGGCCGGACGCTCTCCAACAACGACGCCTCCAAAACGTGGCGCGTCATCGAAAATGCGAACAGCGTTTTCACCCCGGACGGGCCGGTCACCAAAAAGGACTTCGAACCCTCAAACCGGGTCCGCCTGTGGGAATACGGCATCGGCGACGCGGTCGGAATCGCATCCACCGCCACCGTGCGACGGATCGAAAAGAATACCTTCGAACTGACGGCAAACTCCGCCGTCACCGTGAGTCTCCGCGGCAGCGCACTGGAAACCTCGACGGATGGACAATCCTGGAAGCCGGTCTCCACGCCAGCCCCGGCCGACGGATGGGTCTCCGCCAGCTTCGAAACGGAGCAATTCGCCAAGCCCATTCTGCTGCGCGTCCGCTAATCCATGACCGGAAGAAACCCGAAAACCGAGGACGAGGCCTGCGATTCAACACGAACGGAAAGGACATTCAGCGAGAGAAATCGCGCCGTTTTTTCCGGGGCCGGCTTGTCCTGTCTTCCCCCTTCCATTCGTGTTCATTTGCGGTATTCGCGGGCAAATTCCGGAGCCGTCATACAATTTTTTCTGGCTGGTGCCTTCACGACGGCTCCGCTGCAAATCACGCTCATATGAATACACCCCCGCCTGACTTTGAGAATTTATCCTACGGGCCGCATCCTCGCCAGTGCCTTGATCTCTGGGTGGCAACACCGCGGCCCTCGCCGGTTGTGATGGCCGTTTATGGCGGCGGATGGATGCGCGGCGACAAATTGATGGCGCGTTCCAACGATGGTCTTCCCGCGTTTCTCGCGGATGGAATCTCGGTGGCAATCATCAACTACCGTCACACCGACGACACGCCGTTCCCCGGACCTTTTCATGACACAGCGCGCGCCGTGCAATTTCTTCGCTCAATGCACGATGAACTGGGCCTTGCCCCCTCTCGCATCGGCGCATACGGGACTTCTGCGGGGGCCGTTAATATCCTTTGGACGGCATTTTCTCCAGATCTGGCAGATCCGCTGAGTCCGGATCCCATCGAGCGCCAGTCATCGAGGCTCCAATGTGTGTTTGCCCACAACGTTCCGACCTTTCTCGATCAGGAAAGTCTTCGCGCCAAAATCCCGGGCCGCCCTTGCGAACACGCCGCCTGGGGCCCGGCTCTCGGGCCTTTGGGATTGGCCAATCCCCGCGCTGAGGAAATCCTCCGCGAGGCCTCGCCCTTGTATCTGGCAAACGCCAGCGCACCGCCCATCGCTCTTTCCTACCGGGAGTTCAGCACAGATTACACCGATCCCAAACCCGGAGACGGCATCCATCATCCGGCTTTCGGGCCTCCCATGGTCCGCCGTTTGGAAGAGCTGGGGGTCGAGTGCAGTTGCATTTATCACGATGACTTTCCTGAGTTGGAACAAAAGCCGTTCGGCGATATGGTCGTCGGGCGACGCCACGAGTTTTTCGTCCGCCATTTGCTATCATGAAAACCGCCAAGCCCCTTTCCATCGGCCTCTACGTCAACGATCCCAAGGCCAACATCTTGAAATTTGTGCGTTGTTTCCGCGAGTGGGGGATGAACTTTGTCTCGATCCCCCGCAGCAAATTGTCCGGCTTGCGACCCGGCGATTGCGACGTGCTCATGCTGCATGGCGGCTGGTATGGGATTGATCGCCAGCCCGGGCAGAACCAGTCCGACGTGAAAGCGACACCCGAAAATTTCCGAATGGCAGCAGCGGTGCGGAATTTCACCAAGGCGGGCGGCGGAGTGGTCGGGGTTTGTTGCGGAGCCTACAATGTCGTTTGGCTCGGATTGATCGAAGCAGAGATGTCGCGGTCCCACGGGGTCGGTCCCCATTCGCTCGAAGTGGTGGACGAAAAGCATCCAATCGTGAAATCGGTCCTGGTCAAAGCAAAGTCCAACGCCGACCGACGCTGGATGCCCGTGCCGTGCGTGCGGGTCAGCGGGCCGTTTCTCTTTCCGAAAAATCCCAAACATCTGTTGCTCAGCTACGATTGGGAGCACCGCCTCGGGGCCGTGCTGGCCGCGCCCTATGGCAGGGGGCGAGCGGTGGCGATCAGCCCGCATCCGGAAATGACCGAAAACGAGCGCGGGCTGGAAGTGCTCAACGAACCCCTCATGCCTGTCTCCAACCTCCTCCGCGCCTCGCTCGAATGGTCGGCCGGCCGCACGGTATCCCCATGAAAAACCCACCCAACGTCCTCCTCATCTGCGCCGACCACTGGGCAGGCAGGCACCTGCGCAGCGCCGGCCATCCCTCCGTGATGACGCCGACGATCGACCAACTGGCCAATCTCGGCACTTCCTTTACCCAGGCCACCTCGGCCTGTCCGGTTTGCATGCCCGCCCGCCGCACCCTGATGACCGGCCTGTCCGCCCGCGGCCATGGCGACCGGCGGTTTGACGAGGTTGCGGATTTTCCCTGCGTGCCCAGCCTGGCGCAATGTTTCCGCGATGCCGGCTACCAGGCG
>Ga0247833_1008885_pt1 | contig 9993 bp, 6 predicted proteins | sample LaCruzMarch2015__7_FD_187117 | JGI IMG/M metagenome (GOLD analysis project Ga0247833, IMG submission 187117) | Freshwater microbial communities from meromictic Lake La Cruz, Castile-La Mancha, Spain - LaCruzMarch2015_8m | ecosystem: Environmental > Aquatic > Freshwater > Lake | place: Spain...
TAAGGATCAATCGAATAACATGCCGCAGGTCGTAGTTATGATTGCGGAACTCTTCGTTGAGCACCTTCCACAATGCCGCATTCGATGGTGGATTACTGGCCCGCAAATCGTCGACGGGTTCGACTAGCCCAACCGCAAAGAAATGTTTCCACAAGCGATTTACCATGGCCCCGGAGAAATTCTCATGGCCGAGAGCCCAGCTTACAAAAGGAACGCGAGGATCACTTCCCGGTTCCACTGGTAACTCAACTCGATCCAACGACTGTGGTTTCATAAACTGTCCCGTACGCGGTTGTGTTACTCCCGGTGTCTTTTGACGGATCTCCTCAAGCCGCTTTGTTTGACTATCTAGGTCGCGATGCTGGTCCGCAATACGTTTCATTTTTTCGTCTTCGGGCAATTCGGATCGATAAGCGTCCGCAAGACGAACTGCAGCTTCGGCGATACGGTTGTGTTGTTCCCGTTCCTCGCGTCCTACCGCAGTGACGACCGTTACACCGGTTTGGGGGTTCTTGCGATCAAGATTTACTTTCGAAAAGCATGCGGCAAAATGATAGAAATCGTCCTGGGTGTAGCGTTCCAGTGGATGATTGTGGCAGCGTGCACATCCAATGCGAGTCCCAAGGAATGACTGAGCGACACTGTCCGGCAACTCACTTTCCTCGACCTTATTGAATTCACCCACGACGGTGACCAAGTAGCCCGCCTGAGGCTGAGCGACAACGTTCCCTTTGGCTAACAGCACCTCGCGAGCAATGTCGCTCCATGGTCGGTTGTTTGCGATTTGATCACGCAGCCAACCATGAAACGCTTTGACTCCCTTCGTGCCTCGTACATCGTGATCGCGTTCTTTTCGGTTCTGAAGCAGGTCAGCGAGTTGCAGTGTCCAGTAGTCTGCAAATTCAGACCTCACCAGCAAGGCTTCGATTGCGAGTCTGCGTTTGTCAGGACTTGTATCCGACTGAAACGCATGCACTTCTTCAGGTGTCGGCAGAATACCCGCCGCATCCAAGTATGCACGACGCAGAAACGAATCGTCACTGCACGGACCTGCAGGAGGAATCCGAAGCTGCTGTAGCTTTTGAAACAATGGGCCATCCAAGACGTTTTGCTGCGCCGTATATTCCTCTGGCTTGATTGTGTAAGGAAAGGGCATCGTAAAACTAACAACCGACACCAATCCTTGAAAGTGGATACGCACGCCGGCCTCTCCGTATCGCAGAGACTGAACCAGGCCTGATGGTTTCACAGATACGGTTGTTTCGTCATTGGAAAAGAACTGTGCGAGCCATGTTACGTCGCGCACCCGTCCGCCAACGTAGTGAGCTCGTACTAGCAGTTGCTGCGACTCGCCGGGAACCATAACACTGTCACCTGGCAGAATTTCTAAACAGACGACATCCGGTTCATCCGCCAATACTGCAGGAGCCCGTGAGGCGATCCAGTCACGCAATGTTTGCCACATCCGAGAACCAGGGCGAAACCGAACTCCGCCATCGTGTGGTATCTCGCCAGAAGGTTTTGCAAGCAGCAGACTTTTCTCAGGAAACCCCAGATCGATTCTTCGGCCGCTTACCTCTTGAGTGATCCAGCCGTGATCCCATTCGGGGGCGTAACCGCGTAGGGAAAGCCGGAACCCATTTTGTCCGGCAAGTTTGCCATGGCATCCACCCGTGTTACAGCCGCTCCGCGTCAATATCGGAAGAACATCGTGCTTGAATGAAGGTGCCGGCTTTTCAGCAAAGGCTGATACCGAAACAGCAACCTTAACAGAAAATTGATCGAGCCTGACGGTCAACGTGGCCTGACCATCGGACACGCCCGTGACCATCCCTCGATCATCAACGGACCCGACATCCGTCCGATCGATTTCATACGACGCGCGACGCGTGACGTCTAACACTTTGCCGTCGTTATCCGTAAAACAAACGACGATCCCGTGCGAAAGATCAAGGCCCGTCAGTTCAAGTTGACTAGGGTATACGGTCAACTGCGCGGCAACCGCATTCAATTGCAGCGTGAAGAGCACCAAGGCGAAGCTGTATAGCAGGCATGGCCAATTACCAACCGATCCCCGGGCAATAACACTGGGAGCAATTGATCTCAGGGCAATAGAGTCTTTGACCAAGGTTGCCTCTTTAAGAAAGCAGTGCGCAATAGGCGGGTGGGGATCGCTAGGGGGATCATCTATTAAAACACCTCAGTTTGCCTAAGTCAACGTTATTGAGGTCGAAATAATGTGAGGCAGATTCAGTTTTTAGGCTTCAACTTGATCGTCAGCAATGGTAATTCAAGCGGTTGGTCAGCGGTTCAATAGAACCCGCGCCGGATCCACCCGAGCGACTTCGGGACGAAGCCCACGGCGCCCATGCACAATTGCATTTTGGCAAGCGATCTAAAGCCACCTTGAGGAGTTCACGATGCTTTACGCAGTCAATATTTTCAATTGTTCGGCTTGTTGCACGGTCTACCTGTTGCGTATTGTCGTCAAAGCTTGCGAGTACAGTCGTCCAATCCCGCAGATCGCGAGCAAGCCTTGGCGAATGAAAGTTCCTCCCACGCATGATGTTACCATTTAGAACTGAGATTCCCCCCCGACATACAGCTATACCAAAATTTGCCGCCGGTCTAATTGCTAGCCTTTCACTGCTGGCTTCGGGGTGCCATGTTCCGTTGATGACGTCACATTTCATTGCCGCTCCTCCAGCGTTGTTCCGACAGATCAACAGGCCGAATGACAAATCGAAGGTTGCCCTGATTTCAGCGTCTGGGACTAGCGTCCATCATGATCCCATCGACACAGCTGGCAACTCGATTTCATCTGTTGCGAATGACTCGAAGGTCTCCACCGTCGACGGAGCGCTTGCTATCGGCGACGTGCCATCAGATCTTTTGGATTCAGACCGCTGGCAATTCAATCCGCTCCCAGGTGCCCGAACGAAAACAGCAGATTTCAACAATCTAATTGAAACCGAACGACCTGCATCCCTCATTGAACGCATGTGGGACGATCAAAAGAACTTTTATTCGCCAGAGTCATTAACGTTACTGGGCGGAGGCTTGGTTCTAGGTGGTACGATGGCGAACACATCGATCGACGATGGTATACATCGACATTTTCAGAGCAGCGTACGTGGTGCCACTTCCGACGATTGGTTCAATTCTCTTCACGCCAGTAAGGAACTCGGCAACGGAATGTATATTCTGCCTGTATTTGCAACCGCATGGGCTGCGGGCGAATTGTTTCCAGACAATGCCCTTGTGGAAACGAGCGGCCAGTGGGGTGAGCGATCGATTCGAGGTTTCGTTGTCGGTGCGCCGCCGTTGATCATCATGCAACAATTAACGGGAGGTTCAAGACCGACTGAAACCAGTGAAAATTCGGAATGGCATCCGATGCGAGACAACAATGGAATTAGCGGTCACGCGTTCATGGGTTCGTTACCTTTCATCACAGCCGCCAAGATGACTGACAACCGTGGCTATAAACTTCTCTTCTATGCGGGGTCAACCATCGCACCACTTTCGCGAGTCAACGATAACGCACACTACCCGTCACAGGTTGCCTTAGGATGGTGGATGGCATACTTGGCGGCGAGTGCGATCGATGCAACCGACAACCCGAACGCTCGATGGCGATTCTATCCTTCCTCAACTAGAGAAGGTTCTGGAATAATGGCTGAGTATCGTTTTTGAATGCTGATCTGAACGTCCATAATCGACATCTAGCATTGCGAAACTCGTTACAGCCGCATCGCAACCTTACCGCCACGCTATCATAAGGGGCCTAGCGGATCATTTTTCTCATCGAACGCGATGGGACTTAGTGTCCCTGTTGCTGTTTTCTGTTGCTGTTTTGCTATTTATTTCCTGCAGAATGCGAGATCTGCTGCAATGGCCTGATGTGAATCTGTTCCCAAGCTGCTTGCCAGTCAAATCTTTTCTCGCGAAGGACCTTACTCAGTGGTTGATCGTTCGCAATCGCTTGGAATTCTGATTCTGGAATGACTCCTTGATCCTGAAACTCGACGGCCAACTTCAGCAGCTGTATGCGAAAGTGAATCAGTGTATTCGCATGTTCCACTGAACCTGCAAGGTTGTTCATTTCATAGGGGTCTTGTTGAAGGTCGTAAAGTTCTTCGGGTGCCTGGGAGTTGCTCCAGATCTGCTGATGGTAGCCTGACAGTTTTCCTGTATCCGCCAACTTTTTCCAGGCCTTCCATGATTCTATCTGCATTGGATACTTCGCGTACGGAGCAGCAGGTTGGTCCGGGAAGAATCGTCGAATGTACTTGGTGCGGCCATCGGTTAGCCCACGCCGCATACTCGATTCTTCATCAAAGCGATCGCCAAACAAATAGACCAGCGTGTTACTTGCGGGGGCGACGCGTTTTGTTCCGAGAAAGGCTCGGCCTTGCATTCCATCAGGAATCTCGCTGCCGACAATACTCAACAACGTCGGTGCGAAGTCCACAAATGAAACCAATTCAGCGACTTTTTCGGCGGGTTTCCAAGGAGAGAGATCTTGCCATCGTTCGGGGATGTGAACGATCAGCGGAACCTTGACCCCGGTATCTTCTAGATAACGTTTACCACGCGGAGTCGGGCCGCCATGATCCGCAAAGTAAAACACGATTGTGTTGTCAGCTAGACCGTTGTTCTTCAACTCATCCAGAATTTCACCAACGCGACGATCCATGGACGTCATCAAGTCATGATAGATTGCTAGGTCATTGCGAACTTCTTGGCAGTCTGGCAAATACGGGGGAACGAATACGTCACGGGGATCGACTCGCGGTTCCGGAGGGATATGTCCCTGCTCCCTGTTCGTTTGAATTTTCTCAGGAAACAAGTTGCTTTCGTGTGTCCGTTCGATGTTGAAAACGGCAAAGAATGGTTTGTTCTGCGGGCAGTTGCGGTAATGAGCCTTGCCGGAACACTCATCCCAGATCGACTTATCATCTCCCTTGAAATTGAAATCTGTCTTGGCATTATTCGTGCAATAATAACCAGCTCGCCTCAGGTGAGTCACGTACGGGACAAACTTATCCTCGATTGGATATCGGCTACGCATGTGATGCGTTCCTGCGGTAACGGCATAGCTCCCTAGGAGCAGTGTCGAACGAGCAACGGCACACACGGCAGCATTGGAATAAGCGTTCTGGAATTGGATTCCAGATTTTGAAAGCATTTCCAGATTGGGAGTTTGCGCCTGCGAGTTTCCGTAGGATCTCAGCCAGAAAGAACTGTTGTCTTCGCTGGTGATCCAGAGGACGTTAGGGCGATCCGCTCGTTCTGTTTGAGCTGGCTTGAGATGTTCATTAGCCTCGGCCTGCTTGGTCACAAGGCAGCCGAAAAGAAACAACCCAATCATGATGAGCGATGGAAATACGGCGTCGTTTCGGAAATTCCTGAGGAACGTTTGCGCTGCCATTGTGAGTCCTTGGAAACAAAAGTACTTTTACAGTAGGTGAGCGTGATTTTACTGAAGCCGTTGACAAATTGGGGAAAAAGACACGGACGTTGAGAAAGAAACAGGGCACAACTTTTTTTACTCTTCGTTGCTGATGAGGGCGAAGATTTACTGGCCTTTGAACTGAGGAAGTTCATGCACGTCTTTGGAGACTTCAACCCATTCCTCTCGAACATCATCTGACTTGATGACTCGCACAAAACCAACTGAGGCACGCCTGCATTGACCTTTCCGAGTGATTTGATGCTTCTTGCTGTGATGTTCGCAACGCTGAACCATCACGAGTCGTTCGGCAAAACTGTGCAATTCCGATCGCTATCAACATGTTTCTAATGATCGTAGTTTTGCTTTTTAGGGTACGATTGGATACGTTAGCAGAGAATGAGAAAGGGCGTGCGATGAATCAGATTGAGCGGCAACGGAAAGGGCAGGTCACACGTTGATGCCAAGCAATACGAATGAACAGAACGAGTTTTTTGGAATACTCGCCGATGGGGACCATGGAAAGATACGCGCATTTGCGATGATGAATCCTGGCATTCTTGACAGCTTTGACTATCGCAATTTTGGTGCGACTCCGTTGACCTGGGCATGCTTTGGTAACCGACGGGATCTCGTTGAGTTGCTCGTCGATCTCGGGGCTGATCCGAACCGACGAAGCGATTGGCATATGGGGCCATGGAGTCCGTTACACTGCGCTATTTTTCGTGGCGATAAAGAACTTGCCGCGTTTTTGCTTTCGAAAGGCGCTGTCATGGATGTGCATACCGCGGCGGGCCTGGGGGATTGCGATGCTGTTTGCAAGTTGCTTGACGCATTGCCAGGGCGAGTCAATGAACGAGGGGGCGATGGCTGCATGCCGCTCCACTTTGCGGATACAGTAGATGTTGCGAAGCTATTGCTGGCTCGAGGTGCAGAAATCGACGGACGGTGCATTGACCACTTTAGCACTCCGGTGCAGTACCTTTGCACAACTCGTCCCGATGTTGCTCGGTTCCTGCTATCGATGGGAGCACAACCCGACATCATTTCATCAGCTGCATGTGGCGACATTGGTTCCATCGAGAATCTGGTAAGGGAGAATGCGGATGTCATTCACGTTACCATCAACCAGAAGTTCTTCCCGCCAGGAACGTCTCACGATGTGCATAACATCATGACTTTTTCGATCGGGCAGAATGCGACTCCATTGCACGCAGCTGCGAAATGCGATCGTCCCGACGTTATCTCACAATTGGTGAATCATGGATTATCACCCAATGTTCGGGGTGGTTACGATGCGTCAACTCCATTGCATCTAGCGGCTTGGAGCAATTGCAAAGAATCGGCAGTGGCATTGTTGGAAAACGGATCGGACATCGAAGCAAGGTCGGGCAAGATGCACAACAACACTCCCGCGGGTTGGGCTATCGTCGCGGGGGCAGATTCGGTTTTCGAAGTATTAATGGAGCAAGGCGCTCATCAACACCCTTGGTTTTTAGAGGATGCTCGTGATGCATGCGCTGGCAACTTTGATCAAGTGAGTACGGCCTCAAAAGATCAAAGGACCCGCATTCTATCGCTTCTTGAGCGATAGTCTGTATGAGTTCAATTAAGTTTGGGTTCGTCAGATTGAGTTAGTCGGCTTAGGGCTTGAAGGCCGATCGGTGGTACTAATTGCCAGGGGATGACAGCGAATCGTCTGGCGTGCACCTCATTGACTTCGCGCAAGTACTTTTGCTCGTGCGATTGTCTCTGCTTCAATAGTGGATCCGTGATTGGCAATGGGCTCAGTACTTGGTTGATCACCCATGCGTAGGGTTCAATCTCGGCGCGTCGTAAGTCCCGTTGCAGCTGGGCCGCTTCATGCACCGGAGTTGCTTCGGGAAGTGTGACGATCAACACTCGGGTGAAGTTGGGATCACGCAATCGAGGAAGTAGGTTTACCACAGACTCTGGCATTTCGTTCGTTTGCCGATTCACTTCGCGATGGTATGCGAGGGCTGAGTCAAGCAAGAGAACGGTGTGCCCGGTTGGAGCCGTATCGAGAACGACAAACTTATTAGTGCCGGCAGCTACGGCGTCGGCAAAGGCGCGGAATACAGCGATCTCCGCAGTGCAAGGTGAACGCAGGTCTTCTTCCAATAGGGCTTTGCCTTGTTGGTCAAGATTCTTTCCCGCTTTGCCTAGAACTTCGGCAGAATATTTGGCCGTTTCCACTTCCGGATCGATGCGACTGACCGACAATGTTGGCAAGCTTTCGTCGTTCATAGCGGCGGCGACGTGTGCGGCTGGATCGGTGGTGGACAGATGGACATGGAAGCCTCGCTTTGCGATGGCAACTGCGACCGCAGCGGCAACGGTCGTCTTGCCAACGCCACCTTTGCCCATGGCGAGTATGACGCCATGCCCCGGTGCGACTAGGTCTTCGATCAGTTCCGAAAGCAATGGGAGCTGCGGTTGATTCTTCGAAGATCCATCTGGCTGATTGGTTGTTGCATCCGTCGAAGATTCGGTAAGAAATGGCTGAACGAGGGGCGTTATACACGCAGATAAACGATCAGGGGTGCCGAGGCTACGAAGCGCTTCGATACCAAGAATCGCATCTGAACTGAGCGGAACAATCGTCTTCGGAAGGATTCGCAAGCCTTCGGGCATTGCCGCAAGGGCACTCGATTCCCGTTGTTCCATTGCGATTGCATACGGATCACTCGACTCGGTTGCATGGAATACACCATTGACGACAAGATGCTGATTGCGAACACCCAGCTCGGTCAATTCACCTCGGGTACGATCTGCTTCACGAAGTGCGCTGGCTTCAGCACGCGCGACCAAAACCAGAGTTGTTACGATTGGATCGCTGAGCGCCTTGACCGATTCTCCATACAGCTTCTGTTGGTCTTGCAGACCTGCGAGAGGTCCAAGGCAACTCGTTCCTGTGGTGTTTTTTTCCATGAAGCCCTCCCAAGCCGATGGAAGAGTCAGTAATCGAAGGGTATGTCCGGTGGGCGCGGTATCGAAGATGACATGATCGAATGTGGAAGTTGCTTTAGGATCACCAAGCAACCGTGAGAATTCATCGAAGGCGGCGATTTCCAGGGTGCAGGATCCCGAGAACTGCTCTTCCATGCTCTTTACTGCTGCCTCAGGTAGCAAACCGCGGTAAGGGCCCACCATCCGTTCGCGATATTCGGCCGCTGATTTTTCAGGATCGAGATTCATCGCAAACAGAGTTGCAATGGATGGAATTGCGGTGGGGTGATTCCCCAATGCGACCCCTAACACTTCATCGAGATTCGATGCGGGGTCCGTTGACACAAGCAAGACTTTCTTGCCAGCATCCGCAAGTCGGACCGCGGTGGCGCAAGCGACCGATGTTTTGCCGACGCCACCTTTGCCTGTAAAAAACAGGTTGCGAGTCGTGTGCTCTAGAAACTTCATGATCAAGCAAATAAGGTGTAAGCGGTAAGATATAAGCAGTAAGCAGTAAGCTGTAGGCTGTAAGCTGTAAGCAATGGGCGGTGCTTGGCTTACACCTTGCACCTTAAAGCTTAAAGTTTGTTCTAGCAGCAACCACTGGTGCCACAGCATCCGCCGCTAGCTTTTGCAACCGGCAGCAGTTGCTTCACTTGCGAGCCGCCCACCCAGGCCGCGAGAGCTTCGCGGGTTGGATAAACCTTGCGGCTGACAATCTCGCCATCGATGACGACCACTGGCAGCGAGTCCGTTCCCTCAGTGCTCAACACTTGGTGGATAGACTTGTTCTCAATGAACGCTTGTGGTTGCTGAGCGAGATTGTAGCGCTCGACGTTGTGGCCTTGGCTCTTTAACCAATCAAGATCGGCTGCGAACTGTGGCAGTACTGGATCAACTTCTGGTCCACAGACACCCGTCGAGCAGCACATGGGCTTGTCATAAACCTGAACTGTTTTCATCGTATTCTCCTTGTTAGGGGTTAGAAAGTTAAGAGCTGGAAGGGCGTTTCCAAGCTTGGCGTACGAGGGCTTGAGGGCGTGCACTCGTACACTAGCGGCAAATGCGTTTGCGTCAAACGTTTGCATGATAGAAGCAAGCCCGTCGTGTAAAGTTGACTGGCGGCCAGTCATGTTCGTGGTAGGCGCATCTTCTACTGCGGTCACCGCACATTCTGTGCCGCCACTGCAACAACCTCCGTTTTGGCTGGCCATGGCGTAGGCGTTCAGGTCGGACGCGGTGTCCGTGAGAGCGACCGCAGTAAAACCGGCTTGTTCAAGCAAATTGCGATACTCTTCGATGAGAATTGCACCCGAGATGCAGCCTACGTAAGCTTCGAAACTTTGCTTTACTTCGCTTGGCAGCTGCTGCGTGAGAGCAATGTCGCTGAAAGCGACGCGGCCGCCTGGCTTGAGAATTCGCAGAATTTCCTTAAACACAACCAACTTGTCAGGCACCAAATTGATCACACAGTTGCTGATCACGCAGTCAACTGAGTTATCAGGAAGCGGCAAGCGATCGATTGTCGATTGATGAAACTCGACGTTAGTCAGGCCTAGTTTCTGTTG
>Ga0247833_1008886_pt1 | contig 9992 bp, 6 predicted proteins | sample LaCruzMarch2015__7_FD_187117 | JGI IMG/M metagenome (GOLD analysis project Ga0247833, IMG submission 187117) | Freshwater microbial communities from meromictic Lake La Cruz, Castile-La Mancha, Spain - LaCruzMarch2015_8m | ecosystem: Environmental > Aquatic > Freshwater > Lake | place: Spain...
AACCCCAACCCCTGAGATTGTTTGGTTGACTAAATAAATGTATATAATATAAATGGAGCCATCTCAGCTCCCTCCAGACAAACCTAACAATAAACAAACGAACATACATACAACTCTTGACTACTCCTCTCTGTGAGAACTCTCAGTCCCCCGAATCCCTCAGTGCTCAGCCTCCTTCCTGGGCTCGGTATTGGAAGGCAGCGTGGTGTGGCTCGAGCTAACCCCTATTCAGAGGAGGCTGATTGAAGAGCCTTGGCTTCTGGCGACTGCGAAAAGCAAGCTGAAGGAGATTCAGGAAGACTCCTTAACATCCCACTCAAACCAACTAATCATCAATCGCTACCTCAGCTCAAGACAAGTAACTTCCAGCAACTATCTCGCCCAGGCGGAAGAAGTAACGGCAACCAGAAGAATAAAATGAGCTCTATGACCTCTTAGCTCTTCGAAATTTAGTCCAACTCCGAGGAGGAAAAAATACTGCTACGAGATTTTGTAGCTAAAAATTGGGAAGGGCTGGTGTAGATATATTTGGGTGGGCAAGAATAGCACTTTGAACATGGGCGAGGATTCCGCCGTCATCGATAGAATCATGATATATTTGAAGCACCGCTCCTAGAACCACTCAAGATAGCAGGAATGACTTCAACACTGTCACCACCGAAACATATTGAAGTGATCACACTCAATATTTGGATAATATTTTCCTCTCTATTTTATATTGCGAAGTTTGGGTATTAATTCTAATATTCTGCGGAGTACAAGAAGCTAAGCCTGAAGCGCTGACGATTTGCATAAAGCAGATATAGAGATACCAAATTGAACTACATGGTAATTTCAATCTCTCCTACCGCATAGTCGAGTGCGCCCTCGTGATGGAGTATTACAATTTCCTGGATTTGGGCACTCCTATATACTTACTCACTGTTTCCTGCTGCATAACTCGCCTCTGCAAAAGCTCCGATCTATTTGATTTAAGATGCAATAACAGATCAGTGAAATCTAAAACATTACGCCTAACCTGACGAAGCCATCTATGTGGAATACGTTTCGAGTTAGAAAGACCCAAATTTCAGCATGGACGATTTCCCAATCAAAATCGTGCCATCAATCCCAAGAGTACACCTCCAAACTGTTAGAAATCTAGAATAAGATAGCCAGAGCGTAAATCTAAGATACTTCTGGCGAGGTACAGTATCGGGAACTCACGATTAAGTAGCTCAACTCCTCCTTAGTCACGCCCGCGGGGGGTCTTTTGGGAATATCTAGGGTCAAGGCTGAAGCCTATCTACGGATCAGTTGCGAAGGGAGTTTTCGCGCCCTAAGACCGGCTTACATCGGAACATTAATATGAATGAACATTAATTAAACAATTTTCCCCTTAATTTACCATAAAAAGTCATGATGATTATGTAGAGTAGTCCATCAATTGTGTTGAGCTTATAACAGTAATATTTATAATAAGGAAAACTGGATCATTTTTTTAATCTTGCCTATCTTACTTATTTTCCGAATTGTAATGAGTTCTTCGTAGGTTATAGGTCTTTTTACTCAGCTGAAATATTTAGCATCATTATTGTTTTACTCTATCCATTTAGAAATGGGTAGAGACTTTTTACCAGAATATTATTCATTTTTGGCTTTTCTCCATTTGGTTTTTGTTAAATATTCTTAAAAAACATCTTCAAATCCATTAACGATCCATTAATTTTATTCATTTACTGAAATCGAGCTTATCCTTATGAACTGCCTCCGAATACATCTTTTACTCTCTAACTTCCTGCTAAATCAACGAAGCTAGTTGATCCTTCCTTCTATTCTCCAGTGATTATATTCTTTACTACGATGAAAATGCCAATAATGAGATGAGATCTACTTGACTGCTTATTGCCATTTGTAGAGGCAGTTGATCTCCTGTTTAAAGATTTAGTAATGATCTATATCAGCTACTATTTCGAATGTACTCTTATCTTCAGAAGAAAACTATTATGCTTGAAATGTTTTTATTTATTTCCGTCAAGTATGTCTAAGGCCTGGTCTAAATAAATCTGGAACATTGATAATTTTATGGAGAACTACCAACATTTTAAGTCCAACTTTTTTATTTGTTCGAAAATTTCATTTACTGAAAGGAATAGGAGGCCTTTTTCGCTAGTTTCATTGTTAAGCAGTGACGGTTGCCCAAACAAAGTATAAGTTTTACCAGACCCCGTCTGGCCATAAGAAAATATACATGTCTTTTAACCATCAAGACATTTGAGAACGTATTATTTTATCTAGGAAAAAATAGATACCTGGGTAGAATTTTAATAAAAGACCTTTTAAAACTATTACTTATATTTCTTGATCTCAACTTTATTAAATCTTTTAACTTTGTCAGTTATTTCGATTGTTTTATCGCTTAGACCTCTTATAGATATTGAAGAATTTTATTACTTTAATGGTCTAATTCTGCAAAATACCAATATTCTACCTTCTTTATCTTGAATAAGTTTCCATATATGCTTTAGTTCTTGGTTTATGAGTGCCTCATTTTATTTTGCAGTTTTTCCATTACTTTAATCAGAACCCTCTAAAATCATCGAAGCAAAATACTCAATTCTTTATATTTATTTTAGTTATTTATGATTCTCCTACTTGTTTATTGTCCATAGTCTTTATAGCCATCTATTGTAGGAATACTTATCTAAAAATGAATTTCTAACTCTGCTTACATCAAATTAGATTTCTTCTCGCCTTTTTACGATTTATTAATAATTTTCTTCCAGATTATTTAAAAAACTATCGGTGCAATTTATTTTATTAGAGTATCGGTTTAGAAGTTATTCATCTTCAAATATCTCCTACTCTTGTTATAATTCAACAGGTGATGGGTTAGTATAAGCCAATTTGTCAATTATAACCTCCACTGTTGGCACTGTTGGTTAGTAAATGACGATCTCCTATTTTGCTTCTATTTTCTTTTGCCTCGTATTACCTGATGAGAAAACTAACCATTGTAATGATTTCTTTTTTTTCCTTCTGATTTATTTAAGATCATCTTTAAGTATATTCTATAATTTGGTTATTTTTTTCTTTAGTCTTTTATGTTGGAGTATCTTAATATCGAACTCGAGCATTTCCAGCTATTTTGTGAGGCCATCGATGGAGGAAGAAAAAGGGAAAATCTTCCAATTAATACCGCTTAAATTTTTCTCCTTTTGGGCGATTACTTCATTAGATATATCGGAATCATCTGCTTATAGTGCATCTTGTTTGTCATCAAAATATTCGATTGGGCGTTACTGATTATTTTAGCAGGATTTAGGCGAATCGCAGATGGATTCTTGATTCATTATGAATAGTAAGTATTATAGGATAATTAGAATAATTGAATCTAGCAGTTTGCTAGCGAAAATAGAATCATGACACTAGGCACAAAGGCAGAAACACCTTCGCTAATGATTATAGGCTGCTATCGAGCTATTCGCGCAAAATAAAGTTAATGTCTTCCTAATGCCCACACCAGTGCATGTGACTGATTCCTATTCCGCCCTGCATTACCTGCATTATGCTACCCTCCTGCAGAAAGATTAAGAAATTATCATTGGGCTTAGTTTTTTATTAATCCTCTTCATGAAGAGCAACTCGTTGGTTGGGAGTGCACTCCTTTGTACAGCATATGCTTGTAGCTATCAGTGATCTTCTCAATAAGTATAATCTGTCAACAAATCATATTTAAAGGGCCTCATCTTTCTTTATAGTATATCCCATCTAAAAATTGCACATTAATCAAACCATCGAATCATCACTGGAAAGGTTGGCTTCTGTGTTAACCTCTCTGTTGGAACTTCTTCCTCAGAAATAATTCAATATTGCCAAGCAAAAGGAGTGTTTTATATCGACACCGTGAAGGAATAATGGGAAGGGTTTTGCTCTAATGAAGAAATAGAGCTTTCAAAAAGAAGTAACTACGGACTTCGGGAAACTTTACTCAGAGATGTGAGGCAGCATGGAAAAAAGTCCACCGCTATATCATGCTGTGGCGCTAATCCAGGTATGGTGAGCTGGTTTGTCAAGCAAGCTCTTGTTAATCTTGCCAAAGACACCGGGTATCCCTTGGATAATGTTCCTGAGACTAGGGAGTAATGGGCCAGATTGATGATGGAATTAGGAGTGACGGGAGTACATATCACAGAAAGAGATACTCAAAGGAGTAGTTAGGTTAGACATCCAAAACAATTTTGGAATACTTGGTCTGTCGATGGCTTCATCTCTGAGGGTTATCATCAACCCGCAGAGCTTGGATGGGGAACCAATAAAAAATGGGTTCCAAAAAGAGTTGTTTTCCATCGTTAAGGCTGCCAAGCAGGTATCTATCTAACTGAACCTGGAATGAATGTAACAGTGAAGACTTGGTGCCCAACATTTGGGCCTCAATTCGGCTTCTTGGTCACACATAACTAATCAATCTCTATCGCAGATTACTTTACTGTAAGAGAGAATGATCAGGTTGTTTTTAGACCGACTTGCCATTATGCTTACCACCCCTTGTGAGGATGCTGTTGCTTCTGCTCTTGAGGCAATGGGCTCCGGAGAAGTTCCATAATAGAAGGAATGGAAAATTCTAGAAAAAGATGTTGTAAGTGGAATGGATGAATTAGGGGTACTTCTCTTTGGCCATTCAAAGAATGCTTACTGGTATGACTCTCAGCTTGATATCAAATCTGCGCGTGAAAGAGCTCCCAATCAAAATGCTAATGCTCTTCAGGTGACTTCTTTTATCATTGCTGGTATGGTCTGGGCGATTGAGAACCCACAAGCTGGATTGGTCTAAGCTGACTAAATGGACTTCAAGCGTTGCCTTGAGATTCAGCATGAGTATATTAGCCCTGTTAAGGGTTACTATACTGACTGGAATCCTTTGATGAATCGAAACAAGAGATCCCGACTGAGAAAAAGCAATAATCGAAAATACAAAACTCCAATCATCATCAACAAAACAAAGAAAACTCACAAATACGCTCATACCCGTACAAAACCTCCAGATAAACCATGATATTCAACACCCATTATTATTATTATTATGGTAATTCATATTAATGTTCCGATGTAAGCCGGTCATTAATTTTCAGAGGGTAAATAGGCTTCTTTTGATTAAGAGTTAATAGTGACTATTTATTCTAAACTACTATGTTTTGAAGGAAAGCTATTGAATAATTTATTTCTCACTCATCTAATTTGCTAGGTCTTTGAATCACTATCAATTATTCATATTTATGACTTCTCTTGGAATAAGCATAAATTAGTCTACATATCTTCATTTACCTTACCTCTTCCAGCAGATCCCTACTAATTTCATAGCCTATACAACAGTCTTTGCGAGTAATACATATGAAACAAGAGAATGAAAAGAAAACGATGGAGATATTTTAATAAATAAAGCTTATCTTCATCATCCTTTCCACTTATATCTTTAAGGAATAAATACAAAAATTAGTTGAAGCGCCTCGCTCCATTATGCTTCCTTTTTACTATTTAAAAAATAGTATTTTAGATAAAGAATAATGATATCTTAAAGGGAGCTAATAGAGCCCATGGAGTAGGGCAATGCCATCTTTCACAAAACATTTGGGAAAACTACAGCTTAAATACTTTATTTGCATCATATTTATCGAATCATTATAGTCATCTATCATTATTTGCAAAAACATATCTAAGATAGTATAAATAATATTAATGGCCATCCTCATCACTGCGATGATATTTTTTCTTTGCTATTTTTACCTTTTCGCTTGGCTGAGCATTTCTATCCTCAACTAAAGTGCGATTATATTTCAACCTAATCTACTTCAAGATAAGAATAAATCTTGCTTATGCATAATAGTCTATTCAGCCAATTTGAGATGACACTATTTAACCTTATAATAGAACCTACTTACATCTCTACCGTATCGTATACCTCTTGATTATTCTCAGGAACAAATATGTTCTGCTCATCAGTATCCTCGAAAGCTATGCAGTTTGATATTTAAAATACACTCTGTGCAATCCTGTTAAAAAACACATTGATATAGTTGACTGTTCACTTTTTAATGGGCTATTGTCTGCATGAAAGAAGCAATTAAGAACGATCTTGATTTAATTTTTGGAGGTAGATGTTTCGCTCATGAATTAGCTTACTATTTAGGTGTTGCTTTTTATCGCATCTTTTCTACCCATCTTTAGAACGCCTTAAAACGACTCCTCTATTTATGGAGATTATTCTATCGTACATTAATCTTGCTTTTCAATGAGCTATCATTTTATTCTTCCAGACTCTTTTTATAATGTTCAGGATTGAGTTCATTAGTAATAATCTCAAGCTGATATAAATCTTTGCCTGGATACTCCGCTTACTCATTTCATCATTGAAATTATTAAAATTCAGCTTCCATTTTACTCAACTTATCTATAGAGTTCTTCTTCCTATTTTTCCTATATGTATGCTAGCTTACTTTTCTCTATATATTAGTAAATAGCAATAAATCGAAAGATAGCCTATGAGAAGCCAATCAATTAATGATAAAAGTTTAGCATACAGCAATATCATTAGAAGCAAACAAAGAGAAGAGATTTTTACAACAGTCAGAAACAATTTTAAGAAATAAGGAGCTGATGGTATGGTCAATATTTATCAGATAACATTTGATCGCATATTTTTAATGTAAGGCGATTAAAGTACCGATATTCCCGTGGTTAATTACTTATTTATGAACAAAGATTAAATTATGAAAAATATCATCCTCAAGAAATATCACATACAAAAATTGGTCAAAATTTTGTACTAAAGATAACAAAGTCTCAAAAACTATAAAAATTAACGGATCCAATATTATCTTGTAACTATAATCTCAGAGGTTTTTGTTAAAATGGAACATTTTTCAGAATAGATAATAGAATTTATTCAAATTTGTATGGAAATACTTCAATATTGTTCAAGCCTATCACTTAGAATAATTATTTTAAATACTTTTTCTGCATTATGCCCGTGGAGTAGCTTGAAATAGATATTTATTAAAAAAGATTTTTCATATTTATTAAAACAAGTGGCTGAAAAATAAATTTTAACTACTCCAACCTATTATTTTATCTATAATTTGGCTTGTTCTCTACATTCAAGGCAGTAATTGGAAGAAATATTTGTCGATTTTGTGCTTGATTTCTTTAGATTCTATTTTGAAATCTCTTGGAGTGAGTAATAATTTGCCAATATCTTCAGTAAATTGATCTATGTCAATAATGGTTTGATGGCAGGAAGGATAGTTTAAAAATTTAGAAGATACATCAATATAATCGTCAAAAGATTGAATAGTAAACAATATAATCTAATTGATAGATGCTAACTTTTGATTCTATTCACGAACATGGATGCACTTTGTGAAGATAATGGTTTATAAGTTATTTCTCCTTCGGCTTTTATATTTAGTGAATAATCGTTATCAAATCTATCTCTTTAATAAAAGAAATCTTGTCAAAACATATCAAGATATTATAGATTTTTTAAAAATTAAGGCCGATTGGGATCCTTGAGGAGTAAAAATCTTCAAATCGTAAAATAATAATTTTAATAAGAATCAGCATTTTAGATAAACAAGAGTAACTCATCGATTAAATTGATTAATAATCACAGTATCAGAAAGAGCACGACAAAATTACGTCTTTTTTCAACAGTTTCTGAAATAGCTTTTAGTAATAATCATCGGAAATCAATTAGAAAAACTCTTTCGGCCTGCTTCTCTCAAGAAAGTCTTCTGAAATCATCATAATCATCATATCAAATCCCTTTTACATAAAAATCTATTGAAATCTTCCAATCTGCCGATTCCTAAGAGTCCTATTTTAGCAATTATTAAGTACAAGAAATAGACATAATAAATCATAATATCCAATCTTTTACTATTGGATTCAAAGGAGAGATTCCTCGTATAAAATCTTTGTTAGTGAAAATTCAAAATTAATGCTAGCATTCTAACAGTTTCTTTGGTACTAAATTGATTAACGGTTATAGATAACACTAAAGAAGGAGCTATAAAAATATATTTAAATGCTCAATATGTTCATAAAATGGTAAAATCATTGAAGTAGATAATCATTTTAATAATTATTCCATCGAGTAGTCTATCAAGATAAAATAATAAGAAACGATGAAATCAACAATTGCAAAGTTGAACACATCGAAGCTACGTAAAAAGTTATTTGGGTTTGTATAAAATTTATGTAAAAAGCTTAGACCGGATTTAGTTGATTCATTAAGAGCTAGAGTCCCACTGGATGCTATTAAAATGATAAATTAATAGCTCAAAGAAGATATTAAAATAGATAACAGCAAAGTTCTTTTTCAATTGTCAATAGCTCTCATTCAATGCTACTCCCCTTTTATCAAAGTAATTTCTCAAAAATCAGGTACTAAATCTAACATTAACAATAAGATATATGTAGTGCGAGAAGACTACCAAAGAGAGATCCTCTTTGAAACTATCAAGAATTACTTAATAATTGCAGTTTATCCCAATTTTTTATCGATAATAAATGGGGTTATCTACAGTAACCCATTATTATAGAGGCTACTATTCCAATAAAGTTAAGATCATGAAGATTTAAAACTTTTACTAGAGCGGTTTAACAAGAAATAGCCTCAATAAAAGCAATAATAATACGTTGGACTCATATTTATTCTTGTGAATAATAGAAATCATTATACAGCTTAAAATTCTTGGGAAAATTATTTAAGATCTTTTAAAAATTCTAATTAATTGATCACAATTGAGTAAATAGTCTTCATTAAAAATTAAGAAAGTTTTGCTAGAGACATTATTATTAATTTTTCTTTTCGAGGAATCCCTGACAAGAGGATTTATAAAATTTATGAACTCGATCTATTCGATGAATAAGAGATAAATAGAATTTTGATTAAGCATCACCAAGATAGAGTCTTCATCGAAGTATGCACATAATCAGAATAATAAACTAAAATTATCTAGGAAAAACTTGAAAAAATATGATTTCGTTAAATTCCTGAAGAAATCCGCAAAAAATGATATGATTCCTTTTACTATAGATATAAAGATGTATGGACATTATTTATTTATTCGTGAAAAAGATCTTGACATTTTTATCCCCAAGTGCTTCAGAATTTTACACCGCTCAACTGCGATAGGTTTGCCTTCTTCCGTCAGTAGGTAATCGCTCAGAAATTCAATTTAGGAGTATACAAGAATGGTTGGAAGTCCAAGTTGACGCAATTTTTAGTTGAATCTGTTCAAGCAGCTTTATTTTGGCCAATATATTAAGAAGTTAATATATAGAGAGAAAAGATATAAATTTTATATCGTCATTAACCTAAAATTAAGTGAATTATATTGATCATTTGTAGTATTCTTATTATTCTTTTTTGAGTAGATGATAAAACTGTTTTCTTTCCATCGCATTCAACATATTAGTCCCGAGTGGAATCTTCTTACAGATATATAAATAGTGAGTTAACTCCTCTCCATCTTAGCTTTGCCTTTTCTTTTACTATATTTTCATTGATCAATTTACTTGCTTCCTCATTAATTGTTCAGCCCTATTTTCAGCATAGGAAATAACAGAATAGTATCCGTCAGGCTTCAAGATTCTATAGCATTCTTCAACCATTTGAGCGGTCGATATAAATGATGAATCGGAACATGTTAGTGCATCAATTGTTGATTTATCTATTATCAGATCAAATTTATCATTTTAGTACCGATGCAAGCCCTCCCTCTACGAGGCATTAGTGGTAGGCGAGCTCCTTGTCGACGCCGACTGCACCAATCTATTTTTCTATCAGCTGGAAGGCATGAACTTCAAGGATTCGGTTGAGATTCTCAATAAAGAAATAATAACGATTGCCTAAATTGAGTAAAGGCAACATAAAACAAATGACTCTTTTATCAAAGTATGTGAATATTCCTCCTAAAGCAAATAATTCCCCATCATATATCTCACCTTAA
>Ga0247833_1008891_pt1 | contig 9987 bp, 6 predicted proteins | sample LaCruzMarch2015__7_FD_187117 | JGI IMG/M metagenome (GOLD analysis project Ga0247833, IMG submission 187117) | Freshwater microbial communities from meromictic Lake La Cruz, Castile-La Mancha, Spain - LaCruzMarch2015_8m | ecosystem: Environmental > Aquatic > Freshwater > Lake | place: Spain...
AGTTTTGGTTATAGAGACCTTTATTGATGACGGCATTGGCGCTGTAGCGGTCGGGCGACTGGAGGGCGGCCCAGGTGAGCGGCGCGGCGAGCACGAGCATGGCGGCGATCCTGCCGGGCCAGCCGCTTTCCTCTAGGATGCCGTGGCCGTGGTGGTGGTGCTCATGGGCATGCCCGGCGTGGTCGTGGGAATGATCGTGGCCGCAGGCGGCGTGGTCGTGCTTGTGACCGTGGCTGTGGTCGTGCCCGCAGCCCGCGTGGTGCTCATGGGTGTGGTCATGGCCACAGGTGCCTTCCTTGTGTGCATGGTCGTGGGAATGATCGTGGCCGCAGGTGCCGTCGTGCTTGTGCCCGTGTTCATGATCGTGACCGCAGCCGTGCTCCTCGCAGCCAGCTTCCTCGGAATTGATGGTTAGCAGGTTGAACAGAGCGACAATCGCTAAGCCGATGCCGGAGACCAGCACCATCGGGCGGAAAATGCCATCCGGCGGCAGGTAGGCAGCGACGCGTTCGCTGAGGTAAAAGTAGAGCAGCACGGCGCTCCACAGCAGCAACAGGGCTACGCTGAAGAGATGGACGAGGGTGCGGGTTCCGTTCATGGCTTATGGGGTGGCGAGTTTTTGAATGAGCATCATCCACGGCTCCGACAGGCAGCCGACGAGGATGAAGAGACCGATCAGCAGGGCCAGCACGACCCGGCGCTTGAAGACGGCAGAATACATGAAGAGCAGCTTGATGTCCATCATCGGGCCGAAGACCAGGAAGGCCAGCTTGGCCGCCATCGAGAAGGCCGCCATGGGCGCGGCGATGAAGGCGTCTGAGGTGCTGCACAGGGACAATACCATGGCCAGGCCCATGATAGAGGGCAGCGCCAGCCACTCACTGGCGGCGACGGTGTTCAGGATGGACTGGTCCACCTGCGTGTTGAAGACGGAAGTGATGATGACGCCTATGGTGAAGTACATTGCCGTGTCCAGGAAGTCTCCCATCGCCGTGCGCATAGCGTGGATGAGCTTGGCATTGAAGCCCATGGGCACTGCATGACCGCCATCACCCTTTCCTGCGGCGGTGATGCCTTCTATGACATTGGCCTTCAAGATATCCGCCGGTCGGAAGCGCAGCACCACCAGCCCGACGATAACGGCGACGAGGTAGCCGAGCGAGAGGCGGGAGAGGGTCATGGTGGCATTGCCGATCTCTCCCCAGCCGGTGACTTTCTGGAACTCCTTGAACGCCGTCAGCGTGCTCAGTGCCACGATGGGGTTCATGATGGGCGCGGACAGCATATAGGTGACGGCGCAGGAGACGGGCAGCCCCTTTTGCACCAGCCGCCGAATCACCGGCACCACGGCGCACTCGCACACCGGGAAGATGAGGCCGAGAAAGCCCGCCATGAAGGTGGCCAGCACGCGGCTTCTCGGCAGCACCCTGTCCAGCAGCCGTGAGTCGAGAAAGGCAGCGATAAGGCCGGAGAGCACCGTGCCGATGAGGATGTAAGGCGCGCCCTCGAACAGGATGCTGAGGAAGGCCATCAGGACATCGCCAAGGCGGCTGGGTTCGGGAAGGGCGGCGAGAAGCATGGGCGCAAATGACGGGTGAAGGCGTGTGGGAAGCAAGCTCTAAACGGACTTCAAGGGCGCGATCAAGCGGGAAGATTCGCCGTGCATTCGGTCTTGCCATCTGGCGGCAGGCTTCATAATCTCACGGCTTCTATGAAATCACCTGCCGCGAAAAAGCTGTTTGTCATGATGGTCTTGGAGTTCTTCATCTGGGGGGCTTGGCTGCCGCTGATCTGGGGCTACATGGGGGCGGATGGGCTGAACTTTACTCCACTCGAAGTCACATGGGTGGGCAGTGCCTTTGCCATCGCCTCGGTCGTGGGCATCTTTTTCAGCAACCAGTTCGCGGATCGCAGCTTCGCAGCAGAGAAATTCATGGCTTTCAGTCATCTAGTAGGCGGTCTGGCGATCCTAGGGATGTATTGGGCGAAGGATTTCCCGACCTTCTTCGGCCTCATGCTAATCCATTCACTGCTGTATGTGCCGACGATTTCTGTCTCGAACTCCATCGCGTTCACGCACCTGAAGGATGCGCAGAAGGAATTTGGCCTGGTGCGCATGGGCGGTACCATTGGCTGGATTCTCGCCGCCTGGCCGCTGTATTTCATTTTGCAGGGAAAGGTCGGGGCGGAGGCAGTGTCCGCTAGCCGGAATATCTTCATGATCTCTGGCATCGCCTCCCTGGTGCTGGCGGCCTTCAGCCTGAGCCTGCCGCACACGCCGCCAAAACCTGCGGTCGCTGGTGAAAGCGGCTTTGCTTGGCTGCGCGCGGCGAAGTTTCTCAGCAAGCCGTTCCTGCTGGTGCTGTTCATCGTGACCTTCATTGATTCGACGATTCACAACGGCTACTTCCTGATGGCGGGCGGCTTCCTGGGAAGCACGACGGTGGGCATCAAGCCTGAGTGGATCATGCCGGTGATGAGCATCGGCCAGGTGGCAGAGATCGTGACGATGGCACTGCTCGGCTGGTTCCTGTCCCGCATGGGCTGGAAGACGACGATGACGCTCGGCATCCTGGGTCATGCGGCGCGCTTCGCGGTGTTTGCATTCATGCCGCAGAACCAGACGATGATCATCTTGGTGCAGGTGCTGCACGGCATCTGCTACGCATTCTTCTTTGCCACGCTCTACATCTTCATTGACGCGGCTTTTCCAAAGGATGTGCGCTCCAGCGCGCAGGGTCTCTTTAACCTGCTGGTGCTGGGCCTGGGCGACCTCGCGGCGAAGTGGTTCTTCATCCCGCTGCAAGGGAAGCTGACAGTGAACGGCGTGGTGGACTACAAGGAGCTTTTCCTCTGGCCTACGGGCCTGTCTCTGGGCGCGGCGGTTCTGCTGTTGATCTTTTTCTGGCCGCCGAAGGAGTTGTTGGCTCCAGCGGATGCGGGGCATTGATGCCAGTGAGTGCGGATGTGGACATCCGCACTACGGTCAGATGACGGGACCGGGAACGTCACGCCATTTGTCGTGCCATTCCTTGAAGACGATGGGGCTGATCTCGCTCGGCTTGATCTCACTGCGGCCACCCCAGAAGACATTGGTGTACTCGACGGGGATGCCGATGCTTTCGAGGTGGTGGTCAATGGCGGCCTTGTGCTCCATGATGAGGTCTTTGTCGGTGCCATGCACCACGCCCATGATGTTGACGTTGCCAAAGCGCGGGCCGCCCTCGCGCCAGTAGCAGTGGGTCATGATGGTGTGGCGGCCCACCTCGCTGCCGGCGCGTTCCTGCATCCCCACAGGCACTTTCCAGTGAAAGAGGCCGTTGAAGCGGGTGACGCGCACGCCGGTCTGGCTGGGTTTCACATGCTCCAGAAAGGTGGAGAGGCGGCCGATGACGCCTTTCTTGTCAAGGTTCCTCGCCACCTCGCAGAAGCGCTCCAGAGTGATGCCTGCGGCAGCGGCGCGGCCTGTCCAGGGTTCGGGGCCGATCTCCTCGGCGGAAAGCTCGCCTTTGAGATGAAGCAGGACGTTCCATTCCTCGGCGTCGAGGTCGGCGATGTTGGTGGTCATCATCTGTGCCGGTTCATCCGCTTTTTCGCCGGGTTCCATCGTCTTGCGCCGCACATGGCCGACACCGAGGGCGAAGATGCCATGCGCGGGCATGAGCAGGTATTCTTCGGCACCCGTGAGACGCTTCAGCAGATCGGCGTGCTCGCTCATGTTCTTGTCCTGTGGCACCTTGAGCGTGGTCCACAGCCGGTAGTCGCTGCCGCTGACCTCGCGGTCGGTGGAGCGCAGGACGACGTGGCCGCTGAAGGGGTCTTCTTTGAACATGAACTCAAAGGCGGCGTCGAGCTTGTCGTTTGGCACCTTCCAGGCGACGAGCGCGCCCTCAGCCAGCTTGTTCGCCAACAGGGTCTGGCGCACGCGGCGGATGACGCCTCCGGCGAGCATGGCGCGGATGCGCTCCACGACGGTGTCAAAAGGCACGCCGCTCTGCTCGGCGATGAACTGGAAAGGATGCTGGTGGAATCCCTTCACCCTGTCCTCACTCACCGCCAGGATGCGGGCATTGGTTTCCTCGGTGTGTTCGATCGGGATGGTGGTAGCGGTCATGTGCAAAAAGGGATCAGAGAGCATGGCGGCTGAGATGATGCCGCGCGTGGGGGAGTGGATTCTTAGCTGGGCCGCTGGGAATGACAAGTGGCGGCTACTTGTCGGCTAAAGCGGAGTCTCAATACCGCGTGATTGTCTCGTGCAGATTCAGCACCACACGGCAGACGCTCGTCCAGGCGGCGAGTTCTGGGGCGCTCGCAGCGGGGACGGGTTTGAGTCCTGTGGCGAGGAGCTTCGTGGCATCTTCAGGAGTTGCTTTGAAGACAGCGCGCTGGCTTTCCAGGAAAGTCAGCAGGCTGGCGCGTTCTGCATCTTTGGGTAGGCGGGCGAGGGCGCGCAGGTAGATGGCCTTGATGCGTGATTCGTCGCTGCCAGCGGGCAGGCTTTCGGCGAAGCTGCGCGCGGCTTCGACAAAGGTGGGATCGTTCAACAACGTCAGCGCCTGCTGCGGCGTGTTTGAGACATTGCGGGAGCAGGTGCATTCGTCGCGGGCGGGGGCGTCAAAGTTTGCCAGCATGGGATGCAGAAAGGTGCGCTGCCAGTGCATGTAAACGCCGCGCCGCCATTGGCGGTCATCGGTGTGGGCGATGTAGTCGCGGTTCGGGAATTGCAGGTTGTCGTAGTAACCGGGCGGCTGGTAGGGCTTGGCGCTGGGACCGCCAAGGTCGAGGTTCAGGATGCCTGCGGCGAAGAGGGCGTTATCCCGCACGAATTCGGCATCAAGACGGCGCGCGTTTTGGAAGGCGAGCATGCGGTTCGCGGGGTCCGCGTCCTTGAGTTCGGGCCGTGTTTTGCTGTCCTGAAGATAGGTCTGGCTGGTGACGATGAGCTTCATCATGTGCTGGATGTCCCAGCCGCTGTCGCGGAACTCGCAGGCCAGCCAGTCGAGCAGTTCGGGGTGGCTCGGTGTCTCGCCCTGCGCGCCGAGATCGTCGGTGATGGCGGAGAGTCCGGTGCCGAAGAACTGCTTCCATAAACGGTTCACGAAAGCACGCGCAGTGAGCGGGTTGTCCTTGGAGGTGATCCACTTTGCCAAGTCGGCGCGTGTCTGGCGTGGTGCATTGGCGGTGAGTTCGCCAGAGATGAAGGTGGGCGGGGAGGGCGGGCAAATTTCGCCGCTCTCATCCATCCAGTTGCCACGCGGCAGACGGCGGATCGTTAGCGGCTCTTTGACTGCGACAGTGATCTGCGTCCATGCCTTGCCATCTCGGCATTCGAGAGCCTCGCGATGCAGTTGAGCAAAGGCATCCCGCGCAGCTTTGTTGGCATCCACAGCCGAGGTGAGCCAGTGCTGCGCATCGGCTTCGGGTGTCTTCGCCGCCAGTGGTTTCAGTGGTGCGATGGCGGAGAGTGACACGCGCAGGCTACCAGTGCTGTGGAGGGGCAGCTTGAGGGTGAACTTGTCATGAGTAGCGAGCTTCATGGGCGATTCCAGGAGCCACACGGAGGTGTGCGGCTGCTTGGCGTCCGCTCCTTTGGTTTTCCAAGAACCTTGCACGCCGATGACCTCAGCAGTGCCAGAGTAGCGTGGTTCGAAATGATCTGCTTCGGCATAGCGGATGTTATGCTTGGTGTCCTTCTTCGCACCTGCGGGGCTGGTGAAGAACTGCGGGGCGAGCGTCATGCCATTTGCTGTGCCATTGAGTTCGAGGCTGTTTTTGTGCTCTGTGGTTGGCAGCAGTTCGATCTTCACTGCGGCGAGAGTCATCGCACCAGGTTCAAAAGTCAGCGTGGTGGTTTGTGCGGCCTTGGCGGTGATCAGCACGCTGCCATCGGGCTGTAGTTCGGCTTTCGAGTCATCGGCAGGTGTTGGTTTCTTGGGATTGGTCGTATTGGGCTTGCCCTTCTTGTCTGTTGGCGGTGCGAGGGCTGTTTGGATGACAGCTTGCGGGGTTATCCATCCGCTCGGATTCGTCGTGAGGAAGGTGTGAATCTCGGCGCGCCAGGCGGCAAAGGATTCCTTGTTGGCTTCGGCAGCCTTGGTGGCAGTCGCTTCCATCTGCGCTTCGATCTTCGCCAGCCGCTGTTTCAGATACGGGCTGTCCACCAGGATCTCCGGCGGAAAGGGATGATCGTTGGTCCAGCCTTTCAAAGCCTCCGACTCGCCGGAGCGGTAGCTGGAATAGACACCGTACTGTTTCACATCGCCGAAGTAGGCGGACATGGAGTAGAAGTCGCTGGCTTTGTAGGGATCAAACTTGTGGTCATGGCACTTGCAGCAGCCCAGTGTCGCGCCCAGCCATGCGCCGCCGACGGTGCGCACGCGGTCGGCTTGGTATTTGGCCAGATATTCCTTTGCCTGCGCGCCGCCCTCGCGGGTCATCATGTTCAGGCGGTTGAAGCCGCTGGCGATGAGCTGCTCCGTAGTCGCGTTGGGCAGGAGATCGCCCGCGAGCTGCTCCAAGGTGAATTGGTCGAATCGTTTGTTCGCGTTGAAGGCATTGATGACGTAATCGCGGAAGGGAAAGATGCGCTGGTTCTGATCGCCATGGAAACCGACCGTGTCAGAGAAGCGCGCCACATCCAGCCACCACGCGGCCCAGCGCTCGCCAAAATGTGGGGACTGCATGAGGCGGTCGGCCAATGACGAGATCTGAATGAAGAAGGTCGAAGGGTTTCTGCATTCTTCCACGAACTTCTTTACCTCGGCAGGTGTCGGCGGCAGGCCCGTGAGGTCGAGGCTCATGCGGCGGATGATCGTGCGCTCGTCTGCCTGCGGGGATGGGGAGATGTTCTTCTCCGCTAACTCGGTGTGGATGAAGGTATCAATGGGATTTGCGGTCGGCGATTTCGGAACGGTAGGCCGGACCAGCGGTGTGTAGGCCCAATGCGGCTCGTATTCGGCCCCCTGCGCGATCCATTCGGTCACGGTCTTTTTTTGCGCTTCGGTCAGTGTCTTCTTGGACTCCGGCGGCGGCATCACCTCGTCCTCATCATGCGTCATTAGCCGCTGGATGATGCCGCTGGCTTCCGGCTTGCCAGGGACGATGGCCTTGGCGGAGACGGCGTCTTCACGGATGTCGAGACGCATGTCCGCCTCGCGGTGGTTTTTGTCCGGGCCGTGGCAGTGAAAGCAATTGTCACTGAGAATGGGCCGGATGTCCCGATTGTAGCGCAGCTTTCCTGCGGGCGCGGCGGTTGCGGGCAGAGTCAGGAGCAAGGCTAGGGTCAGAGGGCGGAGCGAGATCATTTGGGACAGGATTAACAGGATTTCAGGATTATGCAGGATTGATCTGCGGTCTTTCAAGTTCTGTATGCACTCCTGCCGTTGGCTTATCCCGTCGTGTAATCCTCCCGACAAAAATCCTGTCAATCCTGTTAAAGGCTCCCGTTCTACCCCCAATGCACCCCGACCTGACCGAAACCGACCGCGCGCTCTACTAATGGAGATGTGGGTGCCCAGCATGGGGGAGGCGGGGCAAAGGAAGCTCAAGGGTGCCTCGGTGCTGGTCTCTCGCGTCGGCGGACTCGGTGGTCTGGTTGCTTTGGAATTGGCTGCCGCAGGCGTGGGCAGGCTGGTGTTGGCGCATGGCGGGGATTTGCAGCCCTCTGACCTGAACCGCCAGCTTTTGCAAACCCGCCATCACATCGGCAAACCGCGCATGGAGAGCATCGTGCGGCGTCTGCACGATCTGAACCCCGACTGCGAGATCATCCGCATCCAGGAAAATGTCAGCGAGGCAAACGCGGATCCCCTGGTGGCGCAGGCTGACATCGTGGTGGATGCCGCGCCGATGTTCCAGGAGCGCCTAGCGCTGAACGCCGCTGCCATGCGCGCCCGTAAGCCGATGATTGAGTGCGCCATGCACACCCTGGAGGCCAGCGTGACCACCTTCATCCCTGGCCGCACGGGCTGCCTGGCCTGCTACGTCCCTGAGGTGCCGCCGACCTGGACACGGCAGTTTCCTGTCTTCGGTGCGGTCTCTGGCACTGCCGCCTGTATCGGTGCGCTGGAGGTCATCAAGCTCATCACCGGCCTGGGAGAAACTCTCGTCGGCGAGAAGCTGTGCATGGACCTCGGTGCGATTCGTTTTCGTCGTGTTCGTTTGCCGCAGCGGCAAGACTGCGCGGTGTGTAGCGGACGGGTGGAAACAGCCGCCAGAGATGCGGCGTAGGTTTGCGCATGAGTTTCTCCCTCCCACGCCGCCGTTTCCTGACTGGTGCCTATGGCATGGGCACGATTGCGCTCGCGACGCTGCTACGGGAACAGGGCTTGCTGGCCAATCCAGCACTTGCGGGCGGTGGACCGCAGCACTTTGACCTGACGCCAAAGCCCGCGCATGGCTTTGGGCGGGCGAAGGCGATGATCTCCATGTTCATGCAGGGCGGGCCGAGCCACATTGATATGTTCGAGCCGAAGCCAGAATTGGTGAAGCTCGACGGGAAAAACTTCCCCGGTGAGATTAAATATGACGATGCCGCTGGGGCCAGCCGCGAGGTGATGGGACCGCAGTGGAAGTTCAAACCGCGCGGCCAGAGCGGCATAGAGATGAGCGACCTGATTCCCTTCATGGGCGGCATTGCCGATGAGATGACGCTGATCCGCTCCATGCACACTGGCGTGAACAATCACGGCCAGTCCATCTATGCGCTGCTCAATGGCCAGATCGTCGGCGGGCGGCCCACGCTGGGGAGCTGGCTCACTTATGGACTCGGCAGCGAGAACCAGGATTTGCCCGCCTATGTGGCACTCACTGACCCGCGCGGACTGCCGGTGCTGGGCGTGGACAATTTCAGCAACGGCTGGCTGCCCTCGCTTTACCAGGGCACCGTCGTGCGCTCCAAAGAGCCGCGCATTCTCAATCTCGACCCGCCCATTTCCCTGAAAGGTGAGGCGCAGTCACGTTACCTCAGCTTCGTGCAACGACTGAACCGCGAGCACGCCGACGCGCGTCCGGGAGAAAACGACCTGGAGGCACGCATCCAGAGCTTTGAACTCGCCGCGCGGATGCAGACCGCTGCCAAGGAGGCGCTCGACATCACGCAGGAAAGTGAGGCGACGCTAAAGCTCTATGGCATCGGCAAACCGGCCACGGAGGAGTTTGGCAAGCGCTGCCTCATCGGGCGACGACTCGTGGAGCGCGGCGTGCGCTTTGTCTCCATCTTCACCGGCAACCAGACATGGGATCATCATCAAAGCATCCTCACAAGCCTACCCACCGCCTGTCTCCAGGTGGACCAGCCCGCCGCTGCATTGGTGATGGATTTAAAACAGCGCGGCCTGCTCGACACCACAGTTGTGCATTGGGGCGGCGAAATGGGGCGCCTGCCAGTCATCCAGAACCGTGCCGGAGCCAAGGACCGCAAAACCGTGGGTCGCGACCACAATACCTACGGCTTCAGCATGTGGGTGGCAGGCGGTGGTTTCAAAGCTGGTTACGCCCACGGTGCCACTGACGAGTTCGGCCATCACGCAGCGGAGAAGGTGGTGAATCACTATGACTACCACGCCACCCTGCTGCATCTCTTTGGACTTGATCCGAAAAAGCTCAGCTACAAGCGCAACGGCACAGAGCAGGTGCTCGTCGAGAACCCACAGGCGCGTGTGGTGACAGAAGTGCTGGCATGAGACAACTCTCATGCCGCTCCACCCTGACATGCCCATGGATTTGAAACCTCAGCTCATCGCCGAGGCCCGCGCGCTGGGCTTTGCCGACTGCCGCATCACCCGCGCGCAGCCCGCAGCGCACCGGGAGGTGTATGAGCAGTGGGTGGCAGAGGGCAAGTACGGCGACATGACCTGGATGGCGCGGAATCTTGACCGCCGCACCGATCCGCGCGTGGTGCTGCCAGGGGCGCAAAGCGTGATCGTTCTAGCGCTCAACTACTATCAAGGGTCCGCAGATTGCACACAGACAGAATCTGAATCTTTG
>Ga0247833_1008893_pt1 | contig 9986 bp, 8 predicted proteins | sample LaCruzMarch2015__7_FD_187117 | JGI IMG/M metagenome (GOLD analysis project Ga0247833, IMG submission 187117) | Freshwater microbial communities from meromictic Lake La Cruz, Castile-La Mancha, Spain - LaCruzMarch2015_8m | ecosystem: Environmental > Aquatic > Freshwater > Lake | place: Spain...
CGTGCCAGCAAAGCGCGCGGTCAACTCGCGCTCGATGGCGGCCATGTCGGTGGTCTGCAATGCCACGACGACCAGCGTCATCGCAGCGCTCCGCAGCTCGAAGACCTCCGGCGTGCGGCCCTTGCCTCTGGCAGCCATGTCGGGTTCAGCTCGCGTTGCCGGCCGCAGCCTGCGCGTTGCGCAAGCGGATGTGCAACTCGCGCATCTGCTTCTCGTCGACGGCGCTTGGCGCGCCCGTCAACAGGCACTGCGCGCGCTGTGTCTTCGGGAAGGCAATCACGTCACGGATGCTTTCAGCGCGGGTCATCAGCGTGACCAGACGATCAAGACCGAACGCCAGACCGCCGTGCGGCGGCGCGCCGTACTGCAGCGCGTCGAGCAGGAAGCCGAATTTGAGCTGAGCTTCCTCGGGTCCGATCTTGAGCGCGCTGAACACCTTGCTTTGCACATCGGCGCGGTGAATGCGCACCGAACCGCCGCCGAGCTCCCAGCCGTTGAGCACCATGTCGTAGGCCTTGGCAATGCACTTGCCCGGGTCGGTGTCCATGTAGTCCTCGTGACCATCTTTCGGCGCGGTGAACGGGTGGTGCGTGGCGTTCCATCGCTGGCCGTCCTCGTCGTACTCGAACATCGGGAAGTCCACCACCCACAGTGGCGCCCACACGTCGTCGAACAGAGCGTGGCTGCGGCCGAAATCGCTGTGCCCGATCTTCACGCGCAACGCGCCGATGGCGTCGTTGACGACTTTTTCCTTGTCGGCGCCGAAGAACAGCAAGTCGCCGGTCTGCGCGCCGGTGCGCTCCATGATCTGCGCCACGGCGCGGTCGTGCAGGTTCTTGACGATGGGGCTTTGCAGGCCCTCGCGGCCCTTGGCAGCGTCATTGACCTTGATCCATGCCAGCCCCTTGGCACCGTAGATCTTGACGAACTCGGTGTACGCGTCGATCTCGCCGCGGCTCATCTCGCCGCCTTGGGGCACACGCAGCGCGACCACGCGACCGCCCACGGTGGTGGCCGGCGTGCTGAACACCTTGAAGTCGACGTCAGTCATCACGTCGGTGAGCTCGGTGAACTCGAGCTTCACGCGCAAGTCGGGCTTGTCCGAGCCAAAGCGGTGCATCGCCTCGGCGTACTTCATCACCGGGTATTCGGGCAGATCGACGTCCATCGTCTTCTTGAACACCTTGCGGATCATGCCCTCGAACATCGGGCGGATTTCTTCTTCGGTGAGGAAGCTGGTCTCGATATCGATCTGGGTGAATTCGGGCTGGCGATCGGCGCGCAGGTCTTCGTCGCGGAAGCACTTGGTGATCTGGTAATAGCGGTCGAAGCCAGCCACCATCAGCAACTGCTTGAAGAGCTGCGGGCTTTGCGGCAACGCGAAGAACATGCCTTCGTTGACGCGGCTGGGCACCAGGTAGTCGCGCGCGCCTTCGGGCGTGCTCTTGGTGAGCATCGGGGTTTCGATGTCGATGAAGCCCTGCTCGTCAAGAAACTTGCGCACCTCCATGGCCACGCGGTAGCGCAGGATCAGGTTCTTTTGCATCACCGGCCGACGCAAGTCGAGCACGCGGTGTGTGAGGCGGGTGGTCTCGGAGAGGTTCTCGTCGTCGATCTGGAACGGCGGCGTGACGCTGGCGTTGAGCACCTCGAGTTCGAGGCACAGCACTTCGATCTTGCCGCTGGTCAGGTTGGCGTTTTCGGTACCTGCGGGGCGCGCACGCACCTTGCCGGTGATCTTCAGGCAGAACTCGTTGCGAACCACCTCGGCGGTCTTGAACATGTCGGGGCGGTCGGGGTCGCACACGATCTGCACCAGACCTTCGCGGTCGCGCAGGTCAATGAAGATGACGCCACCGTGGTCGCGACGACGGTGCGCCCAGCCCATGAGGGTCACGGTCTGGCCCAGCAGGGCCTCGTTGACCAGCCCGCAATATGTTGTTCTCATCGTTTTGCTCCAGAAACTGATCGTGGGTGTTCGCGGCAGTCGCGATCAACCCTGCGTATTGGGTGTGTGACCTTGCGCGGCGGCCGGCGCCACCACGCCCATCGAGATCACGTACTTCAAGGCCTCGTCAACACTCATGGCCAGCGCGATCACATCGGATCGCGGCACCATCAGGAAAAAGCCGGAAGTCGGGTTCGGCGTGGTGGGCACATAGATGCTGATGTAGTCGCCAGGCAGGTGCGTGGCCGCCTCGCCACCTGGGCGGCCGGTCACGAAGGCAATCGTCCACGCGCCTTGCCGCGGGTATTGCACCAGCACCGCTTCGCGAAAGGCGTTGCCGCTGCTCGAAAACAAGGTGTCTGACACCTGCTTGACCGAGCTGTAGATGGACTTGACGATGGGAATCTTGTTGAGCAGCCGGCTGCCTTGGGTCAGCGCCCATTGGCCTGCGATGTTGGTGGCGAACACACCCGTCATCAGCAAGCCGATCACCATCACGATGACGCCGAGCCCGGGGATCTGCTTGAGCGACTCCAGCGTCGAATGGGCAGCCTGTGGCAACACCGCCTGCGAGGCCCCAAGCGCCCAGGCGAACAGGCCATCGAGCAGGCCGAGCACCGAATGCAGCACCCAGAAAGTGACGGCCAGAGGCAGCCACACGAGCAGGCCGGCGAGCAGGTATTTCTTCACATCGATCCTTGAAACGGGCGCTGGCGCTCGGCGCCGCTCATGTCGAAGCGCCAGGGGTGCCGGAAGTCCCGCCCGAGGCTGGTGCTGACGGCGCGGCAGGCGCCGAAGCTGCGGTGCTTGATGTGGCGGCTTCGGTACTTGCGGGCTTGTCCTGAGACGCTGACGGCTCGCCGCCCGGGCCGGCGGCTGGCTTGGCGCCGCCAGGGCCGCTCTCGGCTGGAGCCGCTGCCGCACCGCCACGGAAGTCGGTCACGTACCAGCCTGAGCCCTTGAGCTGGAAGCCGGCTGCCGTCACCTGCTTCTTGAAGCTGTCCGCACCGCAGACGGGGCACACCGTGAGCAAAGGGTCCGAAATCTTCTGAAGGACGTCTTTCGAGTGACCGCAGGATTCACAGCGGTAGGCGTAGATTGGCATCACTAAGCCTTTGATTCATAAGGAAAAATTGCATTATAAGGGCGAGTTTGAGCACGTTTTAGAGGCACCCGGTCAGCGCGGCGCCAGGTAGACCAGCACTTGCATGGCCACCACGCCCAAGAGAAAACCCAGCGCCACGCACACGATGGTCTGGAGCAGCCGGTTGGTACGCTGCTGCTCGAGCATCAGCGCCTCCATCGACCGATGATCGCCGCTCGAGCGCGGCTGCAAGGCCCGATGCAACAAGCGTGGCAGCTCGGGCAACAGCTGCACATAGCGCGGAGCCTCGTTCTTGAGCCGGCCGAGAAAGCCCCGCCAGCCGATCTGATCGTTCATCCAGCGCTCGAGGAAAGGCTTGGCCGTGGCCCACAAGTCCAGATCCGGATCGAGCTGGCGGCCCAGCCCCTCGACATTGAGCAGCGTTTTTTGCAGCAACACCAGCTGGGGCTGGATCTCGACGTTGAAGCGCCTTGATGTCTGGAACAGCCGCAACAGAACCTGGCCCAGCGAGATGTCCTTCAAGGGCCGGTCGAAATGCGGCTCGCACACCGCGCGGATCGCGCCTTCGAGTTCATCCACGCGGGTGCCTTCTGGAACCCAGCCGGACTCCAGATGCAACTCGGCCACCCGCTTGTAGTCACGCCTGAAAAAGGCGATGAAGTTTTGCGCCAGGTATTCCTTGTCGAACTCGGTCAGCGTGCCCACGATGCCGAAGTCGAGCGCGATGTAGCGGCCGAAGGTGTCGGGCGCGACGCTCACCTGAATGTTGCCGGGGTGCATGTCGGCGTGAAAGAACCCGTCTCGAAACACCTGCGTGAAGAAGATGGTGACACCGTCGCGCGCGAGCTTCGGGATGTCGACGCCGGCATCGCGCAACCGCTGCGTCTGGCTGATCGGAATGCCTTTCATGCGCTCCATGACGATCACGGTCTGGGTGCACAGCTCCCAATGCATCTCCGGCACCATGACCAGCTTCAGGCCTTCCATGTTGCGACGCAACTGCGCGGCATTGGCGGCTTCGCGCACCAGATCGAGCTCGTCATGCAGGTAGTTGTCGAACTCGGCAACCACTTCGCGCGGCTTCAGTCGCTTGCCATCGGCCGACAGCCGCTCGATCCAGCGCGCCAGGGTGCGCATCAGCGAGATGTCGTCGTCGATCACCGACAGCATGTTGGGCCGCAGCACTTTGACAGCAACTTCGCGGCCGTCTTGCAGCGTGGCGAAATGAACTTGCGCGATCGAAGCACTGGCCACCGGCTCGGCCTCGAAGCTGGCGAACATGGTCTCGATGCTCTTGCCGAAGGCCTTTTCGATCAGCTGACGTGCCTGGGCGGCGGGAAATGGCGGCACGTTGTCTTGCAACTGCGCGAGTTCGTCGGCAATGTCCGGTGGGATCAGGTCGCGCCGCGTCGACAGCACCTGACCGAATTTCACGAAGATCGGCCCAAGGCCCTCGAGCGCCAGCCGCAAGCGCTGACCGCGCGGCATGTCGAGCCGCCGGCTTGCGGTGATGACCCGAATCAGCACCTGCACCCAGCGCTGACGGAAGTTGGACAGGGCCAGCTCGTCGAGACCGTAGCGATAAACCGTGAAGACGATGAACAGAAGACGCGCGAGATGCCTCATCGGGGCGGAAACTCCGAGCCGCCGGACTCGCCCTGGGCCATGCGGCGCAAGCGCTGCGCTGCCTCGATCAATGCATCGACTGCACCGCGCAGGCCAGCCGATGCGGCCGAAGCGAACTGGACGATGGCCGCCGCGGGCGCATCACCGACCACACGAGCCAGGTCATCGTGCAGATCCCAGCGCAGGTTGTCGACCAGCCAGGCCACATCGGCGGCCAGTGCGGCATCGCCGGACACATCGACCGCCGGGCGCTGGCCACCGAACGCATCGGCGATGCTTCTGGCCGGGTTGGAGGCGTCAATCGACACCCGCAGGTCGGGCTCGCCGTCAAAGGCCTCGAGCCACTCGATGAGCCCGGCGCGGGTGATCTCGACGCCAATCGCCTCAGGCAACCAGTCAGCCACCGGCAGCGAGCGCAAATGCACTTCAATGCGCTTGCCCGGGTGCAGCTGCAAACGCTCGACCGCAGCGGCCTCAGACTGCAGGACGTGGTTCACCAGCAGGCAGATTCGTGCCGCCAAAGCAGCACCCAACAACTTCTGAAAGGCACGGATCATCTCGAGATTGTAGGCACGCCGCCCGGGCAAACAGATCGACAAGACAGCCCACCGCGCCAGCCTGGTAAGACACAATCCACTCCCATGGTTATGCCGTCATCGACGACCCCAGAGCACAGCAAAGATGTTCGAAGACAGATCACAGAAGCGAACGTTTTACAGCGCGCCGCAGTCGATCACCTCGCTGGTGGCCGCGTTCTTGGAGCCGACCCTGTCGGTGCTGGTGTTCGTCATTGCCAATCAGTGGATGAACGAGCCGATAGGCCGCCCGCAGCTCACCTTGTGCCTGCTGGTGTTTGCGCTGACCTTTCCGGGGCCGAACCGTTTTCGCGACGGGCTGCTCAGCTCCGCGGTGGACATCGTGTCGTCTTGGGTGTCGCTGCTGTTCATCCTCACCCTGTGCGCCTATGCCACCAGCAGCTTCTATCTGTTCGAGGAAAACGTGCTGCTGGCCTGGGCACTGGCCACGCCCGTGGTGCAGGTTCTGGCGTGCTGGGTGGGGCAGCAGTTCAGCAGGATGCACAGTGCCAGACCGCAGGCGAGGCGCCGTGCCGTGGTCGTGGGCGCCGGACGGCTGGGCATCAGGGTGTCTCGGGCCATCACGGCCAGACCCGATGACGGCGTGGATTTCGTCGGATTCTTCGATGACCGAACCGACGAGCGTGTAGACGAGCCCCCGGACATGAAACGGCTGGGCGGGCTGGCCAGCCTGGCCTCGTACGTCATCGACAACGGCATCAGCGAGGTCTACATCACCTTGCCGCTGGGCTCGCAACCACGCATCGTGGCGCTGCTCGAGCAGATCCAGGGAACCACGGCTTCGCTCTTTTACGTACCCGATGTCTTCGGCATCAGCATCATCCAAGGCCGACTGCGCGACATCAACGGCATCCCGGTGGTCGGGATTTGCGAAACACCCTTCACCGGCACGAATGATCTGCTCAAGCGGGTCAGCGACATCGTGCTGGCCAGCATCATCCTGGTGCTGATCACCCCGGTGCTGATCGCGGTGACCATCGGTGTGAAGTTGAGTTCACCCGGGCCCATCATCTTCAAGCAGCGCCGAAACGGTCTGGCGGGCGAAGAAATCATCGTCTACAAGTTTCGCTCCATGCGCACCGTGGACGATGGCGAAGTGGTGATGCAAGCAACCCGAGACGACGCACGCATCACCCGGTTCGGCGCTCTCATCCGGCGCACCTCGCTCGATGAATTGCCGCAGTTCATCAACGTGCTTCAAGGCCGCATGAGCATCGTCGGCCCGAGGCCGCATGCGGTGGCACACAACGAGGAATACCGCAGGCTCATCAAGGCCTACATGGTGCGACACAAGGTCAAGCCGGGCATCACGGGCTGGGCGCAGGTCAATGGACTGCGCGGTGAAACCGAAACCATCGAAAAGATGCAGGCCCGCGTCGAATACGATCTGGAATACCTGCGCAACTGGTCGCTCGTATTTGATCTGCAGATCATCGCCAAAACGGTGCGGCTGGTGTTTTTCGATCGCAAAGCCTACTAGTCTCGAGCCTTCGAGGCTTTGTCGCATCAGTACACCGCGCATCCAACTGAAAGGCCAGACATGTCGAGATTCAAAACTGCCGGTGGCAAGCTCGTCGGGTCCTGGGGTCTGGTGATGGCGGCGGTTTTGTTGCCAAGTGGCTATGCGCTGGCCGAAACCAGCCCCTACTACTTCGGTGCGAGCGAAACCTTCACGCACGAATCGAACCTGTTCAAGGTATCGAGCGCCAACAACCCGCAAAGCGACAACATCTGGGCGACCTCCATCTTTGCGGGCGTGGACCAGCCGTTCGGCAGGCAGCGGGTACGCGGCAATCTGACCGTGACGAACAACCACTACGTCGACCAGTCGCAGTTGAACTTCACCGGCTACAGCGTGCTGGGCGCGCTGGACTGGGCGACCATCGGCCGCCTTTCGGGGGTGCTGAGCTACTCGCGAAACGAAAGCCAGGGCGACTACGGCTCGCTGTCCACGCCCGACACAGGCAAGTTCGTGGAAACCACCGAGCAGATCGTCGCCTCGGCCAGGTACGAGTTGACGTCCTCGCTGTCTGTGGTGGGGGCCCTGGAACACCGAACCATCAAATCCCCCGATCAGCCGCAAACGCTGTCTTCTGACACGACCAGCGATGTCGCGAGATTGGGGCTGACGTACGGCCTGGGCGCCTCGGTGGTTCTGGGCACGGGCGTGCGCTTCACGAAGGACAAGACACCTCAGGCCAGCGGCGGCGATGACACCAACAACCGCACCGACCTCGACCTGACCGCCGTGTGGACGCCGTCACCGCTGACATCGGTGGACGCCAGGGTCAGCATCGGCGACGGCGACAGCGATTCGCAAGGCGGCTCGAACTCTCGAGTGACCGGTGCCATCGGTGCCAGCTACTCACCCACCGGCCGTCTGAAGTTTCGCGGATCGTTCAGCCGTGAAACGGGTGTGGATTCGACTTTCCTGCCCACGGGATCGACACCCACCGGTGGCGTCACCGGCACGTATGTCGACAACAACTCGGTGACGAACTGGACCAATCTCGGGGTCACTTATCTGCTGAGCTCCAAGATCAGCCTGAACGCCGGCTACAACCGCTCGGATGGTTCGCAGGATCAAACGAGCGGCCAAACCAGCAAGAACATCGTCAACCGATATTCGCTGGGTTTGCAGTACGCCATCGCCCGCCATTTCGCCCTGGGTTGTGGCTACCAGCGAGAAGAACGCTCTGAATCCACGTCGGAGCTGAACAGTTACACCGCCAAGACTGCGAACTGCTCATTGAGCTACACGATTCAATGACGGTGGCGCGAGTCTTGTTGACTGGCGCGGCCGGCTACATCGCTTCGCACACCTGGCTGGCCTTGCAGGCCGCAGGTTTCGAGGTGGTGGGCGTCGACAACTTCGTCAACAGCTCGCCCGAGGTCTTGAACCGTTTGCACAGGCTCAGCGGTGTCGCCCCGGTCTTCGAGCAGATCGACGTGCTGGATCAGGCGGCGCTGGGTTCTGTCTTCGGCAGGCACGACATCGATGCCGTGATCCACTTCGCCGCGCTGAAAGCCGTTGGCGAAAGCAGTGCGAAGCCTCTCGATTACTACCAGAACAACCTCGGCGCACTGATGTCTGTGGTGCGCGTGATGGGCGATCACGGCGTGAAGAACATGGTCTTCAGCTCCAGTGCCACCGTGTACGGAACGCCCGAGACGCTGCCGCTGCGCGAGGACTCGCCGCTTTGCAGCACCAGCCCTTACGGCGCGACCAAGTTGATGGGCGAGATGATCCTGCGCGATGTGGTGCGGGCCCGGCCTGATCTGAGCCTGGCCTTGCTGCGCTACTTCAACCCCGTGGGTGCCCATGAAAGCGGCGAGATCGGCGAAGACCCGCGCGGCACGCCCAACAACCTGATGCCCTACATCGCCCAGGTGGCGGTGGGCCGGCGCGAGCGGCTCACCGTGTTTGGCAACGACTACCCGACGCCCGATGGAACGGGCGTGCGCGATTACATCCACGTGCTCGACCTGGCCGACGGCCATGTGGCGGCGTTGCGCCATCTGATCGACAAGCCGTCATGCATCACGGTTAATCTGGGCACCGGACGCGGGCATAGCGTGCTCGAACTGGTGCGAGCCTTCGAGCAAGCCAGCGGTCGCGCCGTGCCCTTTGACATCGCAGCCAGACGCCCGGGCGATGTGGCCGCTTGCTATGCCGATGTGAGCCTTGCGCACGAGCTGCTGGGCTGGCAAAGCCGGCGTGACCTGCGTGCGATGTGCGAGGACAGCTGGCGCTGGCAAAGCCAGAACCCCAACGGTTACGACTCTTGATCTGATCATGCAATCAACACAACCCATCCAAGTGCTGCCCGTCGTCATGGCTGGCGGCAGTGGCACCCGGCTGTGGCCGCTGTCGCGCGCTCAGCATCCCAAGCAGTTTCTGGTGCTGCAGGGCAATCGCAGCTTGTTCCAGCGGGCAGCCGCGCGTGTGAGCGACATCGCAGCAGACGACATCTCGGCTTTGGCTGCCTGCGTGGTGGGCAATGAAGAGCATCGCTTCGTGGCGCTCGATCAGTGGCGCGAGACGGGGTTGGCCTTGCCGACGCTGCTGCTTGAGCCGGTTGGGCGCAACACCGCGCCGGCGATGACGCTGGCGGCCCTGCAAGCCATGGACGGCGCAGCCGACCCGGTGCTGATCGTCACACCCGCCGATCAAACCGTGACCGATGAGCCGGCCTTCAAGGCCGCGATTCAAGCAGCTGTGCGCGCCGCAGCCGGTGGCGCTTTCGTGATCCTGGGCGTGCCGCCGGATCGCCCCGAAACCGGCTTCGGCTACATCCGCGCGGCAGCACTGGCGGATTTGACGGCAGTGGATGTGGCTGGCTTCGTTGAAAAACCCGATCTGACCACGGCGCAGCGTTATCTCGAAGACGGTGGTTTTTTCTGGAACAGCGGCATCTTCGTGGTGCGCGCATCGGTGTGGCTCGCTGCGCTGAACAAGTTCCGCTCAGACATCGAAGCCGCCACACGGGCGGCGTGGTCCGCAAAGGCTGTGGATGCGTCTTTCGTGCGCCCCGACAAGGCGCTGTTCGCGCAGATTCCCAGCGAGTCCATCGACTACGCGGTGATGGAAAAGTGCGCGGGCAGCGCTGAATTTCCGGTGCGCATGGTGCCCTTGCGCGCCGGCTGGTCTGACCTTGGCGCCTGGGACGCGGTGTGGCAAGTCAGCAGCAAGGACGACGCCGGCAACGCC
>Ga0247833_1008894_pt1 | contig 9983 bp, 10 predicted proteins | sample LaCruzMarch2015__7_FD_187117 | JGI IMG/M metagenome (GOLD analysis project Ga0247833, IMG submission 187117) | Freshwater microbial communities from meromictic Lake La Cruz, Castile-La Mancha, Spain - LaCruzMarch2015_8m | ecosystem: Environmental > Aquatic > Freshwater > Lake | place: Spain...
TACAACAATCTCGTTGCTGATATGCGCAGTCTCTACTGGATGCGTGAACTCGGTTACCGGGTGGTCTTCGATGCTACCCACTCCGTGCAGCGACCTGGTGGCATGGGCACGACGACGGGTGGTGACGGCGTGCTCGCGCCAGTGCTGGCCCGTGCGGCCGTCGCAACGGGTGTCGATGGCGTGTTCATCGAGACCCATATCGACCCTAGCAAGGCCTTCTCGGATGGCCCGAATCAAGTCCCGCTCGCTGATCTCTCAGCGCTGCTGAACAAGCTGCTCAAACTTCACGCCCTGGTCAATGAGAACGCTTAGCCTGCTCTCCATCACACTGCTGCTGGCGGTGCAAGCCTTTGCTCAGGACAAGCCCATGTCGGACAGCAAGGCGAAAGTGAAGGCGAAGGCTAAGGACGACGCCGCAGTGCATGAAGCTGGGGCAACCGGTTTCGACACCATCGGCTCCATGATCCCCGAGGGCGTGAAGAACCTAAAAGTGCGCATCCCGGGTTTCGAGGCCGGTCGCATTACCTCCCTGATCTTCGCCAAGTCGATGACCCGCGTGAATCCTCAAGAACTCTTTGCCGAAGAGATGGTAATCCACCTTTATCAAGAAGACAAGAAGGGCAATGTGCAGGTGGACCTGCGCACGGGCACCTACCACATGGATACAAAGCTCCTTACCAGCCAGCAGCGCAGCAAGGTCAGCCGATCGGACTTTCAGATTGAGGGGGATACAATGGTATTCGACACTACCACTTCTCAGGGCAAGATGACCGGCCGTGTGCACATGATCATCTATGACAGCTCCAGCATGGCCCCGAAGAAGAAGGAGCCAGCCGCCTCCACGACTTCCCAACCCGACAATGCCGACTCCAAGCCCAAGTGACATGAAGACCCTTGTTCATCTGACTGCCGCCTTTCTGGCACTCGCCGCGATCCCGTTGACTGCGCAGCAGGCTGCCCCTGCCGCAGAGCCGATAGCGCCCGTGGCTGCGACTCCGGCACCCACCCCCATTGCTCCAGCCCCATTGGAGAAGCCGAAACCCAAAAACCTACAGATCACCGACATCAACGCTGACGGCATCGACTTCAATCCCAAGATATCGACCTACATCTTCAGTGGCAATGTGGACGTTAAGAATCCCGGCTTTCATTTGACCACGGACGGCACCTTCGAGGTGAAGATGAAGAAGGAGGACAAGAAGCTTGAGCCCCCCGCGCCAGCGATGCCGACGGCCAAGCTCGACGCGAAATCGCTGACCGAGGCCCCTGTTCAGGCATCCGCTACCGCGCCTGCTCCTGAGGAGAACAACATCGAAAGCGCCATCGCTCGTGGCAAGATGGTCGTCATCAAGAAGACCGACGCTGAGGGTAAAATCAAAGTCGGCCAGAGCCGCTACGCCCACTACGATGGTGCGACCGGTGACATGACCCTGCGCGACTGGCCTCAGGTCAGCGACGGTGAGAACATGATCATCGCCATCGAGGCCAGCACAATCATGATCCTGACTCAAGATGGCAAACTGCGCACCCAAGGTGGCCGCACTGAGACCCGCATTATCCAGGGCGACGGCAAAGGCGGCACCAAGACGACCAAGGGCGGTGGCTTGTCCCTGCCGACCCCACGCCCTGCGCAGTAAGTTCCTTCCCTCCCAAACCGCATGGCCAAGAAAAAATCATTTCAAAAGAGCTCCGCACCTGTAGCGGCGGCGCAATCAGCACCTGGGCGCATGTGGGACGAGCCTGCTGGCGGCCCCAGACAAGCCCAACCACCAACTGCCACTGGCTATAATGGGGGGCATAGCCCTGGGAATAGTGAAGGCAGTCTGCTCTACACCCGTGGCTTGAAGAAAGTGTATGACGGCCGTGCTGTCGTGAATGGCGTGGATATTGAGGTGAAGCCCGGCGAGATCGTCGGTCTGCTCGGTCCAAACGGCGCTGGCAAGACCACTTCGTTCTACATGATCGTCGGTCTCGTGCAACCCAACGGCGGCCAGGTCATGTTCGAGGGTAATGACGTGACCAACCAGCCCATGTATGTCCGCGCCCGTCTCGGCATGGGCTATCTTCCGCAGGAAGAATCCATCTTCCGTCGCCTCACCGTGCGGGAAAATATTGTTGCGGTCATGGAGACGCAGCAGTTCACCAAGCAGGAGCGTGAGGAACAGAGCCAGGCCTTGATGGAGAAGTTCGGCATCGACCACGTGGCCGACAATCTCGCCATTACTCTGTCGGGCGGCGAGAAACGTCGACTCACGATTGCGCGCTCACTCGTCACCGAGCCCAAGTTGCTCATGCTCGACGAACCCTTTAGTGGCGTGGACCCCATTGCCGTCAGCGAGATCCAGGAAATCATTCGCATGCTTCGCCGTGCGGGGCTCGCTATTTTAATCACCGATCACAATGTGAGAGAGACGCTCAGCATCGTTGATCGCGCGTATCTTATCTATGAAGGCCAGGTCAAGCGCCACGGCTCACAGGACTTCCTCGTGAATGATCCTGTGGCCCGCCAGCTCTACTTGGGCCAGGACTTCAGGATGTAGTTCAACCGCCGGACAACCGGCACAAAGACAAAACAACCAAAGCGGTAAGGAAACCGAGGAAAAGGAGATATAACGCCATGCAAGTGCACAACGTAAACCTGCCCATCACGGTGACGGGACGTCACGTGGAAGTCACAGCGGCCATGCGCGACTACGCGCAGAAGAAGATCGAAGGGCTGCATTTGGATTACCCGCGCATCATTGACGCAAAGGTCATCCTAGACGTTCAGACTCACCACAATCAGCAGAAGGCCGAAATCATCCTGCACTGTGCCAACCACATCGTCATCGAAGTGGACAGCACCACTAGCGACATTTACTCCGCTATCGACGAGTCCATCGCAAAGCTCACGCGCCGGATGCGCAAGTTCAAGACGCGCATGTTGAAGAGCCATCGCCCGCGCAATGGCAGCATCAAGCACTTCGAAGAAACAGTCTATAACGAAGAGCACCTCGTGGACAACGACGCCGAGCACGTCGAGCCCTCCTACGTGCACAAGGAGCAATACAAGGTCCGTCCTCTCTACCCAGACGAAGCCCTTGTCGACGCCGCTATGAGCGACCGCAACTTCGTCGTCTTCCACAATCAGCAGACCCATAAGCTCGCCATCATGTATCGCCGAAAAGACGGTGAATATGGTCTGATCGAGCCCGAGTTCGGTGTAAACGGCAACGGCATCACTGCGACCTAAGGCTGATCGCTAAAGCGCCGCATCTCGCCCGCTGTCGTTTTTTCGGCAGCGGGCTTTTGTTTATCCCACGGCTGACAGAGCAATCAAAACCTAGATTTGGAGTGGGTTCGACACACGATGCTCTGCTATTAGAGTATATTAAATAATAATGTGGAAACAAGACGACGCGTGTTATGATGTGATCATGGCCACACTTTCCCTTGATCTGCGTCAACGAATCGTCAGCGCGTATGACCAAGGTGAAGGCACCCAGGAACAGATCGGAGTCCTATCAAAGACAAAAAGATGAACAGGCGAAAACATCTCAAACATCGGAGCCTCTGAATCTTTTTGCCGCTCCACGTTTTTGCCAGCCAAACCGACTCACTCACTCACTCATGACATGACTACCCATTCTCGCCTCCTCGGCGGTCTTTACGGCTCACTGATTGGCGACGCTCTCGGCGTGCCGGTCGAGTTCAGTGCCCGCCCAGCACGCCAGGCTGATCCTGTCACCGGCATGAGAGCGCACGGTGTGCATAACCAGCCTGCGGGCACCTGGAGCGATGATGGATCGCTGCTACTTTGCACAGTCGAGAGCCTCGTTGAGACGAGATTTGATACCCAAGACATGGGAGAGCGCTTTTTGAGATGGTTTGACACCGGTCACTGGGCTGCCCATGGTCTAGTCTTCGACGTTGGCATCGCAACCCAGCAAGCACTTGACCGCATCAGTATGGGAACGCCTGCCCAAGACGCTGGCGGCAGTGACCTCTATGACAACGGCAACGGCTCTTTGATGCGCATCTTGCCCGTGGCGCTGGCTTCGTTGGAAGTGGGTTTGCTTGAGTTCTCGGACCGTCTTCGAAGCGCCTCGGCGATCACCCATGGGCATCTGCGTTCGCAAATGGCTTGTGTCTTTCATGGGCTGATCGTGCGTGAGTTAATGGCGGGTCAGTTGGCGCAGGTAGCGCTCACTCTCTCCCGCAGTTGCTTCCATAACTTATATGAACATAGCCACGAGCTTTCCACCTTTCGCGATCTGCTAGAGGCTGACCTTGCCGCATGGCCCGAGTCTGAGGTGCGCTCAGGCGGCTACGTCATGGAAACCCTCACCGCTTCTCTCTGGTGCCTGCTGACGACCAGCAGCTTCTCTGAGTGCGTGCTCAAGGCAGTGAATCTCGGCAGTGATACTGACACGACCGGCTGCGTGGCAGGTGGACTCGCTGGAGTGCATTACGGGATCGACGCCATTGGGAATGAGTGGCAGCTGGCTTTGCCGCGACAGAGAGATCTTCAACAACTATTCGGACGTTTCATCGAAGCTGTGACCCCATGAAGCCTTCATCGACGGACTTATCATCTTCACTTCTCGGGTCATTGCTAGGCACCGCTGTTGGCGATGCCCTGGGACTGCCTGCGGAAGGAATGTCGAAAGCGAGGATTGCCAGCCGTTGGTCGGGAATCAGACATAGCCTCGTTTTTGGCAAAGGCATGCTCAGTGATGACACGGAGCACACGCTGATGGTGGCCTCGGCGGTGCTACGACGCCGCGATGATCCGACAGCGTTTCAGCGTGCTCTTGGGTGGAAGCTTCGCTGGTGGCTGCTCGCGCTGCCTGCGGGCGTGGGACTCAGCACGGCCAAAGCGATTGTTCGTCTGTGGATTGGATTCCCGGCCACACGATCGGGTGTTAAGTCCGCTGGCAATGGGGCAGCAATGCGGAGTGCGATCCTCGGCGTGATGTTTCGAGAGGATGAGGCTAAGCGCCGTGAGTTTGTATTGGCAGCCTGTCGGTTGACGCACACAGATCCTCGTGCGGAAGAATCGGCGATACTGGTAGCTGAGGCTGCGGCGTTGGCCGCTAGCAAGTCATCAGAATCAAAGGCTTTGGCGATCTTGCGGACGCTCGTTGTGAGTGAGGAGATGCAAATGCGCTTTGCAAAGCTGGAAGCAGCTCTGGCCGCAGGCCTAAGTGTGCCCGAATACGCCTCGGACATCGGCTGCGGTCATGGCGTGAGTGGCTTTGCACCCAACACCGTCGCCGTGGCACTCTTCGCATGGCTGAGGCATCGCGGACAGTTTGAGTCGGCGGTGAGTTGGGTGATCGAGTGCGGTGGCGATACGGACACGGCCGCTGCCATCACCGGCGGGATCTGTGGTGCCGAAGTTGGAGAGGCAGGTATTCCGAGTGCCTGGATCGATGGCATCTGCGATTGGCCACGCTCGGTGAGTTACATTCGGCTATTGGCAGAAGCCTTGGCAACCGAAGCGAAGCAGGCTCCAACCTTGTTCTGGCCGATGATCCCGCTGCGAAACCTTTGCTTTCTCGTTATCGTGTTTATGCATGGTTTTCGGCGCTTGCTTCCGCCCTATTGACCTCAGCATTCCAGTTAATCTCAACCCACACACATCATGTTCGGACTTCGATTCATCAAGATTGCTCCCACGACTCATGTCATTCAATACAGCGGCGGGAAGGTCGTGCGAGAGGGGACGGGGATTTCGTTCTTTTATTATTCGCCGACGACATCGCTGGTGGCGGTGCCGGTGGGCAGCACGGATGTGCCGTTTATCTTTGAGGAGCAGACGGGGGATTATCAGAGCGTGAGCTTGCAGGGGCAGGTCACGTTTCGAATCGCGGAACCGAAGAAGGTGGCGGGGCTGATGGACTTCACCTTGGAACCGAGCGGGAGCGGGTATGCGTCGGATGACCCGGAGAAGCTGCCGCAGCGCGTGATCAACCTCGTGCATGTGCTGGCGCGGGCCGAGATCGAGAAGTTGTCGTTGAAGCAAGCTCTTCGCGCCTCTGAGGCGCTGGTGACGGCGATTCGCGGCCAGCTTGGCACGTCGGTGGAGTTGGCAGCTTTGGGGTTGGAGGTGCTGGGCCTGTCGCTGCTGGCGATCAAGCCGACGCCGGAGACGGCGCGTGCTTTGGAGGCGGAAACACGTGAGCAACTGCTACGTGGTGCGGATGAGGCGATCTATGCGCGACGCAATGCAGCGGTGGAGCAGGAGCGCGGCATCAAGGAGAACGAGCTGAACACGGAGATCGCGGTGGAGAGCAAGAAGCGGCAGATCCGCGAAACGCAGATGGATGCGGAGAAGGCGGTGCAGGAGAAGCAAGCGCAACTGGAGCGTGCCCAGCTCGAAACGAACATAGGACTCGAAGACGAGCGCAAAAAGCTCGTCGCACTGGCGGCGGAGAATGCGAAGGCGGAGGCCGATGCGCGTGGTTACGGCATCGCGACGACGATGAAGGCGCTAGCGAGCGCGGATCCGAGCGTGCTGCAGGCACTGGCGACCTCGGGCATGAAGCCGGAGCAGCTCATTGCCTTTGCCTTCCAGGAACTCGCGAGCAAAGCGGACAAGATTGGCCAGCTCAATATCTCGCCGGATCTGCTGCGTGAGCTGCTGGACAAGCCTGCCCCGAGGAAATGAATCGGCTCACGGAAACGAAGATCGTCCTCGTCGTGCGTGCGACGCGGCTGGCGGACTTGAAGGCGAAGTTTGCCACCAAGTCACAGGCGCGGTTTTATGTGACCAATCTGGGTGGTAACTTCAGCGACTACGAACGCGAGGACGCAGCCTACCAGGAGGCGATCTCGAAGGCGCAGCATACGATGAGCGAGCTGGGCCGCGTGCAGGTGGTGCAGCGCGCGTTTTTGCCGAACTTCGTGTTTGGCGAGCAGGACATCGTGGTGGCGCTGGGCCAGGATGGCCTAGTGGCGAACACGTTGAAGTATCTGAACGGCCAGCCGCTGTTGGGTGTGAATCCAGACCCGAAACGCTGGGACGGACAACTGTTACCCTTTCATGTGGAGCATTTGGACAAAGTGATGCGCGAGGTGCTGCGTGGCGGTCGCCAGACGCATGAGGTGACGATGGCGGAAGCAAAACTGAACACGGGCCTGAGCCTCTGCGCCGTGAACGATTTGTTCATAGGCATGAAATCACACGGCTCTGCACGCTATCGAATCACCAGCGGTAAGGAGGCGGAGAATCATTCGTCTAGCGGTGTAATCGTATCGACCGGTCTCGGCTCCACAGGCTGGTTCAAGAGCCTGATGGCCGGTGCTACGGGCGTGGCGGTGGCATCTGGCTGTGCGGAGGCCTCACCACCTCGTGACACGAAGTTTCCATGGGAGTCGAACTATCTTTACTTCACCGTGCGCGAGCCGTTTTCGAGCAACACGACGGGCGCATCGCTCATTTTTGGCAAAGTCACGCCCCAACGGCCGCTGGTGCTCGAATCGCTGATGGGTGAAAACGGGGTGATCTTCAGCGACGGGATCGAGCATGACTTCCTGGAGTTCAATTCGGGCACCAAGGCCACGATTTCGATCTCCAAACGCAAAGGACGGTTGGTGGCGTGAGGTGCGCTAGATCGCAATGACCACCTTCCCGAAGTGCGCTCCACTCGCCATGTGGGCATAGGCCTCGCGTGCTTCATCCAATGCAAACACCCGGTCGATCACGGGATTGATCTTTGTGGTTTCCAGGAAGGTGATGAACTGCTCGAAGGCTTCGCGATGACCGACGTAAATGCCGTTCATGCGGGCGTTCTTTGACACCAAGGGAAAGAGCGATGTCGGGGCGGGATCGAAGCCGGTGAGCACGCCGATCTGGGCCACGTGGCCAGCGGCTGCGACACTGGCGAGGGACTTGCCCAAGGTGCCTGGTCCACCGACCTCCAACACGTGATCGACACCGCGTTGGTTCGTGAGCCGCAGCACTTCTTTTTCCCAGTCGGGCGTGGTCTTGTAATTGATCGTTTCACAGGCACCGAGCGCCTTGGCTTGCGCCAGCTTCTCATCGCTCGACGAAGTGACAATGACACGGCCACCCGCTGCGGTGGCGATTTGCAAACCCCACACCGACACACCTCCGGTGCCCAAGACGAGAACGGTGTCGCCGGGTTGGAACTCGCCACGCACCACCAGCGCATACCAAGCGGTGAGCCCTGCGCAGGGCAGGGTGGCGGCTTGCTCAAAGGAGTAGCCTTCGGGCAGGTGCACGAGTCCATGTTCAGGGAACACCAACTGCTCCCGTAGCACGCCATCCAAGGAACCACCGAGCGCGCACTGATGGTAACGCATGTCGAAGCGGCCGCTGATCCAGTCGCGAAAAAAGCTGCCTGCCACACGGTCGCCCACCTTGCAGCGCGTCACACCTTCGCCGACGGCGATGACTTCACCTGCCCCATCTGACAAGGGCACACGACCCGGCTGGAAGCGTTCGGGCATCGTTGCCACCAGTGTGTCGCGATAGTTCAGGCTGGCGGCTTTCATCTGCACCAACACTTCACCTGCACGGGGCAGGGGGCCGGATTGTTCCGTGAGTTCCAGGTATTGCCAGCCGGGCTGGCGGCCGAGTTGCCATTGTTTCATGTGTGGGGCTACGCTGTGACGGGCGTCGTCGGAGTCAAGCATGTGCTCCTTGGATAGTGCGGGGTGGATGAGTTCTGCTCGCCAAGCCGGGGTCTCTGGTTCTACTCTGTAGCGCGCCATGACTCGTCTTTCCGCCATTGTGATCCTTGCCTCACTGCTTACGCACTGCACTGCGCGTCTTCCTGTGCCTGGTGAGCCGGTGAGTGCCGACGTTGACCAGCGCTGGGAGCGTCGCCAGCAGGATCAGGTGCAAGTAGCGCCGCCGCTTAGTGCTGAGCAACAGGTAGCCTTCGATGCGGGCTATGCGGCGGGGCATCGCGACGCTCGCCATGGCAAGCCTGCCGATGCCGATGGCCACGACGACTATCGCGACACACCGCTACGCTCGTATTTTTTCGATGGCTATGAGGCCGCGATTCATCAGGAATCTGGAACCAAAAATCAACAGTCAAGATGAGCACCATTGCCGTCCTCGGCACCCTCGACACCAAAGGCCACGAGCATGGCTACGTGGCAGACATCATCCGCCAGCGCGGGCATCAGCCCTTGATCATCGACACTGGCAGCAGCACGGCACCGCAGATCAAGCCGGACATCACTCGTGAAGAAGTTGCGCAAGCTGGGGGCGTTGATCTCGCAGGCATCCTCGCACGGCAAGATCGTGGTGAGGCGGTCACGGCGATGGCGAGAGCAGCCGCAGTCTTGCTCAGCAAGCTGGTCGGCGAAGGGCGAATCGACGGCGTGATCTCGCTCGGTGGTGGCGGTGGAACCGCAATCAGCACCACGGCGATGCGGGCGCTGCCTGTGGGCTTTCCCAAGGTGATGGTCAGCACGCTCGCTGCCGGCAATGTCGCACCTTACGTGGGCACGAAAGACATTGTCATGATTCCGAGCATTGTCGATGTCTCGGGGCTCAATCGTCTCTCTCGTGTGCTGCTGGCCCGCGCCGCCGGAGCCATCTGTGGCATGGTTGAATCGCAAGTGCCTGCCGCCCAAGACAAGCCCTTGATTGCAGCATCCATGTTCGGCAACACGACGACGTGCGTGAATGCCGCGAAGCAAATCCTAGAAGACGCTGGCTATGAAGTGCTCGTCTTTGCCGCCACCGGCACCGGTGGCAAGATCATGGAATCGCTGATCGAGAGCGGCATGATCAGCGCCGTGCTCGATATCACCACCACCGAGTGGGCCGATGAACTGGTTGGTGGTGTGCTTAATGCCGGGCCCACGCGCCTGGACGCAGCAGGCAAAGCAGGTGTGCCTGCGATCGTGACGCCTGGCTGTCTGGACATGGTGAACTTTGGCGAGCCTGCCACGATCCCAGCGAAATTTGCCGGTCGCACTTTTTACCACCACAATCCGCAAGTCACCCTCATGCGCAC
>Ga0247833_1008898_pt1 | contig 9980 bp, 12 predicted proteins | sample LaCruzMarch2015__7_FD_187117 | JGI IMG/M metagenome (GOLD analysis project Ga0247833, IMG submission 187117) | Freshwater microbial communities from meromictic Lake La Cruz, Castile-La Mancha, Spain - LaCruzMarch2015_8m | ecosystem: Environmental > Aquatic > Freshwater > Lake | place: Spain...
TACAAGCAGCCGGTGACCAGGGGCCAGGTGTCCTCGATTCGCGCGGTGAACGTGGATAGCGTCATTCGCACACTGGTGAACCGCGGGCTCGTGCGAGAATCACACACCGACCCCGAGACCGGAGCAGTCTTCTATGTGACGACCGATCTTCTTCTGGGAGAGCTCGGGATTGAGTCACTGGAGGCGCTCCCGCCGTTGTCACCACTGCTCGACGACGGTGCTGATGGCTTTGACGATGTCGACTGACCACGACGACACCGACAAGGAACGCCTCCAAAAGGTTCTCTCCAGGGCCGGGGTTGCCTCCAGGCGCCGGGTCGAACAACTTATGCAGCAGGGTCGCATCACCGTCAACGGTGTGGTGGCGGACGAACTGGGCATGCGCATCAACCCAGCAAAGGACATCGTCGCAGTCAATGGCTCCGTGGTCTCTCTCGACACTGAGCTTCGCTACATCATGTTGCACAAGCCCTCTGGCGTTGTCTCGAGCCTGGCGGATGAGCAGGGGCGACCTGACCTTCAGACCTACATAGCCCAGATCGGCGAGCGGGTGTTCAATGTCGGCAGGCTCGATGCCGACACCACGGGCTTATTGCTGATGACCAATGATGGCGAGGCGGCCCATCGCCTGGCCCACCCCTCATTTAACGTCGACAAGGTCTATGTGGCAACCGTGCAGGGAGAAGTCACACCCCAGGCCCTCGTGGCCCTGACGAGTGGTGTTGAACTCGACGACGGGCTAGCCCGGGCGGACCGCGCCAAATTGGTCGGTGCGCCGCGGAATGGGAAAAGCATTGTCGAGTTGGTTCTGCATTCTGGCAAAAATCGGATTGTGCGGCGCATGTTGGCAGAAATCGGCCACCCCGTGCTCGATCTTCACCGCAGAAGCTTCGGCCCGCTGCATCTGGGCGGCCTCAAACCTGGCCACTGGCGGGACCTCAGTAGGCTGGAGGTGTCCAGTGTGTTGACCCTGGCACATCAGGACACATCTTCCACCGAGGAGCACTCGCATGACGACGATGACTAACGCACCCTTCGGGCGCGTTCACATCATTGGTGCGGGCTTGCTCGGTGCCAGTATTGGGCTTGCCCTGCGAGATCAGGACGTGGTGGTGACCCTTGCTGACGCGTCACCCTCGGCGGTGGCGCTGGCCAGCGACTACGGCGCTGGTGTTGCCCTCGCACCGGGTGCCCCAGCGCCAGATTTGGTTGTCGTTGCCGTGCCGCCGGACGTGGCGATAGAGGTGACCAGGAGCGCTCTCGAGCAGTTTCCTGCAGCCACAGTCATTGATGTCACCAGCGTCAAAGCGGGCATTTACGAGGGTTTGACCGAGGCCGGTACCGCCATAACCCGCTTTGTGGGCACCCATCCGATGGCCGGCCGTGAGCGCGGGGGAGCAGTGTCCGCACGGAGCGACCTTTTCACTGCCAGGCCCTGGGTGATCTGCGAGGCTGAAGAAGACCGTCGTCAACGAGTTGACTCGTTCGTGAGAAGCCTGGGCGCAACGCCGATCATGATGTCTGCCAACGAGCACGATCGGGCCGTGGCGTTGATGTCCCACACACCCCAATTGCTCTCGTCAGTGATGGCAGCACGGCTTTCCGATGCGTCACCGGTTGCACTGTCTCTTGCCGGTGGGGGTATCCGGGATGTCACGCGCATTGCAGCGAGTGACCCTGCCTTGTGGATTCAAATTGTCCAGGCCAACGCCGAAGCCATCAGTGAATACCTCCAGGGTGTGAAAACGGATGTTGACCGTCTTCTCGAGGCTTTGGGCGATCTTGGTGCCACTGGATCGCGTAGCGCCATTGCGGATCTGCTTCACGCCGGCAACGCTGGCGTTTCCCAATTGCCGGGAAAGCACGGGGTGTCGACCACGTTTGCCTCGCTGATTGTGGTGATTGATGACACGCCCGGACAGCTAGCGAAGCTTCTCACGCAACTGGGTGATTGGGGGGTGAACCTCGAAGACCTCCGCCTCGAGCACTCACCCGGGGCCAACGTTGGTTTTGCCGACTTGACGGTCAAGAAAGATGTCGTTGCTGAGGTTGAATCCAAGATAATTGAGAGTGGTTGGCGCATTGCGGGGGAGGCCAAGTAATGGGCGCACTCGTCGTTGCAGTGGATGGGCCAGCGGGCTCCGGTAAATCGAGTGTGAGCAAAGCCGTTGCCCGCGAGCTTGGTTACAGCTATTACGACACTGGTGCCGCCTACCGGGCACTCGCCTATGCGGCCTTAGATGCTGGTGTTGATTCCAGCAATCAGGACGCAGTGGTCGCCCTACAGGGCAGCGTGTCCTACGTGGCTTCTGAAGACCCGGACAATCAGCACTTCAGCGTGGACGGCGTGGATGTGACGGAGGCGATTAGGGGCCACGAGGTGTCCGGCAGCGTGTCGGCAATCGCCAAGCACCCGCTCGTGCGCCAAGGACTCGTTGATCATTTCAGAAATGTGATTGCGGCCTGCGCGCGACCCGGGATTGTGATGGAAGGGCGAGACATCACTACCGTTGTGGCACCAGACGCCCCGGTTCGAGTTCTGCTGACCGCCGACGAGGACACCCGCATTGCACGACGTCAGGCTGAAGTTGCTGGCACCGCGGCTGCCCCGAGCGTCGCGCAGGCCTTGAGTTCGAGGGATCGCAGCGACCAAACTGTTGTGGATTTCATGAACGCGGCGCCTGGTGTGACTCTTCTGGATTCGACGCCCCTCACTTTTGACGAGACAGTGCGAGAACTCCTTCGCATCATTGCGATTACCAAGGAGACCGTATGAGTACCCCAGACGATGAGTTTGACGATTCGGCCATTGAGCCAGACTTAGAGCTGGCCAAACGGTTGGCCGAGCTCGATGAGGGCGAAAGCGACCAGCGCGCTGGTGCGCTGCGGCAAGGTCTCGATGAGTATGAACTAGATGACGAAGACCAAGCTCTTCTCTCAGGCTGGGAAGACAGCGACGGGGAGCTCCCCGCCATGGGCGCGCTGCCTGTTTTGGCCGTCGTGGGTCGACCCAATGTCGGTAAGTCAGCTCTGGTCAACCGAATTCTTGGCCGGCGTGAAGCTGTGGTGCAGGACATTCCTGGCGTGACCAGAGATCGTGTGTCCTACAAAGCACTGTGGAACACCACGCACTTCACTCTCGTTGACACCGGTGGGTGGGAGCCAGACGCTAAAGGGATTGCTAAGTCTGTGGCGCTCCAGGCAGAGGTCGCCATCGACCTGGCAGACGTCATTCTCTTCGTGGTCGATGCCATCGTGGGCGCGACCTCAACTGACGAGCAGGTCGTGAAGCTGCTGCGCCAGAGCGACAAGCCAGTCATTCTCGTGGGTAACAAGGTCGATGATGTCCGCCACGAAGCCGATGCGGCCGCGCTCTGGAACTTAGGCCTTGGCGAACCGTGGCCAGTATCAGCCCTCCACGGCCGTGGAGTGGCTGACCTCCTCGACCACGTGGTTGCGCTGTTGCCTAAGGAGTCGGCAACCGCAAAGCCCGAAATGGGTGGCCCGCGCCGCGTGGCACTGCTTGGTCGGCCCAACGTGGGTAAATCGAGTTTGCTCAACAAGGCTGCTGGATCTGAGCGGGTAGTCGTCAACGAGCTTGCTGGCACAACCCGCGACCCGGTGGACGAGTTGGTCGAGATTGCTGGCACCACCTGGCGTTTTGTCGACACCGCCGGTATCCGCAGACGGGTTCACATGCAGCAGGGTGCGGATTTCTATGCAAGCCTGCGCACCACAGCTGCTTTGGAAAAGGCCGAAGTGGCTGTTGTCCTCCTAGATGTGTCCGAGCCGATTAGCGAACAGGATGTTCGCATCATCGACTTGGTGTTGGAATCAGGTCGAGCGCTTGTTCTTGCGTTCAATAAATGGGATCTGCTCGATGATGACCGCAGGCGCTATCTCGAGCGCGAGATTGAGCAAGACTTAGCCCACGTGGCGTGGGCTCCGCGGGTCAATATTTCTGCCACCACGGGTCGCCACATTGAGAAGCTCGTGCCAGCCCTGGAGGTTGCGCTGGACTCATGGGACACCCGGGTCGCAACCGGCAAGTTCAATGCTTTCCTTGCCGAACTGGTTGCTGCCCACCCGCACCCTGTGCGGGGAGGGCGGCAGCCAAGAATCTTGTTTGGCACTCAGGCCACGACCAGGCCACCGACGTTCGTCTTGTTCACGAGTGGCTTTCTGGACCCCCAATACCGGCGCTTTATTGCCAGGCGTCTGCGGGAAATCTATGGGTTTGAGGGTTCACCCATTCAGATCAATGTTCGAGTTCGAGAGCGACGCGGGAAGAAGAAGTAACTGTGTCCGCCCAGCCCCCCCCGCTTCCGCCAGAGCACCTGAGAGACCCGGGTGATGCCTGGGTTGAAGGCCCGGATGGGAAGCGCTACTGGGGGCGCTTTGGCGCAGCTGGGCTTCTCGTTGTGCATCCACCGCTGGGGGTTCTCTTGCAGTTGCGCGCTGACTGGTCGCACCACGGTGGAACGTGGGGAATACCTGGTGGGGCGCTGAAGATGGGGGAGGACGCTGTGTCAGCTGCCTTGCGAGAAGCCCACGAGGAAGCCATGGTGCCTGGCCACCAGGTTCGCGTACTCGAGACTACGATCTTGGACCTTGGCTTCTGGTCCTACACGACAGTCATGGGAGTCAGCGACGACTACTTCGAACCTGACGAGACAGATGCTGAGAGTTCTGCCCTCGAATGGGTCCCCATTGAGGAGGTGTCGCTTCGAGACCTGCATCCTGCGTTCGCTGCGGCATGGCCGGAATTGCGCCAGCGCTTGCTCCTAGCGCGATAGACTCGTCAAGTTGCCGGCGAGAAATTGCCGTCTGCCACGGGCTGTGGCGCAGCTTGGTAGCGCACTTGACTGGGGGTCAAGGGGTCGCAGGTTCAAATCCTGTCAGCCCGACTGGGAAGTAGCGGTTTCTCCTTACGTCGTTCCCCACGGTGTTCCCCAAAACGGCACTGGCTCGGTCCGCGATCAACGACCAAAGCCGTGTGCGCGGACGTTCCTGGCGATACGGAGCGGCCCAGGACCGGGAATACACCAAAAGTTGCTATTGAGTTGGGGTGACAGCTCAACGCTTCCGCTTCCTGCTCCAACAGGCGGATGCGTTTATTCGCTTCACGCAGTTCGGCGGACTGTGTTGACGTGGTTCCCGGTTTCACACCGTTTTCTATATCGGCGCGTTTCAACCACGTCGACAACGTAATCGGGTGAATCCCAAAATCAGCAACAATCTTCTCCAGGGTTACCCCTGGTTCGCGGTTAAGAGCCACCTGGACAACGTCCCTGCGAAACTCCATCGGATAAGCATTGGTCATGGTCAACATCCTTCCAGCCAACCCTCCGGGTTAGCCACATCAGGTGTCACCTAAACCTGCATCAGACCCCAACGAGGGATACCCGCTGGCCTAATTCCTCTTGCGCGCCCGGTTCTCGACGTGGATTGGCATCGTGGCCGAGGGTGTCACCTGTCCCGAGAGATCTGACGTCATTGGGGGAACTCGCCCTTCGCATGCCCCTCCGCACGAACGATTCACATCACCTGGGAAGGGCAGTGAAGGTATGTAGTTTTATCTAGTGTGACAAGAAACGTTCGAAATGTGAAAACTTAAGTTCCACGAGCAGACGCTGTCATAAAATTCCATAGCTTCAAGATTTCCTGCACGAGAGTGTCATATTTCTCTACCTATTTTTAGGAATATGCCTATGAGACAACTGGTCCTGGCTTCGACCTGCCTCGCGCCCCTCAGAACGGTGTGAGAATTCCCACCAGTAGCTGTGCTTTTCGGAGTATTTGCTCCGCAGCAGTGATTCCCTGTTCAAGATCATCCGGGTGAGCGCTGGCGCTGTTGACATCCGGGTACTGGCTCTCATTCCTTCGTCGCCGCATCCACTGAAACTCCCGAAACTCTCCCTGAGGGGGTGGCTCAAACTGCGCGAGAGCTGCCTCGAGCAACACTGCATGAGCACCCTCTCCTCTGGCTCTCAAGCCTTGAACAATAAGCAGTGAGGCGAGTGAGAGCCTGGCAACGTCATAGGCAAGCCCAAAAGCACCGACTGGGTCCTTGGAAGCTAAAGTTCGGCTGGAAAGAAGATGTCTTTCCGCCTGCACCAGGTAGTGGGTTGCCAGCGCTGCGTTAGCAGGAACCCGTGCGAGCTGACCGTCGTGGATCAGCTTCTCGAGAGTCGCGCGTCCTTGCTCCCATCTTGTGACCATGGTGTTCCTTCCCAGGTCAGAGGGACCCTGGGTTTGGATCGTAGGGAAGCAAGAAAGGGGTCGTCGGATTCTCTCCACAGGTTTTCGGACACAACCCGGATGTTGATGTCTTTGCCCAGAATGGTCTCTGCCTTTCGGGCAGCCTCATCGAGCAGTGCTCGGTTAGGATTCCCCACCACCAGCACATCAATGTCCTGCGGGACCCCAACGCTGGCCCCCATGCGGAGCTCCGCCCAGGAGCCATATATTTCTGCTGAGTCGATTCCAGGAATTCCACTCAAAAGTCGAGGAACGACGGTGACCGGTCCATATGTTTGAGCCAGCAGCACCACCAACGGTTCAAAAACTGAGCTTTCCCTCTCAGCCTGCACCACGGTGGCTTGTCCGACCTTCTGTCTGGAAACCCAGCCAGCCTTCACCACCCGCCCCGCCTCACGGTGAACACTCGCATAGGCAGATCCGGTGAGCCTCGCCAACTCCGCCACCGTGAATCCTCGATCGGGATTCAAGAACAGGTGAGCCAGCATCTCTCCCTGCATGTCACTGCGAAAAAGAGGAGAAATAGACGGAGCCACAGTATTCATATACACGATAGTACTATGGTGTATATGAATTATTGACTGTCGTGGGGAGTGATATCCCGATAGTCCGCGGCTCTTTTCCGAGCGACCAAGGAAAGCTCCCACCCAGCCTGCAGGTTAAGCCAGAACTCTGGGCTCGTGCCGAAGTATCGAGCCAAACGCATCGCGGTGTCAGCAGTCACTCCACGCTTACCTCGAATGATCTCGCTGATGCGCATCGCGGGAACACCGATAGCCCTCGCTAGTGATCGTTGGCTAATGTCCAGCTCCTCCAGGAACTCTCTCTGCAAGATCTCTCCAGGGGAAATTGGCAGAGCTGAGACATAACGGCGTCCAACCGGAGAGGGCATGCCTGGTTCACGCGTGATAGTCAACTAACCCAACCCCTTCCGGTCCTTCGCTAGTCCATCCAAAAATAATCCTCCATTGAGCGTTTACGCGGATACTCCAACGTGAGTGGAGATCTCCCTGCAATTTTTCCAACCTCAGAGATCTCAACGCGGCTAAATCCCCAAGAGTTGATGCTGAATCCAAGAGAACGAGTTTCTGTTGGGCAATTCGACACACATGGGGATGCCACTTGCGCGAACCTCCTTGCGTGAACACCTCTTCGGTGTGCTTGTCACCGAACGAAAGAATCATCCGGCGACTGTATTGGAAAACAATACACAATGCCAACGGTTATCCACAACTGCTTGTGGTGCCTGATGTGCTGCCCAGAAGAGCCCACAAGATGACGAAGGGGCGAGAGCATTGCTCTCGCCCCTTCGTGGTGTCAATGCTTAGGCGAGCAGTGCTGCGGGGTCCACATCTGCTGGGACCAAGACGGCGTCGATGACGTGGATGACTCCGTTGGAGGCCATCACATCAGTCGCCGTGACGGTGGAGGAGCCGTTGATCTTCACACCATCGGCAACCACAACAGAGAGCATGGAGCCCTCGACGGTGGCAACGTCGCCGGAGGCGACATCAGCGGCCATGACCTTGGCGCCCACCACGTGGTAGGTGAGGATCTTGACGAGGGTCTCGCGGTTCTCCTCGAGCAGCAACGCGTCAACGAGGCCTGCGGGCAAAGCAGCAAAGGCCTCATTGGTGGGAGCGAACACGGTGAAGGGTCCTGCACCCTGAAGGGTCTCGACCAAGCCGGCGGCGCCTACCGCTGCGACCAAAGTGGAAAAGGACTCGTTGCCGGAGGCAACGGCGACAATGTCGCCTACAGTCTCGGTGGCGTGGTCAGTTGGTGAATCTGTCATGTATTTCTCCTTAGTGGTGACTCATGAGGGTGGTAGAACAAGGACGCCTCACAAGCCGAACAACGCCCCAAAAAAAAAGTAGGTACCCGAGATGTACTGCGGGTGTCTAGGGGATGCACGTGGGCTGTGAGTCTCAAAAACACGGCTTATCTATAGACCACTAGGGCAGACTCTCTAGCCACCCTCACCCTCGCTACACTTCCCTCATGCGCAGAATTGTCGGTCTCACCCGCTACACGGTCTTTGTTCCCGCCATTGCCTCAATTCTGGGGGCGCTGCTCTTGATGGCCCATGACTCCATCCTCGTTTCCAAAGTATGAAATCTCCAACAAACCCAGGGCGATTCACCCCAGTGGGATAGGTGTATTTGACGTAGCGAGATGGAAGATCGCCGTCTGTGCCCTGCGAGTTGCACCACATGAGCGCATTTGTGAAGACTCTCCTTGCTCTCCTCCTGGGCGGGCTGTCGGGTGATGTCGAGAGTGCTTTTAACGAGGGAGATGGCTTTGGCGCCCTAATTTGGCTGATGATTGTAACCTTGCCGCTTGGCGCCATAATTGCCCTCGTCGGATTGGTCCTGTTGGTCGTGTCGCTTATTCGCAGGACGAGAGAGCCGCGTCCCTGAGGACTGTGCCGGAAAGAACACACATCGCTCAGTTGTGTCGGGGCGGCGACATTGCGCGAATTACGTGCTCAGCACGACAGGGACCGCTTGTCCAACGTTCATGCTGGCAGGACATCAGGCGCTCAGCGTTGATTAGAGACTAGAGATCGAGGATTGCCATTTTCTGGTCATCGGGCAACTCCAGGAACGCCATGAATTCAACGTCGAAGGCTTCCGGCGTCATTCCAAAGGCTTCCTCAAAGGCGGCCTCCCACCCGAGTTCCTCGGCCTCTGGATAGACGTTCTCGAGCAGGACATCTGGGCTGGTGCCGCCCACCAAGTACGCGATGGCCCACGCTCCCATGGAGTACGCCAAGGCTTCGCAATCGTCACCGTAAGAATCGAGAGACAGCAAAGTCTGTCCGGAACAGTCCCCAGCGAGCGACTGGTCAATACTTGCGAGGTACTCTTCCATCACTGAGTCCATGGTGACCACATAATCGTTATACACCGCGGGTAGGGCTCCGTCGTTCTGCAATTTGTGGAACAGCGTGAGCGACATGAATTCTGCCCCTCCCTCGACGAACCATACTGGCCCGTCCGCCGCTGCGCGTGTGTCCTGATCGAGGGTTTCAATCTGACCTGACTGCACCCCGTGCCAGTATTCGTGGAGCACGGTAAGGAGGTCCGAGTCCCCGGAATTGCCGGGGTATCCGCTCAGACCGAGCGGGTCCGAAGACATGAAAATGTGGGTGCCCCACTGTGGGTTGCCAGTCCATCCGGCTTCTCCGACCCACTGATCACCGCTCTGCGCTAGCTGGCCGAGTTCGAGGTAATACCTCCCGTAGCCCTTGACCGCGTCTGATGCGTTTTCCGACTCAAAACACTCCTCGTAGTTCTGGTCGCCACGGGAATCACGTCGCGCGCAGTACTCTTCAGTCAGTTCGACGCCAGCGTCTTCATCCACGCCATAGATCCAATATTCAACAGGCCAGGAATACCCCCACTCGGCAACCCCGAGGAGGAGCACCTGCTCCACAATGGAGGAAATCTCTGGGTCTAAATCAGAAGCAACAAAAACTTCGACGGAAATCGGTGCCGCGGGGTCTAGTTCGGTGTTCCCCTCGTCGCCGACAGACCCGGCGGTCTCGCTGGTAGCACCGTCATCCACACCAAGCGCGTCCAGGTCGGGGTCAGCAGAACACGCCGACCCAGCCAAGATAACGACCGAGAGCCCCAGGGCCATGAGCGTTTTATTCATCACGATTGTCTCCAGCGGTCGGTTGGATGTTGCCAGACGTCACACAAACTCTGCGATGA
>Ga0247833_1008899_pt1 | contig 9978 bp, 11 predicted proteins | sample LaCruzMarch2015__7_FD_187117 | JGI IMG/M metagenome (GOLD analysis project Ga0247833, IMG submission 187117) | Freshwater microbial communities from meromictic Lake La Cruz, Castile-La Mancha, Spain - LaCruzMarch2015_8m | ecosystem: Environmental > Aquatic > Freshwater > Lake | place: Spain...
AAATTGGACGCCGCGATAGCGGAGAAGTGGTAATCAAAATTGATCCGCGTTATTTCAGGCCAGCAGAGGTGGAAACGCTATTGGGGGATCCCACAAAAGCCCATGCCAAATTGGGCTGGAAACCCACCACAAGCTTGGAGGAATTGGTGGCAGAAATGGTAACGGCCGATCTGGAAGAAGCTAAAAAGGAGGCGTATCTACGCCGCAAAGGCTTCAAGGTGGTGGGAGCACAGCAGGAATGAATCCAACCCAAACATTAATTAAGCCAAGCAATAAAATATATGTTGCTGGCCACCGTGGCATGGCGGGTAGTGCCATTTGCCGGGCGCTTAGCAAGGCAGGCTACTCAAATCTGCTCACTTCCCCACGGGCAGATCTAAATCTATTAGATGAAGCAGCTGTGAAAAATTGGTTTGAAATTAATAAACCAGATGTGGTAGTGGTAGCGGCAGCCAAGGTGGGTGGGATTCTTGCAAATAATAATTATCCAGCAGATTTTTTACTAGAAAATCTAAAAATTCAAACAAATATAATTGAAACCGCCTGGCGCAGTGGCGTGCGGCGTTTATTATTTCTTGGTAGCAGTTGCATTTATCCAAAATTTGCAACCCAACCAATTAAAGAAGAATCTCTATTAACAGGCGCCCTTGAAACAACCAATGAATGGTATGCAATCGCGAAAATTGCCGGCGTAAAGCTATGCCAAGCCCTACGCAAACAACACGGCTTTGATACAATCAGCCTGATGCCACCAAATCTTTACGGGCCAGGCGATAACTATCACCCAAGCAACAGCCATGTAATAGCAGCCTTATTAAGAAGATTCTATGAAGCGCATCAAAATAATACACCTAGCGTTACATGTTGGGGTAGCGGAACACCAAGACGGGAGTTTTTGCATGTGGATGATCTAGCAACAGCGGTAGTTTTTTGTCTAGAAAATTGGGATCCAAGCAGAATTGGAACTCCAAAAGATCAAAGCGGAGAGCCATTAAACTACTTAAATGTGGGTAGTGGCAGCGATATAACGATAAAAGAGCTGGCTGAATTAATTGCAGAAAAGATTGGATTTAAAGGTTTAATAAATTGGGACAGCTCCAAGCCTGAAGGCACGCCACAAAAACTACTTGATGCGAGCAAATTAAAATCACTTGGATGGGAAGCAAAAATTTCAACAGATAATGGCATAACCACAACAATAGAAAATTACCCAAAAGAGTCTAGAACCTCTAAATACTAAAATATAATCATGGAAAGTTAAGTTAATTATGACAATAAATCGCCAAAAGCCTGCAATTACAGTAATAACACCAACCCTAAATGCAGCAAAAACAATTGAAGATAATCTCAAAAGTGTTGCAATTGCCATAGAGGAACTTACGAAAATTAATGAATATTGCGAGCATCTAGTAATTGATGGTGGATCCACAGACGACACAATAAAAATTGTTCAACAACACGCAAGAATCCACTCCTTCTGTTGTTTGATTAAGCAGAAAGGAACCGGGGCTTATGGAGGGATGAACGAGGGCCTAGCAAAAGCGGATGGGGAATACAGCCAAATAATAAATGCAGATGACATCATAATAAATCCAAGGCAATGGGCTTGCATGATTTCAGAAGTAAAGTATAGGGAAAAAGCCATTGCAATTAGTTCAATAATATATTTTCATCGGCCAGATATAATCTTTGACGACATATGGAAAGTGTATAAACTACCTGCCCACGAGGAAAATTGGCACAAGAAACTGATGAACGGACTCCATTATCCTCATCCTGGTTTCATAGCTAGAACTAAAATATATAGAGTGATTGGCTTCGACGAGAAATATACACTTTCAGCAGACTACAAAGCCATGCATATAATGCTAATAAACACAAAAATAGAGGAGATAGAAATTTATAAAGATATTTTTATTGCAATGGATAAAAATGGTGCATCAAGTACATGGCAAGGAAAAAAAATTGGCATGAACCAATTAAAACAAATTAATTTAGAATTAGGAATAAAAAGTCCATCATGGCAGCGCTATTTAGGCAAGGCAACAAGGAAGATCCTGCAAAAGATGGGGCGAATAATCAAAAACCAAAGCGTTAACCTGGTAAGATATGAAATAAATAAAAAACATGGGGAACTCTAACAATGAATAAAACAGCATTAGTTGCAGGGGTTACTGGACAGGATGGCGCCTATCTAAGTAAGTACTTACTTACAAAGGGATACCGTGTTGTGGGAACTAGCAGAGATTCGCAGAATTGCGATCTAAGCAAATTAGATCTACTTGGCATAAAACCGGATGTGCAACTAGTTTCATTAGCCTTGAATGATTTCCGGAGTGTATTGAAGGTATTAAGCGGAATAGAACCACATGAAATCTATAACCTTGCTGGCCAAACAAGCGTTGGGCTTTCCTTTGAACAACCTGTGGAATGTATGGAATCTATAGCGGGAGGCACGTTAAACTTCCTTGAAGTAATGAGATATTTGAACTTACCAAGCAAGTTATTTAGCGCAGGGAGTACGGAAAGCTATGGCGACTTGGGTGAGAGAATAGCGACAGAAGAAACTGCATTTCGTCCACAAAGCCCATATGCTGTGGCAAAAAGCACTGCCTATTGGCAAGTTGCTAATTACCGGCAGGCATATAACTTGTATTGCTGCACAGGTATCCTAAGCAATCATGAATCACCATTAAGAGGAAAAAGATTTGTTACACAAAAGATCATTCAATGTGTGAAAGAGATAAAACAAGGTTTAAGAAAAGAACTGCGTCTTGGCAATTTAGATATTTGGCGAGACTGGGGCTGGGCCCCAGACTATGTAGAAGCAATGCATTTGATGCTGCAAAATGAACAACCAAAAGATTACCTAGTCGCAACAGGAAAAACGCACTCACTACTAGAATTTGTTGAATTATCATTTAAAAAAGTTAATCTAAATCATCACGATTATCTGATAAGTGATAGGTCTTTTTTTAGGCCTAGCGATCTACGCTATTCAGCTATTGATCCAAGCCTGATAACAAAGGAACTAGGCTGGCAATCAAAAACAAACTTTAGCCAAATAGTAGAACGGATGTTTGATGATCAAAAGTATTAACCTGGTTTCAAGCAAGCAGTATAAAAATCTATATGCTCATCTAGCATCCGCGGTAAAGAATAATAGGAACATAATTGCTGATAGCGCCTAATACCAAGGGATTGCTGTGGTTTTTTAGGTTCAGCAATTGCCGCTGATGCAAGGGCCTCAGCCCAAAGAGCTATATTAAAAGGAGATATACATGTAGCGAAATCAACTGCAACTTCCCTGTGCACTTCGATATCAGAAATAATTAAAGCGGCATTACACACAAGCGCCTCAATAACAGGCAAGGAAAAACCTTCGGATAAAGATGGAATCAAAACTGCAAGAGAATTTAAATACAACCATGCTAAATTTGAATCGGATACCTCTAAAACAAGAACTAAGTTATTTAAACCATTATCGTTAATAAATTTTTTCTCATCATGATTCAAGGGGCCACCACCGGCAAATATGAGCAGGGGCAAAGGAGATATTTTTGTTGTTTTTGCATTCAAAAGAGCATAAGCACGCAATAGCAACAAACCATTTTTATAAGCATACCGCTTACCAACCATTAGAAAGAAGGGTTGTTTAGGAAGCAAGGGTGCAACTGGATCAAGATGGTGAATATTAGTAGCCAAATGAATGATTGAAATCGGCACTGAAAATTCTGGAACGTAGAAAGATAGATCATCAGCGCTTGCTGCACTTATACTAATTATAGAGTTACTTGCTTTAAGCCAAGAAAGTTTGTTGGAATGGGGAGATCTTAACTGAGTCAAGAAGAATTGATCTGGGAATCGTTCTGGAGTCATATCGAATAGCGTTGATACAAGCGATTGCGCAGGCCTGAGGCGGTATGGGGAACCGCCATAAAATGTGGGATGAAGTATTTGCGGGATTGCTGGCGTTGAATGGAAACTAAGCCTAAAAAAGGGGCTACTAAAACTGGAAACGTCAACAGCGCGTGATGGTAGACCAACTGCTAGGGCGTTGAAATAACTACTAATCCCGCCGTAACGCTGGCGTTTAAATATTTGATCATCGTAGCCAACATGAAAGATTCCCAAAACAAAGAGTAAGCCGAGCGCGTATGGACTAGCTTAAACCAATACTAAAACCAAGCAAAAATGAGGATTGGATTCGACATAAGCCAAACTGGCGGCAAAAAAGCCGGTTGTGGATACTATGCAGATTCATTAATTAATAATATATTAAGTACGGACGAGAAGAATGAATACACATTACTAACAAACTTTGGGAGCTTTTACCATGATCGACTGATGGGATTTAGATCTACATACACTGATAAAAAAATACGCTATGGCCCGCGAATAATTAGCAAAAGAGCAGCAATAAAATATTGGAATGGCAAGGAAGGATATAACTTTCTAAATAAATTCAACATTATTCATGCAAATAACTATTGGTGTCCGCCCTGGGAGATAAAATCAAAACTTATTTATACACTTTATGATGTAAGCGTTATTGACAATCCGGAATGGAGTACAAGCAAAAACAATGAGGGCTGCCGGGCAGGGCTTATAAATGCATCAAAATTTGCTACATATATAGTTGCAATATCAAACGCGACAAAGCAAGCATTTCTATGCCAATTTCCATATGTAGATGAAAAGAAAATCTTTGTTATATATCCAGCTTCTAGGCCTGGAATAAACAAACAGGGGGCGGATCCTGTAAAACCTAAGCATAAAATATTTAGGACTGAAACTCCATTTCTATTAAGTGTGGGAACAATTGAACCAAGAAAGAATCAAGCTTTCTTATTAAGAGTGTATGATCAATTCAGGAATCAAAACAGACAAGTAATACCACTAATTTTTATTGGTAAAAAAGGATGGTTAACAGATGATTTCATGGAAGAAGCGAAGAAAAGCAAATGGAAAGCCGACATTCACTTGCTGGGGTATGTAGATGAAAGTGAGTTGAGCTGGTTATATCAAAACTGCTTGATAAATCTATATCCAAGCCTCTACGAAGGGTTTGGATTGCCAGTGCTTGAAGGGCTTAAAGAAGGAGCGGCAACGGTTTGCTCAAATACAACATCTATGCCTGAAATTGTAGGTGATTGTGGCATTATGGTCTCCCCTACAGACAAAGAAGGATGGGTTAATGCAATTGAACTATTAGTAAAAAACAAAGTGAAAAGATTAGAATTAAAAGAAAAATCAGTATTAAGAGCCGAGCTATTCAATTGGGAATGCAGCACCAATCAGATTTTAGATCTATATGATTCCTTGAGGAATTAATAAAAACCTAATTGATGCTGCGAGTTGTGTCAGATTGAAAGCTCCCCTTTTAAGGCTTTTGCATAACCAGATTCAGCGGTCTTAAATACCGCAATTTGGGCTTCAAGGCGCGCAAGTTCCTGCTGAACGAATTGAAGACTCACAACTTGTGCATTTGCAGTTTCAGAGAGAAATTCTGTGTTGTATTCAACACCATCTATTGTGATTAAGGCCATGAAAGTGAAATGTTAGGCGAATTTAAATTACATCAACCAACAAGTTCTCAAAAGTAGGGAGAACCGAACCTAACAAAACCAAACCTATTGCACCTGAGAACAATGTGAAATTAAGAACAAATATGCTAGAATTATAAAAATTATTTGATTTATGGTTACTACTGCAGCTAATTTTGGCGATCCAATGTATTTGGCTGGATATGACTACGGTGGTGTAGTAAAAATTACTTATAACGGAAGGTTTGGAACTGGTGTATTGCTATATGATGGAAAATCAATTTTAACATGTGCGCATTTATTCACTAATGATTTAACTAACGCATCGGTATCGTTCCTTACTGATGTAAACCCAGTATATTACCAATCCAAGAGCTTTAGTTTAAACCCCAATTATGACGGTATAAATAATAATGATTTGGCTATAGTTTCACTTGCCTCAAACGCTCCCACCTTGGCGCAACGTTATGATATTTATCGAAACAAGAATGAAATTAGCAAACAGTTCACTATCGTTGGCTATGGCAAAAATGGAACCGGCAATAGCGGTTATGCTAGTAATAGTGAATCAAGTAATATAAGATATAAAGCGATTAATACTTTTGATGCTGATGCTACTGAGCTTAAAACAAATCTTGGTTCATCTATTAATTGGACTCCATTACCAGGCACTCAATTGTTAGCTGATTTTGACAACCAAATCGCAACAAATGACGCACTAGGAAATTTAATTAATAAAAATGATCTCGGCGTTGGTATTAATGAAGGATTTATTGCTCCTGGAGATAGTGGAGGGCCTGCTTTTATTGATGCAAAAGTTTCCGGGATTGCATCTTATACAACTTCTTTGCGTAATGGTCTAATTAATCCAGATGTGGATAACATCACCAATAGTAGCTTTGGTGAAATTGGATCCTGGCAGCGGATAAGCACGTATCAGGAATGGATAGATAAAACAATCCGAGGCAATTATATGAATGCGCCATCAAAACCTGCGGATGTTAAAGTTGAAATAAAAGAAGGCAATGAAGGCTTAAATTTCGCATATTTTTTATTGACTTTTAATGGTATACGCGCAAATGAAGGTGACATTTTAAGTGTTGAATATAGCACACGAGATGGTTCGGCAAATGCTGGCATTGATTATTTAGCTGTTAGTGGAAAACTAAATTTGTATCCTGGTGAGATTACAGCTGTTATACCAATTGAGGTAATTGGAGATACTCAATACGAACAAAATGAAACCTTTTATCTTGATGTATTTAACCCAATTGGAGGAAAATTCATTGGCAATGTTACCACTCTTTCAGCGATACGCACCATATTAAATGATGACGCAAAACCAATTATTTAGCTTGTAATAATTCTAAGAAGTTTTACAAGTTACTCTTTTTCTTTGATCAGTTTTAACTCCTACTGAATCTCCTGCATTTTATGAATGCTGATCACACAGCGCTGAAGTTTGCGCACAAGAGACCGGGGTGAGCTTCACAAGCGTTGCACTAACAAGTTCCCCAACATTAGAGTTAATTCAATCGACTGATCAACCCAACAAACGCATTTCGTCCTCACTCTGGGTGCTTTGTCACTGATAAACATCTTTTCGGTGACCAATCCTCACCACCAACACGCAAACGCCTCATACCCTCAAGTTCTCCCTTGAGGGCTGAACTAGTAGCTCTCGATCGATCTTTTGCAGAGCATTTAGTGCTTTAACAGCACTGCGCTTAATCTGCAGCGAGTAGTGCATTTCGCACCTCAGACCAGTTCATCAAGGGATCAGCGGGGTCTTTGAGTGCTTCTATGCCACAGCGCAAATCCTCCACGTCGTCAAGGTAGTACTCAATGGCCTGGCGGATCACATCAGCTCTGGATCGTTTGAGATGCTCAGCGGCAGCATCCAGCTCAGCGCTAAGACCATCGGGTAGTCGGGCCGTCACTTGCACCACGTTGCCTTCATCTCAATGTCATTGACATTAACATGATTTGAACTGGGAAATGGGGCAGCTTTCATGCCTCATTTTGCATTTGGCGGATTCAGCATTTATTCAACTTCCCTATCAACCCACCAGCCACATTGCAAGCATCCAGCAAGGTTTCATGGGCTAGGTGAGCATAACGCTGGATCATCGAGGCCTGCCTGCTTGCGGGCATTATCCCAGGAGTAGTAAACAGAACTAAAAGGTTTATCAGTTTTAGGATTAGGGAAGATGTAGCCGTTATGGCCTGAGGGTTGCTTACGGCCTTGTCTGCTTTTGTTTTAGGGATTTTCCATAAGCGGCGCTGCCAATCGATATATTCCCAGCGTGCATCAAAAACCTCTCTTTTTCTTGCACCAGTAAGAAAGCGTTGGCGTTTATTATCTACTTGCATTAGCGCTAAATTAAAGATGTAGCGCAATAATACTAAGTATTTATTAAAATGTACCCGGAGCTTTGCCGTCATGAATCCATTTTCGCTGTATAGCAAAGATATCAGTACGTTTTATAATATCTAATTCTTTATTCCCTAAAACTGGCAGTAAATGAACTCTTAATGTAAAAAGATCGCAAGGTAAATTGCAACGCCTTTCAAGCCATCTTCCAGGTCGCAGTAGACCGACCTATTGCTATGGCCGGCTCTTACTGCACTCCTGCCGGGAGCTGGGCTTTAAATGGTTCAGCCATCAGCTTGACGAGAGCTTCTGGGTTGCGAATGTCCACGCAGAGCAACGTGGGGCCGATGAACTCCAGCGTGTAGCCATCCCCTTCCAGCACCAAATCTGGAATGCCCCTCAGGCTTGGATGGCGCATCAGGATCGCGCCAGTGTCTGCGTCCACCAGGCGCTCCATCCCTTCAAGCTGGGCGGTTAAGAGCTGGTTTTGAGCCATCGTTTTGCTCCGATGCGATTGGCCACGGTGCGATGGTCCGTGGGGTATGTAGTGATCACTCTCTCCCCATTCTGGCTCAGAATCGTGATCCATGGTCGAGCCTCCCACTCCGTCACCACAACGGTTGCGCTTGTTGTGAGATCCAGGAAGCACTGGCCTTGCTGGAGGGCTGCTTTCCACGCTGATAGCCGTTCGCCTGAGATTCCATAGGTATCAAGCTTATTGGTGGCGTGGCCGCTCAGCTCCATCGCCAACTGGCTTCTCTCTCATGAAGTCTAACTACTAGAACGTCCTCCCCTGGCATTCAGCATTTATTCAACCTCCCTATCAGTCCACCCGCCACATTGCATGCCTCCAGGAGCGTTTCATGGGCTAGGTGGGCATAACGCTGGGTCATTGAGCTATTGCTATGGCCGAGAAGTTGTTGCAGCTCATAAAGCGATCTACCGCCATTTATTAAAAAGGATGCAAAGCTATGGCGCAAATCATGCATGCGTAGATCATCCAGGCCTGCCTGCTTGCGGGCAGTATCCCAGGAGTAGTAAACAGAACTAAAAGGTTTATCAGTTTTGGGATTAGGGAAGATGTAGCCGCTATGGCCTGATGGTTGCTTACGGCTCTCCAATAGCTCAAGGGCTGCTGCGCATAGGGGCACATACCGGGCCTTACCAGCTTTGGTTATTGGGATTTTCCATAAGCGGCGCTGCCAATCGATGTATTCCCAGCGTGCATCTAAAACCTCTCTTTTTCTTGCACCAGTTATAAGCAGCATTGAAACAATTGGCTCCAATACTATATTTTCGCTATGGCGCACGGCATTAATTAAAGATTGAGCCTCGTCTGCACAGAGAAAGCGCTGGCGTTTATTATCAACCTGCATTAGGGCTAGATTCTTTATTGGATTAATAGCTAAACCAGGCACCTCCCATTTAAGCGCTAAATTAAAGATATAGCGCAATAATACTAAGTATTTGTTAATTGTGCCTGGGGCTTTGCCATCATGAATCCATTTTTGCTGTAAGGCAAAGATATCAGTGCGTTTTATAATGTCTAATTCTTTATTTCCTAAAACCGGCAGTAAATGCACCCGAAGAGTGGAAAGATCACATTTCCAAGAGCGTTTATAGGTTTGGATATAAGGCAGATATTGCTCCGTAATAAATTGCAAGAAGGTGGGGGTAGATCGCAATAAGACTTGATCTTCTGCTGGATCACCACCAAGAGCAATTGTGGTGCGAGCAGAATCTGCCAAGGAGCGTGCTTGAGCAAGGCTGAGATCACGGGCATTGCCAAGCCGGTGTTGATGGCGCTTACCCCGTTTATTGGTGTAGGTGAGATACCAAGTGCGGCCAGCAGATTCACGCACCTCCAAGGAGAGGCCTTTACAAGGGCATCGCGATAAACGGCTTTGCGGGATCCAGGGGGGCATACAAGTGATGGAAGCGGTATCTATCAGCAAAGGCATTATCATTACTGACCCTTGGCCTTGAGAATGAAAGTGATATTCCTAGTTCTTCCATTTTTGCAGCTAATGTAAATGATCGCAATCGCTACGCGGAAGC
>Ga0247833_1008901_pt1 | contig 9977 bp, 9 predicted proteins | sample LaCruzMarch2015__7_FD_187117 | JGI IMG/M metagenome (GOLD analysis project Ga0247833, IMG submission 187117) | Freshwater microbial communities from meromictic Lake La Cruz, Castile-La Mancha, Spain - LaCruzMarch2015_8m | ecosystem: Environmental > Aquatic > Freshwater > Lake | place: Spain...
CGGTTTGCAGATGCTGGTGACGGCACCCTTTTGCCCGGCGACAGTCTTTTGGCCTATCTTCCGACCGGAGAGATTTTGGGCACCGCGACGGCTTTGGCAGAAATCGTCAAACGTGAAGGCGCAAACCGGATTGCAACTTTCAGTTTTGCCGTTCAACGTCAGGGCAAGGCCACCGAGGGCTTTTTCAAAGTCGAAGACCCCATGATATTGGGCCGCAAGCAACCATAAGTCCCGGAGAAACGACCGTGAATTTCCTTCGATCGATTTTCGGCAAAAGCCCTGAAGAGGCAGTCAAGCCAACTCAGACGGTGGAAACCGGACCTGACCCGGTCATGGCAGCCCTGGCCGAGCTTGAGGTAAAGCGCCTGCGTCAGGCTTTGGCTGCGGTCACGCCGCCGCCTCCGCCGCCAGAAGCGTTGGCCGCACCTGACCAGTATGCCGCACGGCCAAGCCGGGTGGTCAAGACCAAGACCCCGCTGCCTGCCGGGGCAACGGGTCCGGCGCAAAACATCTGGGACCTTGACGAGCGTGAGCCTGCGGCCCCGGCCCCGGCATATCCGCAGCCAACCCGTCCGCAGGCGCGGCCCGAACCAACGTCGAACGACCCGGCAGATGCGCGCCGCACCGCGCGAAACCGGACCCGCATCCTTGGCTTTGACGCCCAGCCAACCGCCATCGTGCCGCTTTATGATGCGCCCGAACAGGCCACCGCAGCCACCCCCGAACCCGCAAGCCCGGCGCAGCCGACGGTCAAGTTCCCGATCGGCTGGCTGATCGTGACCGAGGGTCCTGGTCGTGGGGCGGCGTTTGCGTTGTCGTCGGGGGTGTCGCATATCGGTCGCGGGTCGGATCAGACGGTGGCGCTGGATTTCGGCGACATGGCGATTTCGCGGGTGAACCATGCGGCGGTCAGCTATGACGCGGCGACGCACCGGCTTCGGATCGGCCATGGCGGCAAGTCGAACCTGGTGCGGCTGAACGGCAAGCCTTTGCTTGCGACCGAGACGCTGGCCGACGGCGATCAGATCCAGATCGGCGAGACGACGCTGCTGCTCAAGGTTCTGTGCACGGCGGCGTTCAACTGGTCGCAAGGCGATGCCGAGGGAGACGGGAATGATATGGCGATCGCGTGACCCGCGCTATGACGTGGCTTCTGGCATCAGCCAGGGCGCGCGCGACTATCAGGAAGACGCGATCACCAGCGATTTCCCGGTGGGTGCCGAGGCGGGTTTTGTCGTCCTTGCCGACGGGATGGGCGGGCATGCGGCGGGGGATGTCGCCAGCAAGATCGTCCTGACCGAGGTTTATTCGGAACTCAAGTTCCACTTCGCCGATGTCGAGGCGTTCGAGACCCGCGCGCCCGAGATCCTGCGCGGCGTGGCGGACCTTGCCAACGACACGCTGCGCCAGCACACAAGGACGCATCCCGAGACCGAGGGGATGGGGGCCACGCTGGTGGTGCCGGCACTGGTGGAAAACCGGCTCTGGTGGCTGTCGATCGGCGATTCGCCCCTGTATCTGTACCGGGGCGGCCGCTTAAGCCAGCTGAACGAAGACCATTCGATGGCGCCGCAGATCGACTTCATGGTGACCTCGGGGCTGATGGATGCGGCGACGGCGGCGAACCACCCGGACCGCAACTGCCTGATTTCGGTCCTGATGGGCACGCGGATCCCCAAGATCGACTGCCCGGCGAAACCGATGGAGCTGATGGCCGGCGACATCGTGATCTGCGCCTCGGACGGCTTGCAGTTCCTGACGAATGCCCAGATCGAGAAGGTGCTGGCGAAATACCGCAAGAACCGCTCCACCGAGATCGCAGAACGCCTGCTGGAAGAGTTGGACAAACTCGCCGACCCCGACCAGGACAACATCAGCTTCTGCATCATCAAGCTGAACGATGCCTCGGTCCGAGAGAAGGGTTTGCGCATCCCGCGGGCTTCGCTTGCGGTGCAACGACCCAGACGCTTGACGGCGGTCGCGCACGAGCCGATGCTTGTGCAGCATCAGCCTGCGGAAGTGGTCGAGGACGACAGTGAGCCAAACGACAGCATCCATGCGTTTCAGCCAGAGGCGGTCGATCCCGAACCGGTCGATCTGTCCGAGGTCAGGATGCGGCCCAGGCGTGTCATCGTCGTCAAATAAGTCATGACCGACCAGTCCGCCGAACTGTCCGTCATTGAGCGGCTGACAGAGCTTTTGGATGGCGGGCTGTTGCCTGCCGGCGGCCCCGCCGAAACCGCCGAGCGGTTGATCGAGCGGTTGAAGCGTCCGGCCAGGGTGGCGCTTTTGGGTTTGCCCGGCTCTGGCAAGTCGGCGATCCTGAACCTTCTGGCCGGGATCATTGTCGTGCCCGAGACGCTTCGCCTGCCGACGATCGTGGTCCAATACGGCCAGCAAGAGCGGATGCTGTGCACCTTGGCCGACGGTCGCACCGAAGTGATTGCGGGCACTGACCTTGAGCAAGTTCTGACCCGGAACCCGGCGATGGTCACGCTGGAGCGTGATCTGCCCGCGCTCAAGGTCATCAGCCTGCTGGAGGTGTCGGCAGGCCCCATGGACGCCGAGCAACGCCGGGCAGCCCAATGGGCCAGCAAGCGGGCGGATATCGTAATCTGGTGTACGACATCCTATCTGCCGAAAGAACAGGTGGTCTGGGAAAGCATGCCGGCTGCGATCAAGGAGAACGGCTTTTTGCTGCTGGCCAAGTCCGATCTTCTGGGCGGCACCGAGGCGGTCGCCGGGATGCTCGAACGGGTCGAGCAGCGCGCGGGCGAGGATTTCCGGCAGGTCTTTGCAATCTCGGCAAGGATGGCGCGGGCCGCCATGCCTTCGGGCGGGGCGGTGGACCGCGAGAAGTTCCGGGAAAGTGGGGCGGGCGCGGTTATCCTGGCGATCAAGTCGCGGGTGCAGGCGGCTCGACGGGCGGACAGCGACACCGCTGAGGTGCTGGTAGCACGCCATGCCCTTGCGGGCGAGCTTGTGGCCCGCCGGTTCGCCAACCCGGCAGCCGAAGCCCCGGTCCCGGAACCAGGCTGGACCCCGCCGCCCGACCCGGTCGCCGATGTTGGCACGCCTTCCGTCCCGACCGCCCCCAAAGAGCCGGTCGAGGACGATGTGATGGCCAAGATCCTGGCCAGGGTTGCTGCCGAGGACACTCGCGCAGACGCCGCACCGGCCCGGGCGGCGCGCGGTGCTTCTGCGGACCCGCAAACCGCCACGCCGTCGCGTTACATGCCTGGGCCGGCGGTCGAAGAGCCGCCAGGCACCGGGGTGCCGCGCCCGGAGGATCCGTTTGATCCGGCAGCACTTGCCGCGCCCGGCGGTCGGCGATTGTCCGAACGGCTGCGGCAGACGCCCGACCCCGAGGCGGTTGCCGCGGCAGCCTCGATGCCGCTGCGCACAACCTGGAAGTCGCCGACCGAGGCGGCGCAAAGCAGGCCCGGCGCGACGCGCCCGCCGCCAGGCCCGCCCGTGGTCCGCAAGGACGTTGAGCGGTTTGGGTCCGCGACGCAGCCCCAGGCCCGGGCAGTGCCAGAGCCGGCCCCCTCGGCGCCTGCGCCTGAAGCTGCGCAAACCGGATCAGGGCCAGCCGCTTCCGTGCCACCTGCCGCTGCCCCGACCGAACGGGTTTCGGTCTTTTCCGCCAAAGCGCCTGTAGCTGAGGCACCAAGGTCCACGCCGGCCCGCACGGTTCCGGGCGAACCGCTGACCCGGGTTCGCGCGCCGGCACCAACCGCGCGGGCAGTCCCCGCCCAAAGACCGATTGCGCCGGAAGACCTTGCCTCGCCAAAGACCGCCCAACAGCGTGACCGGCAGGTCGAGGGTGGTGCCGAACGCCGCGAGAGGCCGCGGATTTCCGCGCGCGTCGCCGTTTCCCCGACCCACGAGGGCCAGAGTCTGGCCGAAGCTGACCTGATGCTTTTGGATCAGGCGATCGGTCTGATCATGTCACGCGCGGGCGAACTGCTAAGCCGAATCGACCCGGCGGGAAAGCTGGCGGTTGACGCGATCCTGGACCACGGTCGCAAGACGATTGAGACGGTCACAGAGCTGCTGTCGCGCGGAACCTCACCGGGGTTGCGCCGAATCAGTACCGGTCTTGGCGACGTGCTGGACCTGATCATGCTGATGCAGCTTGAAAAGGGTCATGCGCCAGCCGACGATACCCTTACGCTTATCTTGCAAATTCGCCGTGATTTAGAGATATTGCGTGCGGCCTGACGGGGTTTTTGGGTCATGCCGACAAAATCACGGCAATTTCACGCCATAGCTCTGACATGTGTCATGATTGCCGGGACTTGTTCCGCTCTTTGTGCGATATAAATGTATTGTTGGTGGATGAGAGGACAAAATGCGACTCGGTGCGACGGCCCAAAGCGAAAATCTGATCGTCGAGCCCGAAGGGTCTTCGGCACCGCTGGTCGACCCCGGGCTGAAGCGCAGCTTTCCAGGGCTGACGCGCATTGCCGATGCCCAGCAGAAGTTCGAAGACGTGCTGCGCGATTTCGTCACGATGACCGACGCCGACACGTCAAAGAAAGTGACGCGCATCCTGCAACAGGTGCGCGAGGTTGAACCCTCGGTCACGGTGATCGGGCAGATCAAGGCCGGCAAGACCTCGCTGATCAACGCGATGATCGGCGCGCCGAACCTGCTTCCGACCGACGTGAACCCCTGGACCTCGGTCGTGACCTCACTGCACATCAACGCGCCCTCGCCTGAATTGAACGTCAAGGCGAAGTTCAAGTTCTTCGACAATGCCGAGTGGGAAAAGCTGGTTTCGAACGGTGGTCGCATCGGTCAGTTGGCAATGCGGGCCGGCGCGGATGACGAGCTTGAAAAGCTGCGCCTGCAGGTCGTGGCCCTGCGCGAAAAGGCGCAAGCCCGGCTGGGCCGCAAGTTCGAGATGCTTCTGGGCACCGAACATCGCTATGGCGCGGTGGATGACGGCCTGTTGCGCCGCTATGTCTGAGTTGGCGACGATGAAGGCGGCACGACCGAACAGGGCCGGTTCACCGACATCACCAAATCTGCCGATCTTTACATCGAGCTCAAGGATTTTCCGGTCCTTCTTTGCGTGCGCGACACGCCCGGTGTGAACGACACCTTCATGATGCGCGAACAAATCACTATCAACGCCGTGCGCGACAGCCGGTCCTGTATCGTCGTCTTGTCCGCACACCAGGCGCTGACCACGATGGACATGGCGCTGATCCGCCTGATCGCGCACCGCCAAAGCCGCGAGATCATCATTTTCGTCAACCGGATCGACGAACTGCCCGATCCGGCCAGCCAGGTGCCGGAGATTCACCGGTCGATCCTTGAGACGCTGGAAAAGAACAACGCGCCGCAGGATATCGACATCATCTACGGCTCGGCGCATTGGGCAAACGCGGTTCTGGAAGGTCACATCGACGAGATGACCGATGACAGCACCGAATCCGCGATCAACTGGACCCGCGCCGCCTTTGCCGACAAGATGCAAAGCTGGTCGGCGGAACAGTTGGTCTGGCATGCCTCGGGTGTGCCCGCGCTTCTGGATGCGCTGGGTCAGCGGATGTACGAAGGCCCGGTCCACGAGGCGTTGCAGAAATCGGCGCGGCAGGCGCTGAACCTGGCGCAAAGCCTTGATGTGGTCGATCAGGTCCGCATCCTGGAATCCGACGGCCAGTTGAACCGCACCATGACGCCCGGTCAGCTTGATGCCGAGTTGCGCCAGATCGAGGCTGGAGCGTTGGAACGCCTGACGCAGATGACCAACTCTGTCTGCAACGATTTCACCAACCGGATCGACCAAAGCTACGAGCGGTTCCTGGAACGCGCAACCAACAGCCTGATTGAACATCTGCAAGCGAATGGCGAGGATGCGACGTGGCACTATAGCCCGCTGGGTCTGCGGATGCTGCTTTCCTCATCCTACCAGGTGGTGCTGAAGAAGATGCATGGCATCGCCGCCGAGGTGAACAGCACCGCCGCGGTAAAGATCGCCGATCTTTATGGCAAGACCTTCTCGATCACCGTCGAAGGCTTCAAGATCGAAACGCCTGTCGTCTCTTACATCCCGCCGCCGATCAACCTGGGCCAGACCATCGCGCTGGACCTGCAGGTCAGCTGGTGGAAAGGATGGTGGCAGCGCCGCCGTGGCTTCAAAGCTTTTGCGCAGGATTTTTACAACCTGATCCGCGCTGAAACGGACCCGATCATCAACGATCTGAAAACCATCCAGATCGGCCTGTTCCGTGAGCGAACCCAGAACACCCTGCGCGACTTCCTGCAGGAACAGCGCGAATTGTTGATGAGCGCCCTTGCAAGCTCGGAAATCTCGATGGAAGAGATGAAAGAGCTGTTCGGCGTGAATGCCTGGGAAGACCGGCAGGAATGTCTTGCGTCGATCATGGACGAACTTGGTGCCTACGCCGAGTAAGTGCATATTGCGCAAGAAAGGAAGATGTGAATGCCGCTGACCCGCAAACCGCGCATCGCCATCATGGGCGAGTTCAGTTCGGGCAAAAGCACCCTCTGCAACGTGTTGATGGGCGCGCGTCCCCTGCTGGAAAAGGTGACCGCGACGCAATTGCCGCCGGTCTGGCTGTCTTACGGGCCGACCGATGCCTATACGATGGGGCTGGACGGCGTTGCCTATGACCTTGACGTGGCCGACCTTTACAGCGTGTCGCTCGAGACGACGGAATATGTCCGCATCTTCATGAAAAGCGACATTCTGCGCTATTGCGATCTGATCGACATGCCGGGAATTTCGGACCCTTCGATGTCGCCCGAAGTGTGGGAACGGATGGCCCATCTGGCCGACGGCGTGTTGTGGTGTACCCATGCGACCCAGGCCTGGCGGCAGTCCGAATCCGGTGTCTGGTCGACGTTTCCGCAAGAAATGCGCCGCAGCAGCCTGCTTTTGGTGACGCGCTTTGACAAGATCACCAGCGACAGCGACCGGGCCAAGGTGCTGAAGCGCGTGGTTCAGGAAGTGGAAGGGCTTTTTGCCGACGTGGTGCCGGTATCCTTGTTGAAGGCAATGCTGGCTGGCAACGATGAGGCATTGTGGATCGACAGCGGTGCGCAGGCGATGTGTACCGCGCTTTTCGGCATCATCCATCAATTGATCGACGACGGCATCGCCGAGCCCGGCGACGACCCGGCCTTCCCGGTGCAGCCCGAGCCTGCCGACGCCAGCGAGGTTGGGCAAAGCCTGATCGCCCGCGCTTTCGAGCGGTTGATGGTGATCCGCAACACGCCGGTGGTAAAGGTCAAGCCGCGGCGTGTGGCCGCCGGTGAGCGGCTTTTGCGCACTGAGCGCCCGACCGGCGATGACGGCCCTGCCATCGTGTCATTCTCGGACAATGAGGTCGAGGAAGAGGATGCGCTGCTTGCCCTGACCCGCGCGCCGCGCAGCAAGTAAGACCGCAGAAAGGACTTGGCCGTGGGCGTCAATGAAACCTTTGCCAAGGTCCTGTCGGCCTTTCCCCAAGCGCGGCTGGTGGCGTTTGCCGATCTGGCGACCAGCATGATCCTGGCCAGCCAGGGCCGCGACGACTTTACGCAAGAGTCGCTTGACCGGCTGGTTCTGCAAGCGCGCACCAGTTTTGATGATCCGCTGTTCTCGCTGTCGGTCGAAGCCTTTGGTGAGCCGCACAGCGCCATCGTAATGGAAGCCGCCGGGATTCGGGTGTTTCTGCGGTCGGAAAGCGAACCTGCCGACGCTTTGTGCTGCATTTGCGATCACAGCATTGACCTTGCTGCATTTTTGGCGAGAATCCGTGACACTCTGGACCAGATCAGCTCCGGTGGCTGAGGCGAGGGACCAAAAGTGGGATGATGGGGCAGGCTGGTGAACAAGGCGATCATCCCGATTGTTGCGCGCCTGCAGGCCTTGCAGACAGCATCGCATGTCGTCTCGGGCAGGATGCGGACGATTGCCGAAGGGTCGGACCGCCAGCCCCTTGCCGCTCTGCTGCGTGAGGTGAACGAAACAGTGTTGGGCCGCACGCTTGCCTTTGCGTCCGGGGCTGGTCCGCAGGTCACGCTGGAAGTGGCGGGGCGGCGCGTGCTGCGCCTGGTCGCGGCCGAGGGGATTGCCGGTGCCGATGCCTGTCTGGCTGCCCACACGCTGGACGACGGGCACAAGGACGACCTGATCCGGATCCTGCAGGCCGTAACCCCGCGCGGGCACCCCGTAAGCGTTGGGTCGCATCCGATCGGACGCGGTGGCGACGAGGTCAGTGTCGGCCTGCCCGTGGCGTTGCTGGCCGACCTGTTGCTGATCGATCTTGATGCTTTGCCAGGCAGTGCCGGCAGCACGCCAGCGTCGCTGCCAGACAATCAGGCCTTGGACATGCCGCTGACCGGGGCGATGCTGCAGCGCTTTGCCTTGCAGTTCGGGCCGTCCTTGATGGCCTGGTTGATCATCGGCGGCGACGATGACGGGGCCTTTGCCGGCCCGGATGAAATGGTATCGCATCTGGGCGGGTTTCTGGACAACGAAGGTGCGGCACTGTCGGCACAGCTTGACCGGCTTGCCACCCATCCAGGCGGCGCGGTGTCGCTGATGCTTGGGGCCAGTTTGCTGGAAGGACACGGCACGCTTTGCGCGAGGCAAGGGGGCGGCCTGCTGCTTGGTTTGCTTGAGGGCGAGACGGCCCAGCTTTTGCCCCGCGCCTGGGCCACGGCGCTGGCAAAAGGCTAGCCCGCCGCCGCCGGCGAGGCGAGGTGAAGAACGTACAGCCTGTGAGGCAAGGATGCAGCTATTTCTGGGCGTTGACGGCGGCGGAACCGGGTGTCGGGCAGCGGTGGCTGACGCCTCTGGCCGCGTGATCGGTCAGGGCCATGCCGGGCCTGCCAACATCGCCAGCGATCCCTCGGGCGCGCTGGTCAGTATTCTCGCGGCAGTCCACGAGGCGCTTGCCGCCGCCGTTGGTGCCGACCGGGCGCCCGCGCTTTTGCCCGAATTGCAGGCGGGGCTTGGTTTGGCGGGGGCCAATGCGGCCGGAGCCGTCGCCCGGCTGCGCGCTGGTTTGCCGTTCCGCTCGCTTCGGGTGACCACAGATGCAGTCGCGGCGGTGAAGGGTGCCCTTGGGGCCAGGGACGGAATCCTTGCCGCGCTTGGCACCGGGTCGGTCTTTGCGCGGCAGCGGGCCGGGAAGATCCATCAGATCGGGGGCTGGGGTCTGGTGCTTGGCGATGATGGCAGCGGTGCCTGGCTTGGACGCAGCCTGCTGGCGGCCAGCCTTGCAGCCCACGACGGATTTCGCCCGCAAACCCCTTTGCTGCGTCAGGTGCTGGCCGACCACGGCGGTGCAGAAGGGGTGATCGGCTTTGCCGTCACCGCCCGACCGATCGACTTTGCCGGATTGGCCCCCTGGATCCTTGCATCAGACGATCCGGCGGCGGTTGCGATCCTGGCGGCGGCCGACGAGGCGATCGCCGCCTCGATTGCGGTGCTGCAACCGCCAGACGCGCCGCTGCCGGTAACCTTTATCGGCGGGCTGGGCCTGACCTTTGCCGCCCGCCTGACCGGACGCTGGGTGCTTGAGACCGCCGAGGGCTCAGCGCTGGATGGGGCCTTGCGACTGGCGCGTGAGACGGATTGATGGCGCAGCGCTTTGTCGGAGCTGCGGTATTCGACGGCACGCGCCTGATCCCTGATGCGGTGCTGCGGGTGGATCACGGTCGGGTGACCGATCCTGGTCCCGGCCACGAGATCCGGCTGGCGGGCGGGATCCTTGCGCCGGGGCTGATCGATCTGCAGGTAAACGGCGGTGCGGGCTGGCAGGTCGACGGCACCGCAACGGCAGGGAAACTGGCTGCGGTCTGTGACTGCCACGCCCGGCTTGGGGCCACCGGCATCTTGCCGACGCTGATCACCGACACGCCCGAGGCAACCGAGAGGGTGTTGCAGGCCGGGTTTGATGCCGCCCGGAACCAGGTGCCAGGCTTTCTGGGCCTGCACCTTGAAGGCCCGC
>Ga0247833_1008902_pt1 | contig 9976 bp, 5 predicted proteins | sample LaCruzMarch2015__7_FD_187117 | JGI IMG/M metagenome (GOLD analysis project Ga0247833, IMG submission 187117) | Freshwater microbial communities from meromictic Lake La Cruz, Castile-La Mancha, Spain - LaCruzMarch2015_8m | ecosystem: Environmental > Aquatic > Freshwater > Lake | place: Spain...
GTAATTGTAACGAGTGCTTGGCTAAATGGCAGCAAGCAGATATATTTTGATGGCCTCGATATAGACTGGCACTACCCACCCCTTGGACTCGATTCGCTTCAATTTTCGGGTTCCAATGGCGTTGACTCAAGATATGTAACGTTAGCCGGAGAGCAATCTGGTTGTTTCAATACCCCCCCAATTTCTGGCGCTAAAACTGTAACCGGACCGTGGAACTTTGGGTATTCTCAAACATCTGGCACATCTTGCTTTGATCTAGGCATTCCACCTAATAACCCACTCAACGCACCGCTTTCATTTACAACGAATACGAAATTCAACTTTGGCGGAGGCGTGGTCAATCCTACATTTGATCAGAAATTTTCGAGCATGGACAATAATGACCTAGTGACGATGTTCATATTGAAAGAGAGACTCGCACGTTTGTTTATAGACAATGGATTTTACGCTCGCGCAGATTCAACTTGTAATAATTACTCTGGTACTCCTGCAACTAATCAGTGCCCTGTGGGTTGATAAAAAATGCCACGTTATGCACCACTTCCTGCTGTAAATATAGATCCACGGTCGGAAGCCGAGATAGTCAATCAAGCAGCAAAAAGAGTTTATGATGCGAGTAACGCAAAATTAAACGACTTTAGTGCTGGCAACCCAATGATGGCTCTGATAGAGGGCCAGGCATTTGCGCAAGGTGAATTTCTTTTCTGGGCGAATCAGCTACCTGAATCAATTCTTATTGAGTGGATTGGCCCATTTCTAGGAGCTTTGCGGCGACTGGGCACCCCCTCTATATCGCGTTTAACAATAGCAGTTGCACCCAACACATTCCAACAGGTTTTACCAGCTGGTTCCGTATTTACCACTAATTCCAACTTAACCAATGGCGAATCCATTGAGTTTCTGACAACTGAAGATCTGTTTTTCCCAGCGAACGAGGGCAACGGATCTATACCAGTCAGTTCTAGCCTTATAGGAACATTCAACAACGTTGCTACGAATACTATAACGCAAGCGTCCTCTCTGGACTTACAAATAATATCTGTTACGAATACGATTGCAGCAGTTGGTGGCTCAGATGTTGAAACCATCGATGAAGTAAAAGAAAGATTTTTCACTCTCATCCGCCGCCGCAATCCCGTTTCTTCTCAAGACTGGCAGGATCTTTTTGAAGATCTTTTCGGCATTGGCACGTTCACTTCGGTTTTGCCCAATCGCTCAACTAAAGATGCGTATATTTACCTCAATGATTATATTCTAGCTAAAGGCCACGTATCTTTTTTCTTTCTTAACCCAGAGGGAACCGAACCCACCTCCGAACAGATAAAAAGAGCACAAAACGTCGTAGATTTCTCCTTGCCCATAGAAATGCAAGGGCACGTTTATCCTCTCGACCTGTCACAAGTTCAATATAATTTAGAGCTATTCTACAATCCCACAGCAGACTATGCTGGGTTCCTAAAGAATTTCTCTCTAACTATTCGAGATAATCTATTTCGAGTTATGAGTCCTGGTCAAGTATTCCCTTCAGGGTACGAAGAATCTGTTGCAGATGTTAACTCTGCACTGTTGGAAACTTTCCCCCCTGAAACTAAATACTCTGAGCCAGATATAATTGCTTCTCGCGCTTACAATACTCCTTTGGGTCTTAATTCCACATCCATAGACACTTCAGAGGCGAAAATCTTTGAACCCTCCGGGAATACATTTCAAGTGAATGATATTCTTACCATAGGAGACCCCAACTCAGGTCTCACCGAAGCAGGTTGGCCTGTTATCGTGGCTTACACACCATATAGTTCGCTCAAAGCTGATCAAGTTCTGTACGAAAACCTTCGGTTGACTCCTATATTACAGTGGTCTCCGCAAGTTTATTCGCAGGGCCAGGTAATTCGTAATCCAGGGGTGGAGAACTCTTTACTGGTTGTCTTAAAGCCATTCAATTACACAGATGCCACGATACCTCCTGATGGATATATTTTAGATCAATTTCTGTCAGCTCCCAAAGATTTTGTACCTTATTCCACAGGGAATCAATACTACGCTAACAATCAGAATACCGGTTTCTACGACCCTGACCTTATTGAGTTTGATCAGGTCATAGTTGACAATGGGATTTGCGTTCGAGAATATTTTGAACCACCGGGGGAAGACAATCTAGCTTATAGAATTGGTTGGTTCGTCTATGTAGTGAATCAAGACTTTGTCCTCTTGCCTTCCACCAACACCACCACTGGGGCCCAAAGCCAAAATTTAGTATCTGATTTGCAAGTTAGTATCCCTCTTTTAAAAAGCGGGGGCACTTATCCTGCAGGTTCTTGGCTGCGTACTCCTGCAATAGGAGCTGGTGCAAATATTGAGGCAGATCCCTACTACTACTACGTTGATATAACCTTGGGGGTTATAGTTAGATACGCGTATGTACAAAATTCATTCACCTTCCTACCCTCCGAAGGGTCGACATTGAATGACAGTTTCGCGAATCTAGTGGAGACAGGTGTTCTCGAATCCGTTACAGCCACTAATTCCCTAGACGTACAGTCACCTTTTCAATACCAACCACGATTCCCTCCGCAGACATACATAGCCTATCAACAAACAGCTACTTCCCCCATAGAATACTATTTTTCACTTACAGGCTTCACTCCCTTTAGCTCCAATCCTATTGACTTGATTGAACAAAATTTAATCACTTTAGTTAACAATTCTCAAGTAAACAATCAAGCATATATCGCTGCTATAACTCCTGATCCCATAACAGGTGTTCAAGAAGTCTGCCCCCCTGCACCCATGTTCACATTCAGTCCAGGAGACGTGACTCTATTTAGAGAGAACAACACGGTTGTCTCGTATGTTGCTACAAAACATTTTAGTCCTAGCTTTGCGCCGGGAGTTTATATAGCGAATGGTGTACTCGTTCCTGGTGGTTTTGTATCAAATAACGCTATACCATTTTATGAAACTGGGGACTTAAGACTTAAGGAAAATTTCATTATATCAGAGGACGGTAAAAATGTGTACCGAGTAATGAGATTCTTTAACGCCGAGCCTATAGTTTCAAATTGGGACGGTTTACCTTCTCCAAATACTGCAAGAATTGAAGAACTATCCGGCAATCTTCTGAGAGTTGTGGTGGAGTACCTATGTGAGGAAAGCATAATTGCTCCCAATGGTCCTGCTACAAGTGGCACTAAATTGGGAATTGCAGAGATAGTTTTACGGTCTAAGTCTTCTAATTTAGTGGTGACTAAGTTTATCTGGGAAAATACAACTACTTTTTCCGAAACTCCAGAATTATCATATGCCACAGGAGCGAAAGAAATTTTCCCCCCTGTCTCGTACGGTGACGGAACGTTGGCATTATGAGTCAAGTCCTAGTACCAGTAAAAAATTCTTCCGGTGTTGAAGGTTTAACTCCCGTAATTATTACAGCCCCCTTTATTTCCCGCTCAGTAACACTATCGGAGGAGTATCGCATTATTCGGAAACTCTTTGTTTCCAAGACTGAATGGGTAGTCGGTGGCAGACCCATATATCGGCGACTCCCCGCTGTCGGAGAAGCATATCAAGTTGATTTCTTCGCAGATGGGGGGATAGGTTACACATACATACCTCTCGGCAATGACCAATTTGGTGCTGGGTCGATGTATGTTGCGGTTTCGGAAGATTTGCGTTCACTCTTGATATATGATGGAGTTATTGTATGGGAAGAAGGAACAACCTTCGTTCTGAAAGCCGTAATAAATTTTGAAGAAATTGGATTACAATCTGGGCGATTTTTGGTAGCATATCAACAGATTTACAATGCTGATCCAGAGCCTTTACCGTTTGAAGTCACTGATTTTTCTCTTGCTGGCCTAGATTTTGATGTCAATGATAGTGCGAGTGCGGTTTTCTTGTCGACAGAGAAACCCAACCCGAATGCGTGGCCGTATCCTGGGGAATATGCTTTTCTGCCAGAAGGTGCTGGATTAAGCTGGAAAAATTTCCTGAGTCCAGTAAATGAAACTCCTCAATCTACAGCAGGAGTCCGTCCAGGTCTACCAGAAACATATAATCCAATATTAGCTTATCTGACTTGGTCTAGCCCTCTGCCTTGGAAGCTTGATACTATCGTCCTAAGAACACCATTAAAATTCAATCTACCTAACGCATCTCTATATTTCAAACAGAATGGTGAGTGGACTCTTATTCAAACAGCCAGTGTTTCTTCTGACGCAACTGGTTTTTATTGGGTCTTTTCAACTAACGACATTCCCCAAAATGAGTGGAAAGTTGAATGGCCTGAGTACACAAAAATTAAAATTGAATCCATCACCGTATCTGGAATTTTATACATAAATACTAAACCAACCACCGAAAGAACTCGGGCACAGCTTGCAATCTATCCTACAAATTTGATTCCAGAAGATGTTTATCTATGCAGACTGGCTATCATAAATGTTAATGATTTCGAGATACAAAAGAATGACAGAGGCGAGCTGTTAGTAGAAGATATACGAAATATCTCAAATAGGGATTATGAGCCAGTAGCGAATTGGTTAACGGAATTCTTTGACGAAAACTTAACTAATTTACAACAGGAAGTGAAATACTACGCACCCGGATACATGGCTCCTCCAACGCTGTTAATTGATGCGTATTTAGGTTTAGAGAAATACGATATAAAAGTCAGCAATGAGACTCCACTTTTCCCACCATCTCCACCAGAGCCAACTGCAACATTATTGCTGGGGGCTAGCGTGAGTTTCCTGCCGATACTACCATAACAACATGACAACTCTAATCTCCACTACTATCACTGAACCCTTGGAAGGCACTTGGCCGCAGGTAATGTCAGTGGTGCAAGTATTTGATCATCCGGTAATAATTACTTCGGATTTCCAGGCTGTATTTTATGCCAAAAATGAAGACCCATTGTGGCAGGGTCAGATGTCAGTTGCTCCTGTGCAATTCGTACCGACTCAGCTTTCATATCAGATTCAAGTAAGTCCTTTCGCCAATGGTCAGTTAGGTTTATTAAGAATAATTGGCGGTATCCAAGATATATACGGGAACTCTGTAGATCTGAGAATTGGAGACGATTTTGATATCTACAACACAACTATTTTACCTATATTTACAAATCCCGTACTCGTTGGTAGTGGTTGGGGTGGCACAGAGGAAAATAGTGTGCTACCTATAACCGCTGTGTGCCCCCTTAACACACCTCCAAAGGTCAGTTTGCAGTTTACTTCGCCAGTGGATCCACCAACGCAACCATTACCAGAAATGTGGTCAGGAGGGGCATTTTTTACATGGGTGAACTATGCTTTTAAACCCGTAATTCCCGGTGTGCCTTTTGTCTGGGAGCCACCTTTTTTCTACGCCTACAGCGGTTTCGGTTTTCCCTTTAGCGAACCCATCCAACCTCCTTTGCCACCTTGGCCGAATCCATCTGATATTTCCACTCTTTATAACATAACTTCCTCTGGAGCCGATAGCCAAGGATTTTATGATACCTGTGATTGGATTTTAGATTACGATAACTGGCAAGGTCGTGTTCAAGTTTGGCTATTCGGCAGTGATGTGTTCGCCGAAGGAGTTGTACCTTGGACTTTTCCAGCTATAGCCAATCCTGTAGGTGATCTAACTCCTTTCTCAATTTTCGGTTTCCCTCCTGACGCCAATTTACAAGTGTTTAAAGAATATCCCTTCACTTACATTCGACCCTAATGGCAAAACCTGTTTTTTCACCAGAACAATATGAATTAAGGAACGAACTTCCTATTTTCGTCTCGAACGAGCAATCGGTGCAAATTGCTCAAACAACTACGAGAGTGAATGATCAAATCAATTTCGTTGCTCAATTTCTCGGATGGAGCGGTCCGAACTATTGGACTTCTCTTACCACGACCGTTCATCAAAAACGAGCTCTCCTAGGGGGCACATTTGGTGTTTATAATTCTTACACTCTGTTGCCTTTGTTGCAGATTAGAACATGGGAGCAGAAGGTATGGGTTGAGTTCCGTCCAAACATTGCAATTGGACAGAGAGTAATAATCGGTGATTTGCAGACTTTCATATACGGGCTTGAAGTAAAAGGAGATGTCTTAATCCTGGATTTGGGTGTCTTGCCAGACGCTGCTATAGCTCAATTACAATTAGGAGCTGCAATCAAAGTAGATTGCCCTGAAAATCGGCCTTTCCCATTTTATCGACCTAACGCTGAAGCGAGTGCAGATGCAGAATTCCGCTGTTCAGTTGGGTCAACAACAAATGAGAATGATTTTTATGTGTTCGCCGAGTTAATACTTTCACCTTTTGAGCAAAATAATAGACTCTTACCATATAAAAATCTGTGCTTATTCGCAGGATCCTACTACTACTTTGATCGTGCAGTGTATTTGTCTGCTAGCAGATACAATCTTGCACCCTGGATAGAGGCGCAATGGGTTGAAAGTAAAGGATTGTGGCAGTTATACATTCCGGAGTCAGTAATTGGTAATGAATTAGCTATTGTTTGGGATTATGCGTTAGAAAATACGAACAAAAGAGTAATCTCCAGCTCCTATTTTCAAGTTTTAGCATGGACAGATCCCTCTGATTGGGGAAATGGTGGAGACTCCTTCAATCCCGTAGTTGATGAATTTATCATATCGAAAACTTATAACACAGCTGGGATCAACTTCTCTCTCGGTACTTTCTTAGCCCTCGGTGATAATCCTCCTTCAAATAGCAATCCGCTTTGGTTCGATGCCGGTAACAGCACAGTTTATGCTTACTCCAACAACCAGTGGAATGCAGTAGGCGTTGTCAACGGATCAGCACAACTCGATGGCAATGATGCACCTCCACCTGTAAGCTATGATTTTTCTGCAGGATCTATTTGGCAATCCCCTGAAAACGAAGTTTATATCTGGGATGCTGGTTTTCAAAATCCTGAGTTTTATTACTTCTTTTCAAATGGCTTGATAGACGGTTTCTTCTACATTGACCCCTCTTACCAGAATGTTCAAGGTCTATACTTTTACAATCCCGATAATTTTTACATTCACAACCCCAATTTTGTTGATTCTTCAGGTCTGATTGTTTTTAATTGCCAACTTGATGCGGACGGATTCTATTACAACAACGCGGATGTACGTGCCCCCGATTGGTTTAAGGTAGATTTTTATGAGACGAGTCTGCCTGAGCAATGGGTTTCATCTTATTCTTCCAATATTTATGTACTTGTAGATGGTTTACAAATACCTAACAACTACAGGGCTGACAACTTCGCTGTACTTTGGTCACTCTCGGGTGGTTTTCTTTCCGTAACCTACGAAGCATTGAATGATACTGGTGAACTGTTCGTACCGAATATAACACTCGGGTCCTTCAACGGATTGAGTGTAGAATATATTGATATCAGCAATGATTTTCAATCACGTCAGGATATAGTAACAACCGTTCCTTACTCCGAATCAGGAATTCTTAATAATTTTCTCGGTGCCTGGGGGAACAAAGGTGGAGCCAGGTCTATGGACTTTGCTTTTGACTCCCTAGATATTCATGGCTACAACGAACAACAGGCGCTCTTGTTAAAGAAGATTGAAGAACCTGTGAGCTTTGATACTCTATTGAATCTGGTGAGCGGAGCCACTATATTTATCGGAGACAGTCCACCGCCAGCACCGACTGTTGGAGAGTATTACTATAATAATGAAGTAGGCGCTCTTTCAGTATACTACGAAGATCGCGATAAACTATACCATTGGGTTGAAGTGAACTACCCAATCTCAATCTGTCAGATAGGAACTCCAGACTGTTCTTACAGTCCGTTGAAACCAATCCTTTCTACAGGTGGTTGTTTTCTAACTAACGGTGATACTTGGCAAGACCCTGGAAGCACCGCTGTTACTGTATACTACGATTCCCCCAATGGATATAGTGCATGGGTAGAAATGAATTGGAATTCAGATACACAAGAAGGTTGGCAAGCTGTTAATTCACCAGAGTTACTTCCAGACTACTCAGTATTAACAATTCTGTTGACGGACGATTTCATCACACTTGAACCGAATGTTCCTTACACAACAGCTGATTATACTTTCTACTACACCATACAAGATGTTGCTTGCACCTTCACATTTAATTATGAAGCATTGAGTTCCAGTGGAATCCAAACTCAACCATCGGTTTATGTTGCAATAAACAATTTTTCGTACCCTCCTGCTAATATAACTAATTATGTTTTTGCCAATGCTGAGTGGTACCAAGCTCCCGCTGTTCAAAATGCAGAGTCTGTGTTGCGGCCTTGGAAGACTCAATCCCTGGAAGTTACCACTGAAACTTCTGTATTTGAAGACACGTACATTAACGATTTTAGAGCGGATCTCAACCTAGGTCCGGGCGATGAAAATTGGACGCGATCTTTCGTAAGATTACCTTCAGAGTATGCGAGAGAAGGCAAAGTTTGGAATCAAACTGAGTTGATTATGCAAGATTTTGCGTATTTTGGCACCCCTGGCGATCAAAAAGAAATGAGGTGCCCAAATCCTGACAATAGGCCGCAGATCTTTGAAGAAGTAGTTTTCTATCAAAAAGATCCCTCAGTAGGTGCATTATTGTTCTCTGCTCCATATTTGTACTCAGATGTCGATGGTTTCAATAATTTGACAAGTTTCTTCCCCGATAGAACCACTTCTACTGGAGAGTTCAAGGATGCAGATTTTGATTTCGTTACCGACGATATCTATGACGAATGGCGAGAAGGGGATCTCTCTGAATACGACCCACTGCATAACAGAACCGTGTTTGCAAATGGTGATTGGGAGGGTGTGTATGTGGAGCCGACGGGTAACAGGCCATTAAGCGGTTTCCTGGAAAAGGACCTGCGGGTAAAATCAGTTATCCCCGTCCCTGCACCAGTTTGGGATGCTTCAATTTACAAGTATCCGCCATTGTGCCAGTTTGGTGCAGAATCCTATGCTGAAGATCCAAACAATTACAAAGTAGGATACGCATATTTTTCAGCAGATCTTTCGGCTTCCGAGGATGGTTTCTTCGATCAAACGAAAGATGTAGCCTGGCGTGAACCACTTGTTGAAGATCAAACCCTATACATTCTTAAAAACTGACATGACAACTCGACGTCGCTCCACACTCGCACCTAAACCCGTGGCACCTGCAGAGGTTCCCGCAGTTATCGCAGAAGATATCATCGAAACTCCAACTCCAGTGGAAATCTATACAGTTGACGAAGTGGCTGAAGTATTGAAAGATATAGCAGTAGCTGAGCAGTTCTTAGCTATTCCTCCAGCTCCCGATTGTGGGGAAGCAGCAGCAGTTATCAAACCTGATCCACGGTATCTATTGCGCAATAATCGTCATCCTAAATATATTCGGGGGTAATAAGTGGATTTTTCTGCTCTTGAAAGCAACCCACTGATTCAGGGGATGGCGTGGCAGCAAACCAATAGAGATGCCATTGATGCTATTGCAGGGGGACCCAAAGGCGGTATCCGTGCTACTATAAGATCAGTAGATGATCCTGAAAAAAGAGGCAGGGTGAAAGTCATTTTTGATGACATGAATCCTGAAAAACCACAGATTGAAGGTGCTACTGGCCCTGGTGGATTTGGTAAGAAAAGGCCAGGTGTTGAGAGTCAATCGCATTGGATTGATTGCAAACCATCTTTTGATGGCAAACAACCCAAACGTTTAATCGGGCTCAGAGTTTCAATCGCTGCGAGTGACGGTCAATACCAGTATGCTGTTCTCGATGATGTAATTTGGGACGAAAATGTCTTAAATAAAAAGACCGAACAGCCTAACACTGGGACCATGGTGAGGTTGCCAATGTATGAGAAAGACGAATTACCACTCCCATCAGAGAAAAACAGGGGACTCTCTGTTGTTCAAATGGATGGGCCTTTCGGGGATGACTGGTTATGTGTATGTCTGAAACGTAGTGGACGCTATATTTGGGTACGGCATGTAGATCTGCAACACGGTC